>Ga0265298_10008453_pt1 | contig 12360 bp, 15 predicted proteins | sample AusTroGonzalo_MG_3_FD_193486 | JGI IMG/M metagenome (GOLD analysis project Ga0265298, IMG submission 193486) | Bovine rumen microbial communities from tropical cattle in Woodstock, Queensland, Australia - Gonzalo_01 | ecosystem: Host-associated > Mammals > Digestive system > Stomach > Rumen ... | reverse complement strand
TCCAACCTCAATGATTGAGTTTGCCGTTGTGGTCACATTCGAAAAAGTAACCGATGTACTTCCAGCGCTCAATGTCTGTGAGTAGACCGTGATTGGAACATCACCGTCCTGTCCATCCATCACATTGAAAGTCTGCCCTGTCGGATGGTCCTCGTCTGTGATTGTAACCGAATGACCACCTGTGATGGTTGCAATGATGACTTCTGGACTATATCCGTCTGCTCCTGCTGCTCCTGTGTCACCTTGATCGCCCTGCTTACCCTTTAACCCGGAGAAGGCCATTGCAAAACTCGGAGCTGCATCTGTTCCTGACTTCGTAACCGTTACTGTCGGATTGTCCAGAGACTGTGCATCTGCTGTGGCTGTGACTGTGATAACCGGAGTAGTACCGGGAGCACCATCATCACCATTCGTCACCGTGAATGTGCTTGTAGTACCATCCGTGAATGTTATCGTGTATGTATCAATCAGACCGCTTGTGCCTGTCTTCGCAATGGATACTATTCCCTTAAGACCAGATGTCTGTACTGTCTCCTGCGTGCCATCTGCAAAGGTTAAGGTTATGACTGCACCTGTCATACTGATTGCATGAACAGCCTTATCCGTTCCCTGCACAAGACCTTCAATACAATTACATATTGCTTGTAGCTGTGAAGCAGATATGCCTGTTCCACTTCCATCTTCCCATGTTGGTGCTGTGTAAGCTAATGCCATGATATTCCCTCCCTAACTTACTGATTTATATGAATCTGTCAGGACTTGCTCTCCTGATACTGTTCTGTTTAGAACAATGGTTGTTATGCTGTCATTGGATGCTGTCAGGATCTCGAATGTGTCTCCTGCCTCTACATACGGAAGGCCACGGCCTACGAACTCGACTGGCATGTAGGTTACTCCCTCAATGTTGGCTGCTATCTGCTGACAGAAATCATCAATCTGTGTCTCTGTCCATGTACTATTGTTGATGATGTAGTTATCAGTAATGTAGTATGTCTGATATGTATTAGTATCAGTATCGCTATCAAAGCCAGACAAATACAAGGTATATGAACAATCTTCGTTGTTTGTATTTTTATAGTTACATACTATTGCTCCAAATGGCTTCGTATAATCATCCTCATACCAACAAGACTGATAATCATTGGGCAGAAGTTTTCCACCTGTTACACCCTCAGGATACAAACTGGATCCCGGATATAAAGTCTGTGATGGTGTCAGACCGAACTGCTGTTTAAGATACAGTTTCTTGGAAACATCACGCAGAACATTCCAAAAAAAGCCATTCACTTCAGCGTATGACTTCATAAGTTTAAGCATATCAATTTTCTCGACTTGTTCCCGGTATGAATATCCAGAACAAGTAACCGTTCCACCATAAAAGCCTTTGTCTGTGTATTTATCAGGTGTTCTAGTTAATGTATATGAAGTCTGAACTACCTCGCTCCGAGGAATCCTACAATAATATGCATCATCAGTAAAATAATAAAAAGTAGAACCGATATTAGTTGTTATCCCCCCATGATATACAGAGAATTTATATCCGCCTTTCTGCAAATTAAAGCCGTGTGTATTTGCATTGTTAAAGATAACCCATTTCCCCCCATTTAATGTAAACAATTTGTAATTTATAGTACTAGAGGTGGTATAATCACTTCTCCTATAAGTAAACACTGGCCTCATGTTTTCCAAACCATAAGCCATTATTTCTTCTTTGAAATCAAAAGGATTGCCAGATGTATCTTTTGCATTTGGATAATCAGTATTTAATTGTGAGATAATTTGGTTGAGATAATTCAGTATTTCTTCATCTGATTTAGTCGGAAGATAATCAAAATCTAATAGAAGTATTTGATTAGTATTTTTGGACAATCCTCCATAGCCGAAGTTCAACTGAAGTGTATAAAAATCATTGCCAATCTTAAAAGTCCATGTTTTTGGCATGCCAAAAGACAATAAATCATTGATATATGTCTTTGTATATGTATAATCCTCCTCATTTAACAAATATGGATATGTTTCATATATAAGAGTCTCTAATCCCACATCTGAGGATCCGCTTGTATTTTGAATCTCCGATAATTCAAATAATGACAAAGCAGTATTCTGATTAACATCATACAGTAAAGAATTATATACAAACCCATAGGCGGAAATCTTCCTGTGATTCATATCCGCCTGTCTCTTGGCTTCCTGCACGATAAATGTTCCATAAGGAATCTGATACACATAAGCCATGAGGTCATTCTGCCAGATAGCCCCTGTCACGGATGAATCGCAGTATATCTCACAATAGACCTTAATAGTTGCCCCTTTGATGTTTCCAACACCGACAACCTCACACTCGAACACAGGAGACTCACACAAGCCGAACTTCAATGTATTCTGTGAGCATAATGACTCTGTAAACGATACAGAATCCATAACAATCAGATTGTTGCAGATATCAGACCGCTCTCCGTTCGGAAAATGGATCCTGATATTCTTCTGACAACTGTCTCTATGAAGTAATTCCTTAATCTCATCAGGTATCTGTAACATTTATCTCTCCTTAATGGATACTTTGACCTTGCCGACCATATCCTCCCATTTAGCATCTCTGTACCGGGATGCATCATACTCAATGAAGTAATTAGATAGCACGGAACTATTCCGATTATTCACCCAGAGCATACATTGAACACTTGTATCATTCTCAATATGTGCCTCAATCAGCGCATTAAACGCATCAAAGTCTGCTATCTCCGGGAAGTACATTGTGAAGGTGCCACTTATCTGCTGTCTGTATACGCTTCTGTGTTCACTTCCATTGGCATCTTTCCACGCTTTGTACTGTGGCTCACTCTGTACCGCATAACCCTCTGACACAACCTTGGATGATAGGTCTGTATTTCCAATCTTGAACATTATATTGTCTGCCATATTGTACCTCTTAAGCTAATGCATGATAGCCTGTTGCTGTGATGAACTTGCTATTCTGACCTCTAACAGCCTCAAACATACCCTTGTTGTCCTGAATAACCTCGATAGGCTGTCCGACTGTCTTCGCAATGATAGGGATGTACTCACTCAACAGATCAAGGACCTTCTTCTCTGATGTATCAATATCCTCAGGAAGATAAGGAGCCGTTTCCATTGTAGTGTTGACTGTCTCATCCAGTGAAGGCAATGCAAATGTCTTTGCCATCTGGTCTGCAATCAGTCCTTCATTCGCTTTCAGTCCACTAACGAATAATTCCACCATATCAGGAGCAAATGTGTGGAAGTTTGACAGAGGACCAAGTTCCGGCTCCGAGAAGCCGATATAGTCTTTCACGGTCTTGCCAATATCCTTGGCTGCATCTGCTACCTTGCTGATGTTCTCCTTGATACCGTTGATGAAGTTCTGAATGAGGTCTTTGCCCCATGACTTAGCAGACTCAAACCACTCTGAAACCTTCTGACGGATGCCATCTATGACAGAATGCATAGCCTGTTTAGCATTGGCAACCATCTGAGTGATACCATTGATGAACTGTTGGATTATCGCCTTACCTTGTGCAAGCATTTCAGGCGCCTTGCTTGTTATCGTATTCTTCAGACTTGATAAAAGCTGAAGCGTGGCTGATAATACCTGCGGAAGTGCCTGAGCAATACCCTGTGCGAGCATAAGTATCAGCCTGAGTCCTGCTTCTAACAATATTGGCGCATTGCGTATCAAGGCCTCTGTCATGGCTACGATTATCTGGGGCAATTTTTCAATCAATATCGGCAATGCGTTTATAATGCCTTGGGCAAGCCCCATGATCAGCGCAATTGCGCCATCTATGAGCAAATCTGCATTCTCTATCAAATATTGCACGATAGTCAAAATTACATTCACTATCTGAGGTATCAGCTCCGGAAGGGCCTCTGCAATAGATGTCGCCAATTGTAAGATTATCTGCATTCCTGCTTCTATCAATGAAGGCAGATTCAATATGATAAAATTGACCAAGCCCATCAGGATATCCGTCGCACAGCTCATGAGCATAGGAAGGTTAGAAATAATGGCCTGTCCGAGTGCACTTAATATCTCTCCTGCCACGCTTGCGACCTGCGGAATAGCCTGAATGAGATTATCTGCAAGATTCTTGATGCCCTCTGATATCTGTGAGATACCTTCCTCTGTGTTTCCACTAAAGATCTCCGTCAATCCGCTCATTACCTGGGTGATATCCGGGAGGAACTCTGATACCATATTCCTTGACAAACCTTGGAAGGCTGTCTGCATATCCTGCAATTGGTCTTGGAATGCTGCTGAAGCCTTGACCGCATCATCAGACATAACACCGCCTAACTCACGGACACGATCACGCATGGCCTGTGTGTCTTCGGCTGATGTGTTAAGCAGAGCACCAAGTTCTGTAGCACCTCTACCAAGCACCTGTCCTGCCAGATATGTTCTCTGAGTCTCATCCTCTACATTCTGAAGTGCAGAAATGGTCGCTTCAAAAAGCTGTTCCTGTGACATATTGGCAATCTGCTCTTGGCTTATGCCTAACTCCTTGAATGCATCCTTACCTGTCTCGGCTGCGCTTGCAAGAGTCTTCATGGATGACTTCATTGTCTCCATTGAAGTTCCAGAATGTTGCATCACCGCATCCCATTCCTGATAAGCCTGTGCTGACATTCCCATTTTCTGTGACATCTTGTCGATATTATCACCATAAGAGGCCACATCCTTGGAAGCACTAACCACTCCTGCACCAAGAGTAGCCAATCCTGCTGCCCCTGCTGCCGCTATACCGAGAGTAGCCTTGCCAACACCACCGAGAACAGAGCCGAAGCCCTTATTAAACGAAGTACCTGCAGAAGCACCGACTCCGCCTAATTCCTTCTCTATTTTTCCGCTTATGCCTTGCGCTGTAGGCTCAATTCGGACATACGCTGTACCTATATCTGCCATATAACTACCTCATTTTACTGTTGTACCACTCCATGAACTCTTCTTCGGTCCTAAAGGATTGCAATTCATCCTTCGGCTTCTTCTCAAGACCTTCGAGCTTACGATATATGCTCTCTGGTATGTTCCTGCCCTTTGCACCGTCTTTTGTCTTCTGCCATATCAGAATGGACAACTTATCAATCATAATCGCTTGTAATGACTCTGCAAGCGTTAATTTCTTATTTATGATCTTTCTCTTTATCCTGCTATCCTCACTCAAGCCTTGAGCAAGGTCCGCAAGGTAAGATACAGGAAATGGCGGATCATACCAATCTACAATGTATAGATGGTAAGTCTCCGCCATATCACACTTAAGAATATCCTCGCCTATACTAAGCATATAAGCGAGGTATATCAGTTTTTTGCATTCAATGCCTCGAACATCTCCTGCAATTCACTAATCAGATCTTTAGGAAGGCATACCCCTTTGTGGACTGCAGCAACCTCATTCATAAATGCAAAGCAATTCTCATCAGAGCCAAAGATGAATGAGAGCAACTCCATCATTGTGGTACTTGCTTCCATAGGATCTTCAGCCTTCTGTGCCTTTGTCATTAAAAATAAAAGCCGTGTATCATCCTTAACCTTGGAATCCATCTGGAAATTGATTCCGCTCTTGGTAGTTCCTTTAACGATCATATTCCTCCTTATGCGCTTACTTCTGCGCCTTCAATATACTCCTTATGAGTATTGCCTGATGCATCCGGATAAGCAGATACTGTGATACCGTATCCGATAGCATCTGAATCATTGTAAACGATCTCGTCTCTTGATGTGATTGCACCATCCTGAATAACGATTCTCTTGGCGATTCCACCACGAAGAGCAAGTTCGAATACCCATACAAGCTCCTCAGGATCCTGGGCCTTAACAGTAACAGTGATGTTACCACTTCCGTCTACGGATACATTGCTTGCACCGTATACAGTCTTAAGAACATCAACATTCTCTGCCTCGATAAGAGTAAGAGCGAATGTATCATTAAGACCTGTTAATGAGCGATAAACTGTAACACCGCCCCAAGCCTTGATCTCTGAGACTTCCATCTCGTTGTTATTTGTCAGACCATCTTCTGAAACATATCCAAGACAAGTGTACTTGGTTAAGTCCAGAGCGGTTGTAGCATCTGTGGGGAGTGTAGTTCCCTTAGGTGCCACAAACACTGCACCGGAGATGTTCGGCTTACCTGTGCTGACATTAGTAGCTGTGTTAGCCATAGTTTTCTTCCTCCTTAATAGTATGTAACCACGAATACCGCCTGATAACGGTATCTCTTGGTGGTTGTATCTGTGTAGTTATAATCGGAATTAAGATAGACTCCGGATATCGTATCCAGTGTGATAAGACCATCCAACATAACAGCCTTAAGAGCCTCGTTTAAGCTGATAGCATCATACAAGGTATCTGCGTATGACTGAATGGCAATAGTGGCAGTATTTATTCTGTTCTCTCTGGAAGAGCCTGTCTTCTCGATAAGATACATCTTACTCGGAACAGTCTTCGGCATTTCAGTATAAGCCTTTGCTGTTAAGTCCTCAGAACTATTCAGATAATCAAATATAATCTTCTCAATCATTACTTCTTCTCCATAGATAACCCTACTGCTCCGAGCGATTTAAGAAGCGTATTGTGGCGGAAGTTGTCATTAGCTGCCTTCTTGCTGTCAGGATAGACATTCGATATTGCTATCCAATTAGCTATGTGGACCTCTGCAGTATATTCAGCCCCGGCATTGTTCGCAACCGCATTCCCTGCTTCTAACAGAGCAGATTGCATCTCTGCTGACTTCATAAGCTCGTTAAGCCCTGGCAGATTCAATTTGAACTTCACATCATTAGCCATACCGCTCGACCTTGACTTTCTTATTCCACTTAAGAGGGATATTTTCCTCGATTCCTGCTGTCGGATAGCCAAATGTCCTATACTTGCCCTCAAACGGAGCAGGTAATTCCACTTCTGTATCTATCCAATCATTCGTATCGCCTTTAGGTATGCCCAATGTGTAGGCCACCTTCTTGCCATATAACTGCAATGAATCGGTAATATCATCCGAACTAGGCTCTCCCACTAGAACATCATTGACCTGAATCTTCTGCTCTGAATATGTGGGATTGCCGATCGGATCGGGATCGCCCTCTGTCTTTTTTATTAACTGTACTGTGATACCCTTAATCATTCTCGTTTTCCTTTGGTGCCTTCCATAAGAAGACACTATCCATCTGCTGTTGTAATAAGCCTAACTTACGAAGGTCATTCTTCATAATGGCATTGGCAATTCCACCACCCGGAACGGCATAGGTGCCACTCCAAGAATATCCGAGAGCTGATTGGCTCTCCTGCGTCATTGCATCACCTTCTGTTGACTGCCTAAGTATTCTGCTTACAACATCTACAGTGACAACCTTCACAACACTTGCATAAGGCTCTGATTCCTGAATCATAAGGTCAATATCCTTGCCTACTGATGAAGCAATAACCCTTATCTCATCAGAAACGAGCGGAAGCAATGCCTCCGCCCTTGTTGTTTCAGATGCCGTTAATGGTCTCCAAAGAGTCGTGATATCTGTCACAGTAGCAAATGCTGACCTTGTTTCACTCATTTCTTTGCCCTCTTTGCAGTTGTAGTTGTCTTTGGCTTTGTTTCTTTGACTTCCTTCGGTGCATCAGGTATCGGCTCAAAGTCCGGACCACTTATTACACTGGTTGTCTCAATAACATTGCCTGTTCTCTTGTTTCTATAGCGCATAAGCTCTCCTTATACAGAAGCAGGATCCTCATCACGAATCTTAGCGAATGCTGAAGGAACAAGGATACCCCAACCGATATAAGCCTCACCACGAAGGTATACTTCGTTGTAACCCTTAAGGTCACGGCCTGTGTTGTCAGGATCACCATACTCGATAACTTCGATAACGATATTCTTTCCGAAGCCCCACTTGAAGTAGTCACGGAAGTTACCAACGATCGCTCTGTCTGCATTGCTGCCGAATGATACGGTGCTGTTAGAGTCGATAGGAAGACCGTTAAGTGTTCCGGGAACTGCGCCCCAACCAAGTTCAGGATAGAGTGCTTCATAAGAGCTTGATCCCTTCTTGAGCTGAGCGAGTGCATTCTTACAAGCAGGAGCCATAACAAGACCTGTTACTTCATGTTCTGCTGCCTCTACCATTCCGATAGCTGTTTCGATATTGCTATTGATGTTTGCTTCGTCGAACTCAACCTTGTTGGTTACAACATCATCAAAGTTCTTATCGTTAAGAGATGCTGCTGTAGATCCTGTTCTGGGATTAACACCATGAAGAGCCATAATATCAAGTGCTCTTGCAACCTTCTTAGCGAATCCATCAGAGAATGCATTAAGGTACTGAAGCTTAAGCTCCTCTGCACCATACTTGAACTCATCAGAAACACGGAGACCGTACTCGATCTTAACAGGCTGCATTGAAACGCTTGCTACAGTAGCACCGCCATTAGCCTTAGCAGCAGACTCACCTACAAGGTTAGCCTCTGAATCCATGTTGAATGTGAAAACTGTCTCACCGTTGAAAGGCATAGGCTCTGAAGCTGCCATCTTAGCGAGTGAAGACTTACCTCTAACGAGGCTGAAAAGCTTATTTGTCTGTTCGGGAGTGAAAAGTACTCCTCTCTGCAATGTTGAACCCATATTAATTCCTCCTAGTTCATAAACTGTGAATTGAGCTGATTAAGCAGTGATGCCATATCAGCGTTACCATTGTTACTTGAATCTGATGTGTGAAGCGGAGGTGCAGACTTTGGCACAAGGAATGAGGCCAACTTCTCAGCATCAGCCTTAAGCTCTTCCTCATTACTTCCAACAAGTCTACCTGCCAATTCATAAGGCACACCTGATTCATAAGCTATACGGCTCTTAAGCAGATCGCCTTCAGCCGTTACAGCTCTGTTCTTTAAGTCAGACACAATCTGATCGTTCCCGGCTATCTTTTCATTGGCTGCCTTGAGGTCATCATTGATCTTGGCCAACTTTGTCTCATAATCCGACTTGATTTTTTCCACATCATCCGGAGACAAATAATCTTTGTACCTCTCGGACATCTCTCTGTCCTTCTGGGCAAGCCTCTTCTGAATTGCCTTGTCAAAATCTTCCTGTGTTTCGATTACTTTGAACTCATCTGACATATTTAATTTCCTCCTCTTTTACCGCTGAGTTGCGTAGTATATATTAAAAACACCTGTTATTGATGTTCTTAATAACTGATTGCTTGTTTTGGTACATTCGTCTTTGTTGTAGCGCACAACCAATAGGCAAGTATCATGGAATCCATAATTGCAACATCATAAGTCTCGACTAAGGACCTATATCCAAAACCGCCATTCGTACCAATAGGCCGTTTCTCGCAATTAGTGACTATCTGTGTCAGAGATTCCTGACCACTATGTGTAATTTTCTTTGCAAATAGGTCTTGCTCGAACATTGTATTTGCAAGGACCACTTCACGGACCGCAGGAAGTATTGGCTTAATCTTCAGCCCAGCTTCTTTCATTTGGTCTGCAAGTGCCTGTTGACCGTTTACTCCGTCAATCGCTATCTTCTGTACCTTTGGATTCTTGAAGTAGTCAAACATCCACCTGTTACCTGCTCTTACAGATACACAGTCGATAGTCTCAACGAATATCTTGTCATCATCAGTCTTGCAAGCAATGCTCATTGCGACATTTGCGCCATCTCTGCCATACTTAATCCCAAGATATAACCTATCATCAAGCTTTGGCTTTGTAGTGAACTTCACATCAGCCCATTCGGTTTCAGATATAGCAGATTTTTGGTTATAACTAACCCACAGTCCTAAACGCTGAATATTAAAATCAAGCGGATCTCCTGCAAGTTCGCCTCGAACATTTCTCTCTGACAGGATAGTTCCGAGTGATGGATTGTATTTGTACCACAGATCGACATCATCAATCTTGTCTGTCTGTTCTGGAATCGACCACTCACTCCATCCGGTATCAGGAGCCTTACCTTCTGTGATGGATCCCCGAAGCCTGACGAAGACATCTCCGCCAGATATAACAGTGGGCGGTGTACCGACCATAATGGTCTGCGGATTCTTCGAAGCACTGACTGTATATATCAATGCGCTCTCTTGTTTAGAGGTATATTCCTGCGCCTCATCAATAACAAGAAGGTCGAATCCTTCACCTAAGCCACCGTTATTAGTTCGTGTACGGAAGTCTATGATTCCGCCACCACTTATCTCGATATGCTCCAATCCGTACTGCTTAGATGCAAAAAAAGAACGCTCCGGCATAACCTTTTGCTTCCGGGAGTGTTCCTCATATCCTGCCTTCTTAAGCAGTGTGTATAATCGATTAAAGGCATCATGTGATGTTGTGGTCCTGTGGGCGGTGTGGCATATCTTCTCGCCAAGATTGACTATTCCATCAAACTCTCTGGCAGCCAAGATCTCGCCCTTACCGTTTCGCCTACTCACACATAAGCCATAGACCATGTGAGTCCATAGGCCATCAGGATTAACAGCCATTATTGCCTTAATCTGTAATTCTTGCCATTCAAGTAGTGCTTGTGTTGTGCTTTTATAAAGGTCTATTGCCTCTTGACCTTTTGTTTCAAGATTCGCAAACTCAACATTGGTAAAAGAAGGGTACTGTTCACCCATTCTCATAACTTACCTCCGTCTCTTTTTTGCGTTTGATTGTTTCTCTTTATCCAGTCTCTCTAACAGATCCTGCCGTTCTTGAACTGTCATTGACTGTGGTTTAGTACCTACCCTTCGCGCCAGTTCTTCTTCAGAACTCTTCCAAGACTTCTTACTCCACACATTCTGTGATGTTCTGTTGCTTGTGAATGTGACCTCACATCTGCAGAACTCATGCCTGGCAAATATCTCACTAGGATGCTTGCCATATTCGTATGTGCCCTCCAAGTTCTTACACCAATCACAGGCTTTGTACTCCGCTACCCTTGTGATAGTGGATTTCATTCCTGCTTCATTTCTGAACTGTGCATTCTCCCGGATGAAGTCATCAAAGAACGCTTCGGAATTGTTCACGATAGGCTCTCTGATCCATACCAATGCTTCTTCCAGAGTGATATCATCTGCGGTCATCTTATCAATCAAACCGTTTATCCTCTCAGCCGGGAATACTGGCTTGACCGGATTGAGATGTATCTTATTCTTGACATCAATGGTCTTCTGAATCTCGGTGGCTGCTTCGTTAATCAATGCCTGATTGTTTTCCAATGTAGGTATCACTGTCCTTGTGGCTATATTGTAATACAACTTGCCATCAGGAAGATTCTCCTCTATCAGAACATCCTGCAATGCCTTTGAAGCGTTTTTGCCAAGTCTCTCTGCATAGGTATGACCATCAACTTGTGTTGCCGTTCCGTCTCGGATCCGCTTCGATACCGTTGCCAATTTTCTATCAGTCATGTTGTGAGACTTGAATGCGGTCTCAATCTCTGATAGTAACCCAGGTACTACATCAGTCATATATTAAGTTCTCCTTCCGCACTTTTGAGCCGTGCATGGCTATCTATCATAAGCCTGTTATCTCATAGAGCTTATCTGCTGTGAGATACTCAGGATATGCCGTGTTAATCTTGCCGATTGCATCACCAATAGCACCGAGCATTGATACATCAGCCGGGAAGACAGGAGTCCATATCGGAGTGGTATATGCCAACTGACTCCTCTGATACTTCATATTGTCACGGATACATGCAGCCAAGAATCCTGCATTCATAATACCGATATTGAAGTTCTTCTGTGCCTTCTTCGCTGTCAGTCTTAAGCCTTCATGTGATGCCTTGATTGCATCATAGCTTGAAGGGTTGCTCTGAGGGAATCCAAGATCATCCAATGTAAGGCCAACCTCTCCGGCAAACAGAGAAGCAAACATCTTAAGCTGCTCTACATGAGGAGACATGCTCTGCTGTGAGAACTGTCCAAGCTTAACATGGTCCGTTCCGTCATCATTCAGAGTGAACTTCATCATTGCTGACATAGCAGCAGTCCACTTATCCATCTGAACAGCGTTATCATCCAACCCTGTTACATACTTCTGAGGGAATGAATAGAACTCCGCAGAGATCTCTGACCTCTTAATGGTGCGGAGTGCGCTTCCAACAATGGACATACAAGCTCTTGATATCCTTGAATGACCGAAGGGCCTCTTGCTATCCGGGCGGAATACCACAGGAACAAGACAAGGATAAGGGGCTTTGTTTATTCTGGAATCAACAAGAGTACCATTCTCATAATATGCCGTGTATTCGTAAGTGAAGTACGCTTCCTTGGTCACATTGCCAAGCTCATCACGCTCCAATACAGCATATCCTTCATTGAGCATTCCGCTTATCGGATCTATGATGCCAGTCGCATTACTTCCATCAA
>Ga0265298_10008451_pt1 | contig 12361 bp, 7 predicted proteins | sample AusTroGonzalo_MG_3_FD_193486 | JGI IMG/M metagenome (GOLD analysis project Ga0265298, IMG submission 193486) | Bovine rumen microbial communities from tropical cattle in Woodstock, Queensland, Australia - Gonzalo_01 | ecosystem: Host-associated > Mammals > Digestive system > Stomach > Rumen ... | reverse complement strand
CAGGATTCTCGGCCTCTGGGACGACCAGGGCAACCTGCGAGAGCGCGCGTGGGACGTTGGCGTCGAGGACAAGGCCGATTCGCGCGCGCTCATGCTCTCCGCTCGCGCCTCCTCCATCAACGACAGGGCGAAGCCCAGCGACTTCACGGTGCTCTCGGTCGGCAGCAGCGCCTCCAGCGGCTCGCTCAAGACGTACACCGTCAACGTGAAGAGCGACGGGCCCGACCGCGAGCCCAACACATACGACGACATTTGGAGCTATCCCGATGAGATCAACTAGAAGAGCGTTCACCCTCGTCGAGCTGATGGTCGTGCTGGGCGTCGTGGCGATGCTCATAGGCTCGCTCACGATGAGCGTCTCGAACGCGCAGCAGCGCGCCAAGGTAGCGAAGGCCGAGAGCGAGGTGAAGATAATATCCCAGGCCATCCTCTCGTACGAGAACTACCACAATACGCTGCCGACCATGATCGACCGCCCTGCGGACGCGAACTCCCTCGGCTTTCTCATGGGGCGCGGCGCGAGCGCGGACTCCGGCGGGAAGATACCGACCCTCCTGATGGCGGCGCTCGCGGGCGACGGAAAGTTAACCGACCCATGGAACAGGCCCTACAAGATCTCCATCCGACAGGGCGGCGCGAACGTCAAGATGAACGGCGGAACCGGCAACATGATGACGGGGTTCTGGTTCCCCAACTTCTACAGGCTTTCAGCGGGAGAACGCCAATGACCGCCCTGCGTTCCAGAAAAGGCAGCGCGCTTCTCATCGTGCTGGGCATGCTTTCGTTCATGATCGTCTCGGCGGTCGCCTTCGCCGCGTTCATGCGGTTCTCGCGCCTCCCCTCCAGCTACCTCAGGCGCTCCAGCGCGTCCAGGCTGCTCGTCAAGGCCGCGCTCGCGAGGGCCATCGACCGCGTTGACATCGCGGTCAACAACAACCCGCACCCGAACCTCGGCTGGAACACGGTCGAGCTGAACCTCGACGGCAGCCGCCGCAACGTCGGCTGGGACCAGATAAGGACCGGCAACCGCTGGATGGACCGCGTACTCATGGCGACAAACAACTGGTCGGGCATCGACATCGACGACACCGTCGCGACATTGACGCTGGAGGGCCTCGCCTACATCCCGCCGCCGCTCGTCAGCGAGGCGAGGTATTTCTCGCGCCGGACGAAGACCGCACAGTGGGAGCAGCTCGGGTTCGACGCCGGGCGCTACGCCTTCACGGCGATAGACGTCTCCGACTGCCTCGACGTGAACAGGCTGCTCGCCGACTACCCAAGGAGCTCCGCGCCGAACGGAAGGCTCAGGATAAGCCACATCTTCGAGAACGTGGACCACACCGCCGCCGGCTCCGGCGCAGGGCAGTGGGACCAGTTCATGGAAAGCTTCCGCGTCGTGGAAGACGACCTGTCGCTCGACTTCTGGACGGCGTCGAAGCCGCCGCTCATCTCGCTCGCCGACTTCAACCTCGCGCTCGGGAACCGCGGCAGCGTTGCGAACTTCAAGAGCCCCTTCTACGAATACATAAGAAACGGCGGCAGCGGCTTCTACAACACCGGCAGCGTCACGGAGGAGGAACGCATCCGCAACATGATGTTCATGGCGGACGGGTACTTCCCTCCGGACGACTCCGTGATGGACAACAATGACATCGGCGACCTCAACGACCCGAACGCCCAGCCGTTCCAGATTGCCAAGCTGAAGACCACCTCCACGCCGAACTCGACGCTTTTCCAGCAGCTCATAATGGGCGGAACGGGAGTCTTGACAAACCCGACGAAGTGGCGCTTCCTCAGCATGGCGGGTCTTGTCGCGCTCTTCGACTATCTTGACACGGACCACAATCCGATCTCGCTCGCCTGCCCGACGGTCGAGCGCGTCCCGATGATCTGCGGAATCGAGCCCGTCCTGAACGGCGTCAAGCTCGCCGTCAAAAAGGAGGTCCAGCCGGGTGGCGACGACGGGCAGGAGATAGTCCCCGCCCACGCGAACGCTGACGGATCGGCGGAGATGCGCACAGTCAAGCAGGTCGTCACCTACAGGATCGACAACACGCAGTTCGCGCCGTCGCTCGCCGGCGGGCGTCTTTCCACGCTCGTGATGTTCCCGTTCAACCACGAGGATCCGAGCGACACTTCCACATTCAAGATGGACGGGCGCTTCGCGATGTTCTTCTCGTCTGAGGAGATGCCTATGCGTACCAGTCGGTCCGACACGACGGAGCAGCTTCATCTCGACACCAAGAACATCCCGAACTCCGGCATTGTCAACGGCGTCATCGGCGTAAAGCTCGCCGACGTCTCGATCTCGAAGCCAACGAACATCGAGCGTCAGGAAGACGCATTGACGGAATACAACATGACCTTCGGCGCGGCGGCGGGCCAGCTCAACCAGCATCTTGCGAGCCGTGCGCTCCTTCAGGTCACGTACCAGTGGGAACAGCGGCGGACGCGCACGAACGATGGCGGCGTCTGGGGCAATTGGAGCGACTGGACGCCCAAGTTCGCCGACATCCAGGCGAATCCCCCTGCGAACACGATCAACGGCAACGGCGAGGGCACCGACGCCACAAGCGACTTCCAGTTCCTCAAGGCGGACGGAACCGCCGATGCGGATCTCGCGAACGCCGGCGGCAGGCTTCGTGCAGCCGTGTTCGGCGCCGGCAAGACGATCCGTCTGAACGCCGCGCTGTGGCTTCGCGTGAAGGGTACGGGGGAGATTCCGGTCGATATGGTGCCAGCCTGCGCCGCCGACGACCGTATCCAGCTCGGCCTCAACCTGGGCCCCGCCAACATCCTCGCGAGGGAGATCACCGGCTTGGAAGGCCCTCTCATGCGCTTCAACATACCGAACTGCGACTTCCCGTTCTCAATCGCCGGGCTTGACGCACTTGCCACCGCGCCGAAGGACGTTGTTCTCGAACCGAAGGCTGTGTATGTAAACGACCCGCGCTACAACCATGCGCCCGAAAACTGGTTCCAAACGGCGGCTGGCATAAGCAAGCAAGGCTATCTGAACGCGCTGCCCCTCGGGCAGAACGGGCGCGACAGCGACATCTTCATGGCGACGAGCGACTCCGGCTACATGCAAAGCCCGTATGAAATCGCGTTCATTCCGCGGTTCACCGACCTCAGGAGCTTCGGCGCAAGCGCCGTCAGAGGCGACATGCCGTCCATGAACGGCATCAACTACGCGACCACATACAGGACGTTCCCGGCTAATTTCGACGACACGCGTGCGCACGACTTCGCGTGGAAGACGTATTCGCCCTACGACAACGGCAACGGGCTGAACGACGGCGATGCGTTCGAGGACATGGGGATCTGGAGCAAGGGCTTCGGGCAGAAGGTGAACCCGTATTCAGACTCTATTCCCGTTCTGATGTCCGTCTTCGCCAACACGCCCCTTGACTGGAAGCGCTGCTCGACGAACGATGTGCAGGCCATCCCGGGCGTTCCCGTGTACGCCGACATGGACGCCGCTTCGTTCAACAAGAAGTATGCGTTCAACCAGTATTCGACGGGCGGCAAGATACGCTGGGACGATCTCGTCGCGATAGCCGAGAACTTCACGAACGAGGTCGGCATAGTCGCGCGTGACAACAACAACGGGAACAACGCCGGCACGTGGGAGGACGCCTGGCGTGACCTCGGCTGGCGCTATCGCGACGACGAGTTCTGCGGCGTGACGATACCGACAGACTCCGAACACAAGCTGTGGACCGTTGACCGCAAGTTCCTCTACGGCTACTGGCACGACTGTTTCGCCGCGAGCCAGCAGCTGTACCTGATCTTCGTAAGGGCGGAGCCGATGATGATGGGCGGCGGCAGCGCGAAGGGAATTCCCCCGCAGCTGGGCTCCCGCGCGGTCGCGGTCGTCTGGCGCGACCCGACGCCGTCAACGGAAGCGCGGTTCCCGCACCGCACGCGCGTACTCTTCTACCGTCAGCTAGAATAGGGGACGATCCCATGAAAAATGCAAAAAAAGCGTTCACGCTCCTTGAGCTTCTCGTCGTAATCGGAATACTCGGTCTTCTGATGTCCGTCCTCGTCGTGTCGGTCACCGGGGGAACGGAGTCCGCCCGCGCCGCCGAGTGCATGTCGAACCTCAGCAGCCTCGCCAAGGCCGTCAGCCAGCAGAGCGCGGCGGGCGGCGGATGCACCCTCGCCGGCTCGGTCGAGACTCTCGGCTTCGACGAGTCTCAGGGCATAAGGAACGTCAAGAAGAAATATGGCGAGAAGGTCGGCTGGATAAGCTGGAACTCTTCGTCGAGGTACGCCCACGGGCCCTCTTCGCACACCTCCAGCGCGGGGTGGTTCACATCCGCCTACGACCAGGATCAGGAGACCCGCATCTACTGCCTCACCAACGGTTCCCTGTGGAAGTATCTCGGCGGCAGCGAATCAATCTACAGGTGCCCGAACCACATCAAGAAGTTCCCGAAGAAGCGCCCCAACTGGAGCTACGTGATGAACTCCTTGTTCGGCTGGGACCAGTCGATGGGCTCGGAGTCCGTCTCCGAGGACTACCGCGCCTACAACTACGGCGAGCTTCCCTCGCCTGAACGCCATCTTCTCTTCGCGGAGCTCCAGTGGGAGAATTACATAAACGAGAACCCGCCCAAGGTCACGGCTTCGTCGGGCAAGGACTGCGACTGCATCCTCCAGTACCGCTCCGAGGACGGCGGCGAGATGATAGGCTTCAACCACAAGTCCGGCCGTGACGTCGTCGCGCACGTCGCGTTCGCCGACGGGCACGTTGACCGCATAGTCTATCCCAAGCAGGGCCTCGGCGGCGGCGAGCTGCGCAACCTCACGGAATGGCTCTGCGAGGGCAAGGACTACACCTTCGACGGACAGCGCTACCGGGAACTCAAATGACCTCGGTCGTCATAGCGGACGACCATCCGATGGTGCGCGAGGGCCTGGAGGCCATGCTCGCGAGCGAGGGCGGCTTCGATGTCGTCGCGCTCGCTGCGAACGGCGAAGAAGCCGTCGCGAAGGTCTCTGAGCTGAAGCCGGACGTTCTTCTGAGCGACGTGCGGATGCCGAAACTTGACGGCTTCGCGGCGCTTGAGCACGTCAAGAGGATTTCGCCTTCGACGCAGGTTCTGCTTTTGGCGGGAATGCCGCTCAAGGGGGAAGAGGCTCGGGCGCGGGAAGGCGGCGCGGCGGGATATCTCCCGAAGGACGTCGATCAGGACCGTCTCTGCGCCGCGATACGCGCAGCGGCGACCGGCGGCGAGTTCGCGAGCGTGGAGTTCCAGTCGGCGCCTTCCCCGCTGACCGGACGCGAGATGGACGTCTTGGTCCTCGTCGCCCAGGGGCGGCAGCGCGACCAGATAGCGGCTGAGCTCGGGATAGGCGCAGAATCAGTGAAGACGCATCTCAAGGGAATAATGAACAAGCTCGGCTGCCCCAACTCGACCTCCGCCGTTGGCAAGGCATACGAACTCGGAATCTTACGCGCATAAGACGTGCTCCGAGGGGTTGCGAGCTGCCGCTCGGTCTCGTCAAACCTCTCAAACCCCTCAAACCCCTCAAACCTCTCAAACCCCTCAAACCTCTCAAACCTCTCCCCTGGCGAAGTCGTAGGCGTTGCGGAACATCTTCATCCACGGGCCGTCGTTCTTGAACACGCCAGGATTGTAGCTCAGCTGGCACGCGCGGAAGCCGCGCTCCGGGTGGGGCATCATTATCGTCGCGCGCCCGTCCGCCGTCGTAAACGCGGTTTGGCCTCCGATGGATCCGTTCGGGTTGAACGGGTAGCGCTCCGTGGCGCGTCCGCGTCCATCGACAAAGTGCGCGGCGCAGATTCCGGGCGCCCAGCCCTCCGTCCAGACGCGGCCCTCGCCGTGGGCGACCGCGATTGGCAGGCGCGAACCTTCCATTCCCCTGAAGAATATCGACGGCGAAGGCTCGATCTCGACGCACGAGTACCGCGCCTCGAACTGCTCCGAGACGTTGCGCACGAACTTCGGCCACTTCTCGGCGCCCGGTATTAGGTCCTTGAGCTGCGAGAGCATCTGGCAGCCGTTGCACACTCCGAGAGAGAATGTCTCTGGCCTCGCGAAGAACCTCGCGAACATCTCCTTGAGCTTGTCGTTGAAGAGTATCGACCCCGCCCATCCTGAGCCAGCGCCGAGTACGTCGCCGTAGCTGAAGCCGCCGCAGGCGACCAGTCCCGCGAAGTCGTCAAGGTCGGCGCGGCCGGCGATCAGGTCGCTCATGTGCACGTCGCGGCAGTCGAAGCCCGCGAGCGCGAACGCCGCCGCCATCTCGATGTGGCCGTTGACGCCCTGTTCGCGCAGAATCGCCATGCGGGGTGCGGTATTCTTCCTTCCGGATTTTCCGGTCTTTCCGGAGGTTCCGGAAGATTCGGGATCAAACGTCACCTTGAACGTGAGCCCCGGGTCTTCGGCATCGAGGGCGTTGTCGTATTCCTCCCTCGCCGAGACAGGGTTGTCACGAAGGGCCTGCATCCTGTAGGTCGTCTCGCTCCATGCGCGGCGTATTGCGGTGAGGTCCGTGTCGATTGCGAGGCGCGAGCCGACTGTGAGCGCGAAGCGGCGCGAACCCTGCGGGACTTCGCCTATGTCGAACGCCGCGACCTTCGCCTTGCGGAATATCCCCATCACTTCGCCGAGCCTGCTTTCCGCAATCTGGAGAACCGCTCCGGGCTGTTCGTTGAAGAGGACTCCCAGCGCGTCGCCGTCCGGGAGCGCCGCCTCGATTCCGCGACCGCCGGTAATTGCCATCTCCGCCAGCGTGACGGCTATGCCGCCGTCGCTGCGGTCGTGGTAGGCGAGCGCGAGGCCGCCCTTGACGATCTTCTGCATCGCGTTGAAGAAGCGCTTTACAGTCGCGGCGTCGGCGTCTGCGTATGTGTCGCCGAGCTGTCCATAGACCTGCGCGAGCGCGGTCGCGCCAAGGGGCGCGTCACCGTCCGCGAGATCGACATATACGAGGCGGGTCCTTTCGCCCTTGGGATCCGGCTTGAGGTCCGGGGTGAGCGTGAGTCGGACGTCCTTGACCGGCGCAAAAGACGAGACGACGAGCGAGAGCGGCGCGATCTGGGTCTTGTCCTCGCCCTTCGAGTCCTTCCACGTCGTGTGCATGGAGCAGGAGTCCTTGCCGACGGGGATGGACACGCCGAGCTTCGGGCAGAAGTCGAGCCCTACGGCTTTCACGGTGTCGTAGAGTATCGCGTCCTCGCCGGGCTCTCCGCACGGTGCCATCCAGTTCGCGGAGAGGCGTATCTGCGATATGTCGCCCACGTCTGCGGCCGCGATGTTCGTGAGAGCCTCGGCGACGGCCATGCGGCCGGAGGCCGGGCCGTCGAGAAGGGCGATCGGCGTGCGCTCGCCGGTCGCCATCGCCTGGCCCTCGAACGTCTCGTAGCCCATCGTCGCGACGGCGCAGTCCGCCGCCGGGAGCTGGTGCGGCCCCACCATCTGGTCGCGGGCGACGCGGCCGGTGACGGTGCGGTCGGTGATCGTGACGAGGAACGTCTTGTCGGCGACCGCCGGCAGGTGGAGAATCCGCATAAGCGCGTCGGATGGCTTCACGCCCTCGAAGTTCGCGCCGGTCCGCTTCGCCTTGACGCGCTTCACGTCGCGCACCATGCGCGGGGGCTTGCCGAGGAGGACTTTGATGTCCATGTCTATGGGCTTGTCGCCGAAGTGCTCGTCGTCGAGGACGAGCCGGCCGTCGCCGGTCGCGACGCCGATGAACGCGACGGGGCAGCGTTCTCTCTCGCAGAGGGCCTCGAAGAATCCCCGCGCCTGGGGCTTCAGCGCGAGGACGTAGCGTTCCTGCGCCTCGCAGCACCAGATCTCCATCGGGTTCATCGACTTCTCTTCGTTGTGGACGGTGCGCAGGCTGAAGCGCCCGCCGGTCGCCTCGACCAGCTCTGGGCACCCGTTGGAAAGCCCGCCCGCGCCGATGTCGTGGATGGAGAGTATCGGGTTCGCTTTGCCGAGAGACGAGCACGCGTCGATGACGCCCTGGCAGCGGCGCTGCATCTCGGCGTTGCCGCGCTGGACGCTGTTGAAGTCGAGCGCCTCCGAGTTGGTGCCGGTCATCATCGACGAGGCCGCGCCGCCGCCGAGGCCGATGCGCATGGCGGGCCCGCCGATCTGGACGATGAGCGAGCCGGTCTTCACGGGGCGCTTTTCGACCTGGCTGTGGCGGATGACGCCCATTCCGCCCGCAAGCATGATGGGCTTGTGGTAGCCGCGGAGCTGTCCCGCGATTTCGCCTTCGTATGTGCGGAAGAACCCGCACAGCTGCGGACGCCCGAACTCGTTGCCGAACGCCGCGCCGCCTATCGGGCCCTCGGTCATTATCTGAAGCGGTGTCGCGAGCCGCGTCGGGAAGTCCGCGAAGACTCGCTCCCAGGGCTGCGGACAGCCCGGGATCCTGAGGTTGGACGTCATGAACCCGCAGATTCCCGCAATCGTCCGCGAGCCCGATCCTGTCGCCGCTTCGTCGCGGATCTCGCCGCCGACGCCGGTGGCCGCGCCCGGATATGGCGATATGGCCGTCGGGTGGTTGTGGGTCTCGACCTTCATCAGCTGGTCGAGGGAATCCTTCTTGAACTTGTATTCGTTCGTCTTTGGGTCGATCGCGAACACCTTCGTCTCGAACCCCGCGACGACCGCCGAGTTGTCCTTGTAGGCGGAGAGCGTATCCTTCGGCCGCTTCGCGTGGGTGTTCTTTATCATCTCGAAGAGCGACTTCGGCTGCTTCTTCCCGTCGATGATGAACTGCGCGCCGAATATCTTGTGGCGGCAGTGCTCCGAGTTCACCTGACCGAACATGACGAGTTCCGTGTCCGTCGGGTTTCTCCCCGCCGCCGCGAAGCTCTTCGCGAGGTATTCCATCTCCGGCTCGGAGATGGCGAGGCCGATCTCCGCGTTCGCCTCGCGTATGGCCTCTACGCCCTTGGAGAGGACGTCGTACGTGCGGCCGGGCTTCGGTTCGCCCTCCTCGAAGAGGTCGTCGATGTCTGCATAGACGCCCTCCGTCATCTTGTCGTAGAGCGCGGCGAGGCACTGGGGCGGCAGCGGCGCGGAGGTCCTGAACCTTATGCCGCGCTCCACCCGCTCCACGCCCGCGACGCCGCAGTTGCGGAAGATGTCCGTCGCCTTTGTGCTCCACGGCGAGATCGTGCCCTTGCGCGGCGTCACGTAGAAGTCCGCCCCGTCGCATTCGCCCGTCGCGTTGAGCATCGTCATCGCCTTGGCGAGCGACTCCGCCGGCAGTTCGCCCGAGGTCTTTATAGCGTACACCCACTTCGCGTCTATCTCCACGACGCGCGCTTCTGGCGAGATTTTCGCGATGGCGTCTTTCACGGCGTCGAGCCTGAAGGGGGAATAGGCGCTGCAGCCCAGAAGAAGGATCATTTTTTCGTCTCCGCTTGTTTGTTGTCGTCTGAAGTCATTTCTTCGCGGACGCGTCGGAGCGTCTCGCGTGGACCAGTATCGAGCGGCGGTAGCCGGCGCGCCCGAGGTAGTTGTGCTGGAACACCCACGTCGCGCGGGCGTCGTCGAACCTGTCGTCAACAAGGACGTGGATAGTCGCGTCCTTCGGTATGCCGTGCGCCTCCAGCCGCTCGACGGCCTCCGCCGGCGTGACCGGCTTGCCCATGAACGAAAGGCGCCCGTCGTAGTCGATCTTTATCATCGGATGCGCCCCGTCGTAGCTGATTTCGCCGACGTCGTCGGACTTGCAGCCGGCGGAGAGGATCGCGGCGGCGAGCGCGAGCGCCGGGAGCGCCCATCTCAGGGGGCGCGTCACTTCATGCGCCTTTCCAGAATTGCCGACACGCGCTCCGCGTCCTCGGGTGTATCGACTCCCACGCCCTCGTCCTCGGTGCGCACGATCGCGATCTTCGCGCCCATCCAGAGGGCGCGGAGCTGCTCCAGCTTCTCTGTCTGCTCAAGCGCGCATGGCTTCTCGGCGACGTATCGCTTGAGGAACGCCCCGCGGTAGGCGTAGATGCCGAGATGGCGGACGTAGAGCCCCGACGCGAGGTCCGGCTCGGAGTCGCGGCAGAAGGGGATCGGCGCGCGGGAGAAGTAGAGCGCGCCGTCGTCGCGGTCGGTGACGACCTTGACGACGCTCTTCGCGGCCAGGTCGGCGGACGACTTCAGCGGCGCGACGGCAGTCGCCATGTCCCACTTCGCGTCGTCCTTCAGCTTCATGGCGAGGGCGTCCACGAGCGCCGGGTCGATGAGCGGCTCGTCGCCCTGGATGTTCACGAGTATGTCGTCGTCGGCGAAGTCGTCCGCGCCGGACGCCTCCTTGCAGCGGACGCGCGCCGCGCATGCGATGCGGTCCGTCCCGCTGGGCAGTTCGGACGGCGTCATAACGGCCGTCCCCCCGCACCCCCTCACCGCCGCCGCTATGCGGTCGTCGTCCGTCGCGACGAGGACTTCGTCTATCGCCTTGGCCCGCGAGACCGCCTCGACGGTCCAGACGACGAGGGGCTTGCCCGCCAGGATCGCGAGGGGCTTGCCAGGAAAGCGGCTAGAGCCGTATCTGCTCGGAATTATCCCGTATGTCTTCATTGCCATCGTCCTTCGTGTTCTGCTCCTCCACCTCGACCTTCTGGAAGAACATCCTTCTTATCGCGTCGAGACGCCTCTCCTGCCGTTCGAGCGACCACATCGCGAAGCTCCACTTCTTGTCGAAGCCGAACACCGCCGGGAGCCCCGGCCTGAACGACTCGAACTTGTCGCGCATGACGCTCATCTGCCATTCCATCGCCCGCGTCCTGTGCTCGAAGCCGTCCATGAAGCTCTCCGCCGCGTCGCGCATCGATATGTCGTGGCGCTTCTGGTAGAGCTTGAGCGCGTGGGCGAAGTGCGCGAGGTAGAACCCGAAGCACGCCCTCAGGTTCTCGTCGGTGCGGTCAAGGCACCTCCAGCCGAGGCTCCCTCGGATGGAGCACGTTGAGACGCTCTTCGGGACGACGCGCCCCGCCGTTATGTCGTACTCGAACTCGTATATCTCCTTGCCGACGCCGAAGAGCGGCGAGGCCGTGGCCGGGTCGTACTTCTTCATCGCGATGTTCTGCGCCGCCGCGTCGCCCATCAGCCTTGCGACGCCGAGGACGACGCTCCTCTCCTCGACGGAGGAGTCGTCCGCGTTCCTGAAGTAGCTCGCGGGTATCGAGTCCATCGGCTCGCCTTCGCAGCGGCGGCGTATGTACACGTCCATGAGCCGCTTGCGGACGTGCGCGCGGCGGCGCAGGATGCGGTATTCGCTGAGGCTCACGCCGAGCGCCTTGAAGGACAGTATCCTCGCGAGCATGTAGCTCGAATACCCCTTCCTCGCGCGGGCGAGGAGCTTCTCGACCATGCTCTGCTCAAGGGGACCCCTGTTCGTCTTGAACACGATTTCGCGCGTCCGGCCCTTGCCGATCGGCGCGTCTTCGTCTTCCGCGCGCAGCTCGTACACGTTCGCGTACTCGACGATCTCGTCCTTCGACATGAGCGCGCGGATGTTCGAGAGCAGCACCTCGCTCCGGTCGTCCGCGCCGGGATGGAACACCGGGCGGCCGGCGACGAACGTCGCGCCGGGGAGGGCCGTGCGCCTGTCGTCGAAGGCGGGCGTCGCGCCTTCGCCTGCGACGGAGTATATCTCGCCCGTGATGTGCATGTACAGGGACTCGACGAACGCCTTGCTCGTCTCGTCCGCGAGCTCCGGGCGCGTCAGGAGAGACCTGTACAGGTCCGTGACCTTTGCGATCCGCGCGACGGCGTCGGCCTGCTCGAGCCTGCCGAGCGCGGCGGACTCCATTATCTTCTCAAGCTCCGGGACGATCCTCTGGAGGGCCGCGCCGCGCTTCAGCCCGAAAAGCTCTATCTCGTGGTGGCCGCGGTGCTTTGGCGAGCGCGTGAAGGAGCGCTGGTTGCCCTCGTAAACGCTCACAAGCTCCCTCATGCCGCGCACGAACGCGTCGAAGTCCGTCCCCGCCAGCGCTGCGAAACGCTCGAACTCCGCGAACGAGAGGAAGTGCACGCCGCGCGCGGAGTGGTAGTAGCTCAGGCTCGACGAGATGCGTTTCTTCGACGCGGCGAGCGCGACCTTCATCTCGCCCTCCGTCCACGCGAGCGGCTTTATGCGCCACTCCTGCCCGAAGCGCCTGTAGTGCTCCAGCGTCGCCTCGTTCCTGTCGGCCATCACCACGTCCGCCATCGTGAACCCGGCGGACGAGAGCAGCCACGCGTCCGCCGCGACGAGCGCCTTCGTCGGCACGTCCCGCTGGGATATGTCGATCTTCCCGTTCACGACGTTCGCGCACAGGATCGAGTGCATAAGGACGTCGCCGCGCTTCGCCTGCGGGACGGTG
>Ga0265298_10008450_pt1 | contig 12362 bp, 5 predicted proteins | sample AusTroGonzalo_MG_3_FD_193486 | JGI IMG/M metagenome (GOLD analysis project Ga0265298, IMG submission 193486) | Bovine rumen microbial communities from tropical cattle in Woodstock, Queensland, Australia - Gonzalo_01 | ecosystem: Host-associated > Mammals > Digestive system > Stomach > Rumen ... | reverse complement strand
ATGGTAAGATATTGAACCGCATACCGTTGATACGCAAGTTGAAGTGGAGAGAGTGGATAGGATTCCGTGTGCTTTGGGGTGAACTGAGTGACAAGAATAATCCTTATCTGGAGCACAATGTCGGTAACCCCATATTGATGTACTTCCCTGAGGGCTGTTATGTGATTGATCCTAAGCGTCCGTATATGGAGCTTACGTTGGGAATACATAATATATTCAAACTTATACATGTAGAGTATGCTCGACGTTTGAACTACAACGAGTTGCCAACAGCACACAAACATGGATTCAGATTTATGGTTCGCACAACATTCTGATAAATAAAAAAGTTAGGCTGTCATCACGACAGCCTAACTTCCATGTTTTCTAACTAACTTATTATCAACTATTCATTACTCATTTCTGACTTTTGCTGGTGCAAAGGTACGCAGAAAAATGCTCGAAATCAATAGTTTATAGTGAAAAAATACACGTAAACGTTTGCAAATTTCAAAAATAATTGTACCTTTGCAACGTCGTACTTTTACGTAAAGGAAATATGGCTAATACAAAACGTCGCACATCATTGAAGGATATCGCTCAGGTTTTGGGCGTTAGTATTGCTACTGTAAGTCGTGCTTTGCGCGATTCACCTGAGATCGGGCTTGAAATGCAGGAGAAAGTGAAGAAGTTGGCTCGTGAGTTGAATTATCGCCCGAATCCCTTTGCTCAAAGCTTGCGAAAAGAAGCTCCCAAGGTTATAGGTGTGGTTATGCCCAACATGGTGTCGCACTACTATGCTGCTGTTCTTGATGGTATTGAGGATGAGGCACGTAAGGCTGGTTATTCGGTAATAAGTGCCAATACTCACGAGGATAGCGATGCTGAGGTGAAGGCTATCGATAACTTTATTGGTCTGCATGTTGAGGGTATCATTGCTTGTCTGTCACAGAATACTCGCGACTATAGTCATTTTGAGGAAATATGGAAAATGGGAATTCCAATGGTCTTTTTCGGTCGTACCTGTTTAGCTGACAAGTTCTCATGTGTTACTGCTAATGGCGACGAGGCCGCTCAGCAGGCCACTCAGCACCTTATTGATACTGGTAGTCGCAGGATAGCCTTTATTGGTGGCCCTAATCATTTAGATATGGTAGTTCGTAGAAAACATGGATATCTTGAAGCTCTGCGCGAGAATCGTATACAGATAGATCGCGATTTGGTGGTATGCGAGAAAATTGACTTTGACTGGGCTTTGGAGGCTTCCTTAAAACTTCTTAGGATGGATAACCGCCCAGATGCGATACTCGCTTTTAATGATATCATTACATTTGCTGCTTTTACAGCCATCAAACAAGAAGGATTGCGGATACCAGAAGATGTCGCTCTTATAGGATTTACTGACGACGTGCATGCCAAATATGTTACCCCAAAGCTATCGGCCATCGAAGACCAAAGTCATGAGATGGGAATGGAATCGTGCAAGCTGTTGTTGAAGAATATCAGTGGAGATACTAAGATATATAAGAAAATAGTTCCGCAGAAGCTCGTTATACGCGAAACATCTGCAAAGAAATAAAACTATAGAATATGAATATTAAGCAACTACTCACCTCTATAATATGCTTGGCTTGCCTCTCTGTGAGTGCAGCTACAGCTGTTATACCCGATATGAAGTTCCGTAGGTTGGATGCTCGCGATGGTTTGTCTAACTCGCAGATAAACTATCTGTATCAGGATTCGCGCGGATTTATTTGGATAGGAACATCCTATGGATTGAACCGTTATGATGGTTACCGATTCCGAACTTATTATTCTAATCCTACTGACACAACAACTTTGAGAAATAATTATGTTGATCAGATTTGGGAGGATGCTGAAGGAAAACTATGGCTTAAGCAAGGTATGAACTATTGTGTTTTTGATCCTGTGACCGAGAAGGTGAACCGCAATCCAATAACAATCTTACAGAAATGGGGCATTAAAGGTGGTATTGACCGATTCTATATTGACTCACAGAAGAGATTCTGGATTAAGACCTACGATGAAGGCTTATATTGTTATAATCCTCGAAAGAAAACCTATAAACTCATACAGTATGGTTATGAGCCCGATCGTATAAACAAGGAGTACTATTTCTCGAATTTTGCTGAGTGGAATGACAAATTGCTTGTGACATCGAGTGATGGCGAGATGATGGTTATTGACGGTGATAAGGGAAAGGTGCTTTTGAAAGATGACTTTATGAAGAATAATGGTGGTCAGCCCAGTCAGGCTTATTTCTGCTATGTTGATAAGCATAGTAATTACTGGATGTTGACTGCTAACCATCAGTTTATATATAGTCAGAAAGATAAGACTTGGTTTAAGTCTTTGAACGAATATCTTGCAACCTTTGGCATTGCGCCTTTGCAGTCAGACCTTCAGGTCTGGGATGTATGTATGGATCAGAGAGGTTGGATATGGCTTGCTACCGACCACCATGGCGTCTATGTCATTGATACTAAGAATGGTGAGGTTAAGCAGTTTGTTAACAATAAGTTCGATGCTACTTCAATAAGCGAGAATACCCAGAAGAAATTGATGCTTGATAAAACTGGTAACATGTGGATTGCTTGCTATCGTAATGGCTTGAACCAGTATATTGAGAAACTGATGGGATTCAATACCCTTGAGCTGGGTGATGTTAACACTACAACTGTCGATGCCAATGGTAACTACTGGTTTGGTACCGATAATCGTGGTATTATAAAGTATGTCCGAGCTACAGGAGAGACCGAAGTGTACGATAAAGCGCGCTGCGGCTTCTTATCTGATATTATGGTTACCAGCTATGGTGCCAAGGACGGATCGGTTTGGTTCGGTACATATAATGGTGGTATTATCCACATTTCCAATGGACTGACAAGAAACTATACAATGGCCAACACTAATGGCGAATTGTTGAACAATAACGTTTGGTCGGTAACCGAGGATAAGTGGGGGGATATCTGGATTGGAACATTGGGCAATGGTGTGCAGAGACTTAATCCTAAAACGGGGAAGTTTAAGACTGTCAATTCACATAACTCCAACTTACCAGCTGATTTCATGACGTCTGTAAGTTGGACAAAAAAGGGTTGGCTGATGGCAGGTCACTCTGAGTTCTATTCGCTTATCAATCCAGTTAGCGGAAAGGTTGCCAATATGAAGATACCCATTATTCCTGGGCAAACTGCTGCTATGGCAAATACTACATGTGTTATGGAGGATAGTCGAGGACTGGTTTGGCATGGTTCAACATCTGGTTGTTGTGTTGTAGACTGGAAGACTAACAAACAGTATATGCTCGACATGAATTCTGGTTTGGTTGGCTCGAGTGTGGTAGGTGTCGCTGAGGATTATCTGCACACGATGTGGGTTGTTACCGAATACGGAATATCTAACGTAGTACCCAAAAAAGATGAAAATGGCGACTGGATGTTTAATGTGCGTAGTTTCAGTAGTAAGGACGGATTGCAGCATGGACCTTATAATCAGCGTTCGATATGTGTTACTTCCGATGGACTTGTGCTTGTTGGCGGGGTTGGAGGTGTGGATGTAATCAATCCTAAGTTGATTACTAATGTCGATAATAACGAAACTCCTATTTTTAGCGGACTTAAGTTGTTTGGTCAGCAGTTGGGTATCGGCGAGGCATACGATGGTCGTGTAATTATGGATGAAGACCTGAATGTAAGCAAAGAACTGGTGCTTCGTTATTACGAGAATCAATTTACAATTCAGTTAGCTACTGATAAAGGCGAAATGCATAATACCTCACGCTTTGTATATATGCTTGAGGGTTTCAGCGATAAGTGGATAAAGACCGAAGAGAATGATCCTAATATCACATATATGTCGCTTAAACATGGTGACTATGTGCTTCATGTACGTATGATGAACGAGGATGGAACAATGGGTAAAAATGAGGCGATACTTCATATCACTATCACGCCGCCGTTGTTGCGTAATCGTTGGATTATGGTTCTTTTTCTTGCAGTTGTTGGACTTGGTATTTTCTTATGGCGCAAGAGATTCCTTAAGCAACAAGCTGAAAAGACTGAGCGCGATTATCTGCGTATGGAGGTGATGAAGAAACAGTGGATGAGTGAAATGCGAGCTGAACTACAGGCACAGCAGGAGAATGACCAGAAGGCTCAGGCTGAGGAACTTTATGCTCAGGCATGGTCTATCGAGGAAACTGTCAAGAAACCTCATGACCTGCAGCACTTCATGAAGGAACAGTGTGCCCAGTTCAAGGCACCTCTTGGTAAGCATGTCAAGTTCTCATTCTTCCCATTGGCTAATGATCTTACCGTTGATTTTGATCAGGAACAGCTGGCTCAGGCAGTGCAGATGATTTTGAACAACAGTGCTCTGTTCTCGCCAACCGATTGTAAGATAAAAGTCTTTGTGGATAAGACTTCTACATCTGGTTCTATCCGTATCTCAGATAATGGTGTAGGCATACCAGAGGGAGCAGAGGATAGTATTTTCGATCCAATGATTAGCGATGATGACTCGGGTATGAGCTTGTTCTTCGTTAAGGCAATTGTAGAGATGCATGGCGGAACTGTCATTGCTGAGAATAATCCAACTGGTGGATCGGTATTCACCATCACACTGCCTGTTGATGAAGCAAAAGCTGAAGAGGCTGTGATGATGGATGATGATGAATAATGACTGATAATTAAAAATAAAAACGATGAGAAAACTAAATCTAATGTTTTCTGTACTTCTGATGTCTGCCTCAATGACGGCGGCCGAGGTGCAGACAAGTGGCAACAGTGTGATTATTCGTCCTGATGGTGGTCAGGCCAAGGTTATTAAACTTGAGGTGATGAATGAAAACATCATTCGAGTTCGTGCTACATCAAAGAATGTATTGCCTGATAAACCAGCATCACTCATGATTGTTCCACAAGTAACTCCAACCAAGGGATCTTTTTCAGTAACCGATGAGGGCGAAAATGTCGTTGTAAAGGCTAAGAACGTAAAGGCCGTGGTATCAAAGGCTACTGGTGATATCGCTTTCTTCGATGCTAGCGGCAATCAGCTATTGAAGGAAGCTGAGGGCGGAAAGAAATTCTGGGATTTCACAGTGCCTGAACGCGAGTTGGGTATGAAGACTGGATATACTGTTCCTGAGGAGCAGAAGCACGGTCTTACCTGGCAGATGAAGTTTGATAGTCCTGAAGATGAGGCTTTCTATGGCTTGGGCCAGCACCAGAGCGAGGAGTTTAACATGAAGGGCAAGAATGAGGACCTGTTCCAGTATAACACTAAAGTATCCATTCCGTTTGTTCTGTCTAATAAGAACTACGGTTTGCTTTGGGATAGCTATTCTTTCTGTCGCTTTGGTAATCCGAATGATTATCTGCAGCTTAATCGTGCTTTTAAACTCTATGATCGTACTGGCAAGGAGGGACATCTTACAGGAACCTACGTCGACCGAATGGGCAAAAAGCTGGTACGTGACGAGGACAGTATCTATTATGAATATGGCACCCCTGAGAAATCAGAGATTGCTCTGAGAACTGATAATGGTGGAATCAAGAATTTCCCTAAAGGTTTTAACTTGATGGGAGCCAATGTGACATACGAGGGTTTTATCGAACCCGAGTGCTGTGCCAAGTGTGCAGGCAAAAAACAATTGTATCAGTTCGTACTTTATTACTCAGGGTATGTAAAGGTTTATATTGATGGTAAAGAGGTTGTACCCGAGCGTTGGCGTACAGCTTGGAACCCTAATACCTATAAGTTTTCAACTGAGTTGCAGAAGGGTAAGAGTGTTCAGTTGCGTATAGAGTGGCGTCCCGATGGCGGTGAGGCCTATTGTGGTTTGCGTGTGTCGCAACCTCGTAGCAAGCAAGAACGTGAACAACTCAGTATTTGGAGTGAGATGGCTAAGGATATGGACTACTATTTCATAGCAGGCGAGAATCTCGATCAGGTAATTTCTGGCTATCGTACACTGACGGGCAAAGCCAGTCTCTATCCCAAGTGGGTGCTTGGCTTTTGGCAGAGTCGTGAGCGTTATAAGACTTCTGGCGAAATAGAAGAGACTCTCGCTGAATTCCGTAAACGCCATATTCCTATTGATAATATTGTACAGGATTGGAACTATTGGCCCGAGAATCAGTGGGGTAGCCATCAGTTTGAGGAATCGCGCTTCCCTAATCCACAGGCTATGCTCGATTCTGTTCATGCCATGCATGGACGATTTATGATTTCTGTTTGGCCTAAGTTCTATTGCAATACTGATAATTACAAGGAACTGGATGCTAAAGGATGGATGTATATACAGAGTCCTACTGATGATATTCACGACTGGGTAGGCCCTGGCTATAAGAATGGTTTCTATGATGCCTATGATGCGGGAGCAAGAAAAATGTTCTGGCGCCAGATGAACGAGAATCTTTATACAAAGTATAAGTTTGGTGTTGATGCTTGGTGGATGGATGCATCAGAACCTAATGTGCGTGACTGTACCCCAATGTGGTATCGTAAGGCACTCTCAGGTCCAACAGCCTTGGGAACATCAACTGAATATTTCAATGCCTACAGTACTGTTAATGCTGATGCCATCTATAATGGCCAGCGTTCAGTTTGGAAGGGAAAACTCAATGAACCTCGTGTGTTCTTGTTGACTCGAAGTGGCTTTGCAGGCGAACAGCGTTTCTCTACAGCTACATGGAGTGGTGATATTGGAACCCGCTGGGAAGATATGCGTGCTCAGATGACAGCAGGATTGAACTATTCTATTTCTGGTATCCCCTTCTGGGGTATGGACCAGGGTGGTTTCTGTGTTGAGAACCGTTATGTAGCAGCTCAGCAGATTTACGATCGTACTAAAGTTGAAAACGAGGATTTGAAGGAATGGCGTGAATTGCAAACTCGTTGGAATCAGTTTGGAACCTTTATTCCACTGTTCCGTAGTCATGGTCAGTGGCCTCTGCGTGAGATTTGGAATATAGCTCCTGATAATCATCCCGCATACAAATCGTTTGTTTATTATGATAAGCTTCGCTATCGCCTCATGCCATACCTCTATTCGTTGGCGGGTTGGGCTCATTTCAAGGATTACACCTTGATGCGTGCTCTCATCATGGATTTCAATGGCGACAAGGAGGTTGAGAATATCAGTAATCAGTGGATGTTCGGTCCTGCGCTGATGGCTTGTCCTGTTGGATATTATAAGGCTCGTAATCGTTCGGTTTATTTCCCTGAGCAGTGTGGTTGGTATAATCTGTATACCAACGAATATGTTGAGGGCGGTCAGCGTTTGGTTGTAGATGCTCCATACGAACAGATCCCCGTATTTGTTCGCGAGGGCTCTATCATCCCATTCGGTCCAGAGATGGAGTGGAGTGATGAGAAACCAGCAGAACTTATCAATCTTTATATCTATGCAGGTCAGAATGGCCAGTTCCAACTCTATGAAGACGAGGGTACCAACTATAATTATGAGAAGGGTAAATATGCTACCATCGATATAACATACGACGATGCAACTCGTACAGTTTCATTTGGTGCTCGTAAGGGACTGTTTAATGGTATGCTGAAGAATCGTCGATTCAATGTTGTCCTTATTACTAAGGATGCACCTAAACCACTTGACCTTGATGCTCCCGATGGTAAGATGGTACAATATACTGGTAAGTCTGTTGTTGTCAAACTGTAGATATGAAAAAGAATCTATTTGTCGTAGTAGCAATACTCAGCTCTTTGGACTGTCAGGCCAGAGAGCGAGTTTGTTTTGATAGCGATTGGCGTTTCTGTCTGGCCGATTCAGTACAGATGTCAAATGTTGATTATAATGACTCATGGTGGCGTAAACTGAATGTGCCTCACGATTGGGCTATAGAAGGCGACTTCTATGCTAGTAACCCTAGTGGCGCTGGCGGAGGAGCATTACCTGGCGGAACAGCTTGGTATCGCAAACACTTTTCGTTGTCAGCCAGCAATGAAAAGGTTTCCCTTGAGTTTGATGGTGTATACATGAACTCTACAGTCTTTATTAACGGACAGAAGGTTGGCTTCCGCCCTTATGGCTATTCTAGTTTCGAATATGATATTACACCTTATATTCATGAGGGTGAGAACGTAGTGGCAGTACGTGTTGATAACTCCGACCAGCCCAATTCCCGTTGGTACTCTGGCTGTGGTATCTATCGCCATGTGTGGCTCACCAAGACAAATCCCATCCATATCAAGCATTGGGGAGTGTATGTTCATGATGGCAAGGTAGATGTTGATTATGAGAATCCAACTAAACAGAAGGTTACTGTTAAGAATATCTGGCTTGATGCTACTGGTAAACGAATAAGTATAAAGAAACCAAGGAGGTGGAGCTGTGAAGATCCTTATATATATAAGGTGTGCACACAATTGATAGTTGGTGGTAAGGTAGTGGACGAGGTTGTGACAACTACAGGCTTTCGCGATTTCAAGTTTGACGCTAAAACCGGCTTTTGGCTGAATGGCAAGAACTTTAAACTTAATGGCGTTTGTGAACATCATGACTTTGGATGTTTGGGCGCTGCACTCAACGAAGATGCGCTCCATCGCAAACTTACCAAACTCAAGGCTATGGGTGTTAATGCCATTCGAAGTTCGCACAATCCGCCTGCTCCGGAACTGCTGAATATGTGTGATACCATGGGTATCATCGTGATGGACGAATCGTTCGATATGTGGCGACGCAGGAAGACTCAGAATGATTATGCCCGATTCTTTGATGAGTGGCATGAGCGCGATCTTACTGACCTGATTCTGCGTGATCGCAATCATCCGTCAATCCTTATGTGGTCAATTGGTAACGAGGTGCTTGAGCAATGGAGTGATGCAAAAGCTGATACTCTAACTCTCGAACAAGCTAACCTGATATTGAATGCTGGTCACGATGCTTCTACATTGGCCAAAGAGGGTGAACTGAGTGTAAACTCATTACTGACACGCCATCTTGCAGAAATCGTGAAGCGATATGATACCAGTAGACCGATAACAGCAGGTTGTAACGAGGCCAATCCTAATAATCACCTCTTTAAGAGTGGTGCTATCGATATTATTGGTTTCAACTACCACCATCAGTGGGTAAAAGATGTTCCACAGAACTTCCCCAATAAGCCTTTTATCTTCTCTGAGAGTGTATCGGCCTTGCAGACGCGTGGGTACTATATGATGCCTTCTGATAGTATCTATAGAGCTCCTAAACAGTGGTGGTTGCCATATACTGATCCTTCATATATGTGCTCGGCCTACGATAATATGTCGGCCTCTTGGGGATCTACTCATGAGGAGACATGGGATGTGGTAAAGAACACCCCATATGTAGGTGGACAGTTCATATGGACTGGTTTCGATTATATCGGTGAACCCACTCCTTATGGCTTCCCAGCACGAAGTTCGTACTTTGGAGTCATCGATCTTGCCGGCTTCCCCAAGGATAGTTATTATATGTACCAGAGTGAATGGACTGCTAACCCCATGCTCCATCTTTTCCCGCATTGGAACTGGCTCCCAGGACAGACTATTGACCTTTGGGCCTACTATAATAATGCAGATGAAGTAGAACTATTTGTAAATGGAAAGAGTTGTGGAGTTCGGAATAAAGGGGAACATCAGTACCATGTGATGTGGCGAGTACAGTTCGAACCTGGCGAGATAAAGGCGATAAGTCGAAAGAATGGCAAGACGATATGTGAACAAATCATTAAGACCGCTGGTCCTGCCCACCATATCCGTCTTACAACAGATTATAAGGGGCAGAATACTACTTTTGTGACTGTAGAAGTCGTGGATAAGGATGGCAATCTTTGTCCCTGGGCCGAGAATCAGATAGAGTTCTCTACCACAGGCGATGCCGTGATTCTTGGTACAGATAATGGATGCCAGACATCTATGGAACGGTTTCAGGCTCCACGTCGCAAAGCGTTCTTTGGAAAGTGTATGGTTGTGGTGCATGGAAATGGTACTTTGTCTGCCGAATCTATTGATTTAGTGCCGTCATCCATAGAAATGTAACCATTTCTTGTTAAAATAGCATAAAAAGACGATGCGTTGATTGCAACGTATCGTTTTTTTTAGTACTTTTGCACACTTTTTCAGAGTAACGATAGAAATATGAGGCAATTAAAGATTCAAAAAAGCATTACCAACCGATCAAGTGAGGCACTGGACAAGTATCTTGTAGAAATCGGACGTCAACCCCTTGTTACAATTGATGAAGAGATTGAGCTGGCTCAGGCTATCCGTCGTGGAGGTCCTGAGGGAGAAAAAGCCAAGGAGCGCCTTGTTACAGCCAATCTGCGTTTTGTGGTGTCTGTAGCAAAACAGTACCAGCATCAGGGTTTGACACTTACCGACTTGATTGATGAGGGTAATATAGGACTGGTTAAGGCAGCTGAGAAGTTTGATGAGACACGCGGATTTAAGTTTATTTCTTATGCCGTATGGTGGATTCGTCAGAGCATTCTGCAGGCTATTGCTGAGCAGAGTCGTATTGTGCGCCTCCCTCTTAATCAGAGTGGTGCTCTCAGCAAGATAAATCAGGAAATTAATAAGTTCGAGCAGATGCATCAGCGTCGTCCATCTGTTACCGAGCTTGCTGAACTCACTCAGATTGAGGAGTCAAAGATTGAACAGACTGCTAAGGCTGATAGTCACCATATGAGTATCGATGCTCCTTTTGGTGAGGACGATGATAACTCAATGGCTGATATGTTGAGCTCAGGCGAGGATACTCGTACTGATAAGTTAGTTGATTATGAGTCACTTACATCCGATCTTGATAATGTACTGCGCAATGTGCTTAAGGATCGCGAGTTGAAGATTGTTAAGGAGTGCTTTGGCATTGGTTGTCAGGAGCGTGGTCTCGAGGAGATTGGCGCTGAGATGGGACTCACACGTGAGCGTGTCCGTCAGATACGCGAAAAGAGCATCACCAAACTGCACGACAGCGGTTATGCTCGTATTTTGATGAAATACTTGGGCTAATTCTCGTTGTCAGTTGTCAACGTAACGATAAATCGGGCACCATCTTTATAGGTGGTGTCCAATTCTATTTTTCCACCTAGCTGCTCTGCCAGTTTCCGACTCAATGGCAGGCCTAAACCTATACCCTCCTTAAAGTTGTCAAGTTTTACAAAACGGTCGAATATGTGTTCTGCTTCCTGCTCTGGGATACCAGTACCTGTATCCTCAACTATCAGCTTCAATAGGCTTTCTTCTTGTCTTGCTCTTATGATGATGCTACCCTTTTGGGTATACTTTGTGGCATTCTCAAGTAAGCAGTTCATAACGCGACGCAACATATTCTCATTGGTCTTCAGCACGTAGTCATCTGCTAGTTCTGTTTCGAGTCTTACCTCTGTCTCACTAGTTGCATAGTCTTGATACTCGTTGGTCAATTCTTTCAGAATCCTATTGATATGTGTCACATCATTCTTCTGTATTTTTTCAGTAGAGTCAATCAGCGATAGTCCTATAATCTCGTCCATCAGTATTGTGACCTGTCTGGTACTCTTCTGCATCATGGTCGATATGTGTTTGCGTTCTTCCACACTTCCTGCCATCTCTGGATTGGCTATCACCTGTGCAAAACCTGTGATGATATTCAGAGGAGTCCTGACTTCATGGGTAACATTCTGGATGAATGCTGTCTTCATCTTCTCTGATTCCAGCGCCTTGTCGTAGGCTTTCTTCAGTTCAATCATGTGTTTCTTACGGGTCTGCACAATGTAAGCCATGGCTATGATGAGCAGCATCAACATGAAGATAAGTGCCAGCAGTCCGTAAGTACGGTCCATAGATTGTTTGTGTTCAGCCTCATATAGCTTTATCTGATCCTGAATGCCATGCATGCTGTTGGTAATCACAACATTATCTATCGAGTCGCTGGCCAGCGATTCTTCTTTGAATGCACGGTAGGCATCTTCCCATCTGCCTGCTCTCTCGTATATCAGTGGGATCGCTTCACTACCTTCATCGCCCAGATATTTTTTTGCATATTCCACTGCTTCGTCTACTTTACCTGTGCTGGCCAGATAATAAGCTTCCATACTACGTCCGTGAACTGATGATTTCCCTTGCTTCTCACCTTCCTTGTACACCTTGTAGCCTTCGAGGAATTTTGCAATATTCCCCCGATTGTAGTAGCTCAGAGTTTTGCGTGTTTCTATGTCGAATACACGTTCTGGCGAGTATTTTTCAGCTATTTCCTTGGCTTTGTCAAGTAGCTCCATAGCCTCATCGGGGTCATCATCCAGAGCCACATTCACTATATTCATATAGATAGGTGGTATGCTCTCGTAGTATCCGTGTTTCTTCATCAGCTCCACAACCTCATAGAAACATTTCTT
>Ga0265298_10008449_pt1 | contig 12364 bp, 11 predicted proteins | sample AusTroGonzalo_MG_3_FD_193486 | JGI IMG/M metagenome (GOLD analysis project Ga0265298, IMG submission 193486) | Bovine rumen microbial communities from tropical cattle in Woodstock, Queensland, Australia - Gonzalo_01 | ecosystem: Host-associated > Mammals > Digestive system > Stomach > Rumen ... | reverse complement strand
GCTCTGTCACGTCCATACCACCATCGGCAGTCACATTTCCACCGCTCTGCGCATAGGTATAATCCACAAATGACACCTGCAAAGTCACCACAGTAGGCGGCAGCAAAATATCGGTTGTGAAGGTCTTGTCTTCGCCGAAGGTTGTACCTCTGCTGTTGGTAGCGTACGCCCTCACATGGTAGGTTGTACCTTCCTCCAGACCGGTAAACTGATAACCGAAATGACCTAAACCGGAACCGCACTGGACAACATTATCCTCGAAAGACGGGTTAGCTTTCAATCCGTAGCAAAGACCGCGGTCAGTGATCTCATCACCACCATCTTCCATCACATTACCGCCACCATACGCCGAATTGGTCGTAATGGTTGTCACTTCATCCGTGGTCACCACCGGCATGCCGTACTCCACGGTCTTGAAGGATGCCACCTCGCTATAACCAAAACCACGATCGTTCACCGCATAGGCGCAGACATAATAAGTGGTATTCTGCATCAATCCGTTCAGCGTGTTATGGAACTCTCCATACGTATTCGTCACTTTCGTTCCGTACTTAACCGGGTCCTTTTCGTAGGAATAGAAGAAACCAGTCTCCGGTATGCCCAAGCCGCCATCGTGCACTATATAACTCGATACATTGGCCGAGGTATAGGAGACTTCCGATATTTCAACCGGCGCCAAGGTCGGCGGCGAAAACGGTTTCGTAGTAAAAGAAACTTCCTCGCTATAGCCTACACCTACTGTATTTTTCGCATATGCGCGTACGTAGTAGGTGGTGCTGTCCTTCAGGTACTGCAAAACGTTCCAATAGAACGCGTAATCGGGTTCGTCCGGGTTTTCAAAAGCGACAATCGCTGTGTCCTCTATGGATACGTCCTTATGGGCCGCAAAGCAGAAACCGATCTCGTGCGGCATCGTATCCATTCCCCACTCCATGAGCGTAGCATGGACTTTACACCATGTTTCTTCCAACTCGGTGACGGAATCGAGCCTGATCTGCGGCACCTCATAGGCCTTGGTCTTAAAGGTAAAGGTATTGAGCACCGCCGAACCGGTCTTGTTAACCACGCGGAAGCGGCCGTAATACAATGTATTCTCCGTCAGGCCGGCCAAAGCCACCCCACAGTAGGTGATGCCGGTCTCATGATCCACCGTCACCGACATTTCGGACTTTTCGCATTTGGCGAAGGTCGAATCCGTGCCGTACTCAATCCACATCTCGTTAATGGTCACCGTGGTATTTATCTCCCAATGGATATCCGCAAACTTGTAGGTTGTCGAGATGGTCTGGCCCGTCGCTTCATAGGTCGGCGGAACAGGAATCGGATCTTCTTCCTCTTTCTTACAGGCTATCACGCAAACAGCTGCCAGGATAACCAAACAAATATATTTATACCATTTCATACGCGTCAAAATTTAGAACATCCAACCTATACCTGCTTCAACCTCCATGTACTTGAAACCGATCGTGTTGACACCGGCTCTAAGCGTCAGTCCATAGACGCTGCCGATAATACCGCCGTTGAGACTGACGGTAGAGAAGGTGCCGGGGTTATACTGGATCCATTTGCCATCCATGGTCTCCCAGAGCATACGGCGCCAGCCGTAACCGGCTCCGGCATAGACGCCGAAGGTATTGAATCGGTTGCGCTTCGAAACGCCGGCCAGGTCGATGATGTCCACTACGACACCTGCGTTGGCCGCGAAGACCGACACTTTCTGCTTGCCCGAATAGAAGGGCACCTCGCCGTCCACGACGCCGCCTTTCTCGCAAGAGAGGCCGTCAGTCGCCTGGTCGAACTTGAGATTGGTGTGGGCGTTGACATACCATCCGATGCCGCTGTAGGTCTGACCGAGAGTCAAGCCGTAGCAGAGGTCCTTGTCGGGCGTGATGGCGGCATTGAGGGTGATGAAGGTCTCCATATTCGTTTTGCCGCCCAACTGCTGCTTGCCGTGCGATTTGGGCAGGGCATAATAGGCATAGGAATTGAGTGTCTCCACCTTGAAGCGCACGTCATGCGCAATGAAGTTCTCACTCTCCTCGAGCGGATGCCAAATAATCTCGCGGTTCGTACCGGGACGCACATGCGCCCCCACCGCGCCTTCGACGGCTGTGAGCACGTTGTAAGTAGTAGAACTGTCGGTCGCCACGGACAACTGGACGTAGGAGCTTTTCGACAAGTCATACGTGACAATGATGTCCTTGTTGCGCTGGCGAACCCGCACATTAGATGCATTCTCCGCCCACATGGTGAGAGGCAGGAGAAGCAAGAACAAATACAAAATCTTTTGTTTCATATGATTCATAAACCTTTGATATACTTATCTGCTTCGATAGCGGCTTTGGCTCCGCTACCTGCTGCTACAATTGCCTGACGATAATGCGGATCGGCGCAGTCGCCGGCGGCGAAGATGCCCGGAAGAGGGGTTACGGGTAAGGGGTTACCGGTTACGGGAACATAGCATTGCGTGCTGTTGTCCTTGGTGATGATGTAGCCTTCTGCATCGCGGGCAATATAGTCCTTGAACAAATCGGTATTGGGATGATGACCGATGGCGAGGAAGAAACCGTCGATTTCTATATGACGGATCTGCTCGTCGGGTTCGCCCTTGCGGTAGATGAGGTCCGCGCCCTGCACCTTGCCTTCGCCGGTGAGGGTGAGAGTGTTATGCTCAAAGAGCACCTCTATCTTGGGATTGTTGAGCACGCGCTGCTGCATGATGTCCGAGGCACGGAGGAAAGGCTTGCGGACGATCATATAGACCTTTTCGCAGAGCCCGGCGAGGTAGTTCGCCTCTTCGCAGGCCGTGTCTCCGCCGCCTACGACCGCCACGGTCTTCTTGCGATAGAAGAAACCGTCACAGGTGGCGCAAGCGCTGACGCCGCGTCCGCGATAGGTGCGCTCGGACTCCAAGCCGAGGTACTTGGCGGAAGCGCCGGTGGCAATGATGACCGCGTCGGCTTCGTAGAGGTCTGTATCTTCGACCCAGACTTTGTGGGTTACGGATGAAGGGTTACCGGTTACGGGAGTTGCAAACTCCACTTTGGTGACGATGCCGGAGATGAAGGTGGTACCGAAACGCTCCGCCTGACGACGGAAATCCTCCATCATGGTGAAGGGTTCGACACCGTCCGGATAACCGGGGAAATTCTCCACCTCGGTGGTAGTGGTGAGCTGTCCGCCGAGTTGCGGACCTTCGATGAGCACCGGCGCCAAGTTAGCACGAGAAGCGTAGATGGCGGCGGTGTAGCCGGCAGGGCCGGAACCGATTATAAGGCACTTGACTTTCATAATCTCATGTCATTTACAAACGTATTCTTGTCTGGTGTTATTGTGTAATTCTGCTTATCTGTGATGAAGGCGGGATCCTTCATTTTGAGGGTCGATGTTTTCTTGCCCTCCTTGATCTCCGCGGAAAGGGGCATGAGGTCGGCAGTACGGACTTTGAGGACAAAGCGGTTGATGCCGATGGTCTGGTCTTTCGGGGTGAGCGTAATAACGGTCACGGGTGAAGGGTTACCGGTTACGGGACGCTCGGTGACATTGCAGACCGGAACGAGCGCCTGCGCGTACAGGAAAGGATTGGTCTGGAGCAGTTCCTGCTCGGTCGGGTTCGTGAGGGTCAGTTCGTCCGTTTCGGCGGAGTACATGTACATGGTCTTTCCGTCGTAAGCGGCGTCGAGATTGAACATTTTCAAGAGGAACTGCCGTCCGCACATGGTGAGTTCACCCGGGTAGTTCATAGGCGCATTGACCTCCTCCGCCACGGTGACGTTGAAGGACGAGTGCAAGGTCTTCGTTTCCAAATTCGCCAGAAACGAAGTCAAGACCGATAATATGATGGTTAACAGTTTCATTTCACTCCTAATTCTTCGAGCAGTTTGTCGAGCTGGTCGAGGTCGGTGATGAGCACATCACGGCCCTTGGGACCCTTGTTCGGTCCGACGATGCCGGCGGCCTCGAGCTGGTCGGACAGTTTGCCGGCACGGTTATAACCGATCTCGAAGGCACGCTGCAGACGCGAGGTCGAACCTTCCTGCTTCGTTACTACGTAACGGGCGACATCCGCGAACATAGGATCGAGGCGTTTCATATCAACAGAGCCGGGCGCAAGCGCTTCGCCTTCGCCACCCTCGCCTACGTACTCGGGCAGCTGGTACGGCTCGGTATAACGCTGCTGCTTGGAGATGTGCGTTACTATCTCATCCACCTCGGGCGTATCGACGAACGCACACTGCACACGCGTGATGGACGCGTTACCGGCATAAAGCGAGTCGCCGCGGCCGATGAGCTGCTCGGCTCCCTTGGCATCGAGGACGGTTCGCGAGTCGATGACGGACTGCGTACGCAGGGCTATACGGGTCGGGATATTCGCCTTGATGACACCGGTGACAATATTGACAGACGGACGCTGGGTAGCAAGGATCATATGCATCCCGACGGCACGCGCTTTCTGCGTGATGCGCGCGATGGGCGTCTCCACCTGCTTGCCCGCCTGCATGATGAAATCGCCGTACTCGTCGATGATGATGACGATATAAGGCAGGAACTGATGGTGCAGGCTGTCCGCAACGAACTTGTTGGGATTGAGGCGGCGCTTGATGAACTTGTCATTATAATCCTCGAGATTGCGCACACCGGCGTCCATGAGCAGCTTGTAGCGGTTCTCCATCTCGATGACGAGCGAGTTGAGCGTGTTGATGACACGGTCGCACTCGGTGATGACGATCTGCTCGGGATCCGTATCGGGCATGGCGGCGAGGTAATGCTTGATGAGCGGTTTATACGGCGCGAACTCGACCATTTTCGGGTCCACCATGACGAGCTTGAGCTCCGCCGGATGCTTCTTGTACAGGAGCGAGGTGATGATGGCGTTGATGGCGACCGACTTACCCGTTCCGGTGGCACCGGCGACGAGGAGGTGGGGCGTCTTGGCAAGATCGAACATAAAGACCTCGTTGGTGATGGTTCGGCCGTAAGCGATAGGCAGTTTCATTTTCTGCTCGTCCTGGAAACGCTTGGAAGCGATGACGGAGTGCATGGAAACGACCTGCGGTTTCTCGTTGGGCACCTCAATACCGATGGTTCCCTTGCCGGGCATCGGGGCGATGATACGTATACCCGTAGCAGAGAGGGACATCATGATATCATTCTCCAGCGCCTGGATCTTCGCTACGCGAATACCGGCTTTGGGGACTATCTCGTAGAGGGTGACGGTGGGACCGACGGTCGCTTTGATGGAATCTATCTCAATGCCGTAGTTGCGGAGGGTGGTGACGATCCGGGCACCGTTGGCACGCTGTTCCTCTTCGTTGATGACCGGCGCCGCCTCGTTGTCATAAACCTTGAGCAGGTTGAGGGAGGGGAACTTGAAGAACTCAAGATCCTTGCGCGGGTCGTAGGGACCGAGTTTCTCCAGGAGCTTGTCGGGGTCCTTGGCGTATAGTTCGTCCTCCTTGATGTCCTCTATCTCGAGGGAGGCGTCTTCCTGCTCTTTGGTGTCCGCCTTTTGCTCCTGGCTTTCCTCCTTTTGCATGAGGTCGGTCAGCGTGCCGTCAGTAGGACCGCCGTCATCGGGCAGCGGCTCGTCTTCGACAACCGGCTCGGGGTCCTCTTCGGCGACGGGCTCGATGGTGAAGGTGATGTCATCGGCGGGAGCGGAAGGCTCGGACGACTCAGACGGATCGGACGAGTCAGACGGGTCTGTATCTATCGGAAGATCAATCGTGAGGGCATCCGAGGGATCCGGATCGGTGGGTGAACTATTAGGACTAGTCAAACTAGTTGAACTAGTAGAACTAGGTTTTTTAGCAAACAAGTTTGCAATCCAGGCACCGAGGGCTTTGCAGCGGTCGGTGAACTTGGGATCGGCGACGATGAGGAAGATGACGAGGGCTGCGCCCAGCAAAAGGACGGTTCCCGTCAGGGCGACGTAGCTATAGAGCCACTGCGCCATCCATGCGCCGAACTGTCCGCCCCAGCGGAACGCGCCGAGGTGCACCATCTGCTGCGCAAAACCCAGGACGATGGCGCCCCAGAGCACACAGAAAGTCGTGCAGCAGAAAAGGCGGATGGCAGGTATATCCCGTAGCACATGCATCAGCCGCAGGCTGTAGGTACCGAGCAGGAGCACGAGCAGGATGGACACGAAGCCGAAACTGCCGTCAATGAGGAACTGTGCGAGTACCGCACCGGGCAGGCCGAGCAGGTTACGTATCGCTTCGCGGCTCTCCAGACGTCCGGCACGGTCCATGGAAAGAACCGACTGGTCATACATGCCGGTGAAGAGGAAGCTGACATACGCCAGCAGGGCGATGATGGCAAAAGTGAGCATCAGCACGCCGATGATCATGCGCGTGCGGCGGTCCAGACAGAAGTCGCGCACCGCTTGCCACCAGTTCGTTTTCTCGACCTTGATAGCTCTTTCGGCAGGACGGTCTGCAGCTAAATTAGATGATTTATTCGTTGTTCTTGGCATAAAAATACATAAAATGGCATGCAAAATTACTAAAAATAGTTGAAATTTTAAAATGAAAAATACCATTTTTCTTTTTTTTTGCGCCAAAAAGCCATTTTTCTCAAGAAAAAATGCGCGCGCGCTTGCGTATATAAAAATTTATTTGTATCTTTGCAGCCGCTAATGATGTATACATGGACGAATTGATTCGACATACGGGAATAGTGCTGAGCGCGAACGGTGAAACGGCGCGTGTTCAGATTGTGCAGACGAGTGCCTGCTCGGCGTGCAAAGCGCGGAGCATGTGCGTGTCGAGCGAGAACCGCGAGATATCCGATGTCGTCTGTCAGATCTCCGAGCCGATGCAAGCGGGTGACCGCGTGGAAGTGGAGGTTCGGGAGCGGCTGGCATGGAAGGCGGTGGTGATTGCGTACCTGATGCCGTTCGTGGTGATGATGGTAGTGCTGGCGGGTCTGAACATGCTGACGGACTGGAGTGAGGCGGTGACCGGCACGCTGTCGCTATGCAGCATCGCGCTGTACTATATCGTGCTGAGTTTTTTCCGGGGAAAACTGCAAAGGCAGTTTACGTTCACCGCGAGGAAACTGGGGTGATTTAAGATTGAAGAATTATCAACAAACAATAACAATTTAACAAAAATCCAACAACATGAATTTAATTCTGATTTCTATGGGAGTTCTAGGTGTGACAGCCTTGTTGGCAGCAGTGCTGCTGTATGTTGTCAGCCTGTTCTTCAAAGTAGAGGAAGATCCGCGCATTGACTTGGTGACGGCGGTACTGCCGGGTGCCAACTGCGGTGGTTGCGGATTTGCCGGTTGCCGTGCATTCGCCGAGGCGTGTGTGAAAGCAGGCGGCATTGAGGGTCTGGCCTGCCCCGTGGGCGGTGAACCGACGATGGATGAGGTGAAGAAAGTGCTCACCCCGAGTAGTGACGAACCGGCAGCAGCCAGCAGTGAGCCGGCAGAAGGCGGCAAGAAGGGCTTTGACCCGGCTGTAGCAGCCAAGATCAAGGCGTTGCCGACACCGAAGGCGGCCTTCCCCGCGATGCTCCGCATGGCGCAGAAAGCCGAATGACGTTTAACGTTTAGCGATTAACGAATTATGAGAACATTCAAAATAGGCGGAGTTCATCCGCATGACAACAAACAATTCTCCGCACATCAGCCCATTACGGAGTGCCCGCTGCCGAAGCAGGCGATCATTCCGCTGGTACAGCATATTGGTGCACCGGCTCAGGCTGTGGTAGCTGTCGGAGCGAAAGTGAAAGTAGGCGAACTGCTGGCGAAGGCCGGCGGGTTCGTGAGTGCGAACATCTGCTCGCCGGTAAGCGGAACGGTGACCAAGATCGGCGACTGGAAAGACGCGTGGGGCGCTCCCGGTCAGGCCATTTTCATTGATGTAGAAGGTGACGAATGGCTGCCGGAGATCGACCGGTCGCAGGACATCATCCGTCAGTGCACGCTGGAGCCGAAAGCGATCATCGACAAGATCGCCGCAGCCGGTATCGTAGGTCTGGGTGGCGCTTGCTTCCCGACGCATGTGAAGCTGCTGCCGCCTCCGGGCAAGAAGGCCGAGGTGCTGATTGTGAACGGCGTAGAGTGCGAGCCGTACCTGACGTGCGACCACCAGTTGATGTTAGAGCACGGCGAGGAGATCATCATCGGTATCGAGATCCTGAAGAAAGCGTTGGGCGTTGACCGCGCTATCATCGGCATCGAGAACAACAAGAAAGATGCGATCGAGCACATGGAGAAGCTGGCCCAGGCCAAATTAGGCATCGAGGTACAGCCGCTGAATCTGAAATACCCGCAAGGCGGTGAGAAACAGCTGATTGACGCATGTATCGGCCGTCAGGTTCCGAGCGGTGCGCTGCCCATCGAGGTAGGTGCTGTAGTGGACAACGTAGCCACCATCTACGCCGTATATGAGGCGGTACAGAAGAACAAACCGCTTATCTCGCGCGTAATGACGGTAACGGGCAAGAACGTGACCAAGCCCGGCAACTACTCCGTTCGTTTCGGTACGCCGATTGAGGAAGTGATTGCGCTGGCAGGCGGCGTTCCGGCTGACACGGGCAAGATCATCGGCGGCGGTCCGATGATGGGTCGTGCGATGGATCATATAGAAGAGATGCCCGCCAACAAGCGTCTGAGCGGTCTGCTGTTCCTGCCAGAGGCAGAGAGCATCCGTCAGGAAGAGGAGAACTGCATCCGCTGCGGCAAGTGCGTACAGGCCTGTCCGATGGGTCTGGAGCCGTATCTGCTCCAGCGCATGGGCGAGTTGGAGATGTGGGAAGAATGCGAGAAGCACGACGTGATGGACTGCATCGACTGCGGCTGCTGCGTATTCACCTGCCCGGCTCACCGCCGCCTGCTCGACGGCATCCGTCCGGCGAAAGCCAAAGTAGGAGCCCTTATCCGCGAGAGAAACGCGAATAAGTAATTGGTAATTTGTAATTGGTAATTTGTAATTTGAAAGATATGAAACAATTTATTGTAGCTCCGGCACCTCACGCGCATAGCGGAGACTCTGTTCGCCGGAATATGCTCCTGGTCATTCTCGCGCTGCTGCCGGCTTATGCGGTATCGGTGATCGAGTTCGGCTGGGGTGCTCTTATCACAGCGGCTATCAGCGTGCTGGCCTGCGTCTGCACGGAATGGTGCATCAGCCGTTACCTGCTCAAAGAGCAGAAACAAACGATAGGCGACCTGTCGGCCGTGCTGACCGGTCTGCTGTTAGCATTCAACCTGCCGTCGAGCATCGACTGGTGGATTGTGATCATCGGCGCCATCGTGGCGATCGGTGTAGGTAAAATGACCTTCGGCGGTCTGGGTCAGAACCCGTTCAACCCCGCCCTGGTAGGTCGTGTATTCCTGCTCATTTCGTTCCCCGCCCAGATGACGACCTGGCCGGTAGCGAAAGGATTTGCGACCAGCTATCTGGACGCTGAGACCGGTGCCACGCCGCTGTATTACCTGAAGTACATCGTAAAGAGTTACGGCAAACCCGAGGCCGCGCAAGACATCGCCAATTCGGTGAAGGCGCTTCCTGATATCATGGACGCATTCTTAGGCGCCATGGGCGGTTCGCTCGGCGAGGTATGTGCGCTGGCACTGATCCTCGGCGGTATCTTCCTGATCTGCACGAAAGTGATCACCTGGCATATCCCGGTAGCGATCATCGGTACGGTAGTGCTGTTCGCCGCCAGCACAGGCTGGGCGGGTATACTGCCGGAGGGTCTGACGACCTGCGACTATATCGGATACGAGCTGCTGACGGGTGGTCTGATGCTCGGAGCGTTCTTCATGGCTACGGACTATGTGACGAGCCCGATGAGCGCCTGGGGAAAGATCATCTTCGGTATCGGTATCGGCTTCATCATGATGGTTATCCGTACATGGGGCAACTATCCGGAAGGTATGTCGTTCGCTATCCTGATTATGAACGCTTGCGTTCCATTGTTGAACAAGATTCGTCCGCAGCGTTTCGGCGAACCTAAAAAATAAGGAGGTACGACTATGGCAAAATTAGAAAGTACATTGCAGAACATGATCCTGAGTCTGGTCATTATCTGCGTAGTAGCTGCCGGCGCATTGGCGGGTGTGTATATCCTGACCAAAGCCAATATTGAGGCTCAGGAGACAGCCAAGAAACAGGCAGCCATCCTTGCCGTACTCCCGGAAGGATGCGAAGTGGCAGATGCCGAAGAGGTAGCCGGACTGAAGGTCTATAAGGCTTATCAGGGCGGCGAGTGGGTTGCCACAGCTGTGGAGACCAGCGAGGTCGGTTTTGACGGTCACCAGGTGATCATGGTAGGTTTTGACGCTGAGGGCAAAGTGATCAATTACGAAGTACTCAAACAGACGGAGACGCCGGGTCTGGGTGCGCATATTGACCACTGGTTCAAGGACCAAAAGGGCAACCAGTCCATTATCGGCCGCAAGGCTGGTGCGCTGAGTGTAAGACAGGACAGCGGCGACGTAGATGCCATCACGGCAGCTACCATCTCGAGCCGCGCGTTCCTCAAGGCCATCAACAAAGCGTATGCAGCCTACAAGGGCGGCGACGTGGAGGCACAGACAGGCGCAAGCCAGTTGAACAAGGCCGAAGAAGCTGAGGGCGAAGAAGCCAATGTAGAACCAACAAATGAAGAGGAGGGCGCATTATGAATAACGCAATGAAAACTCTCACAAACGGCATTCTCAAGGAGAATCCGACCTTTGTGCTGGTGCTCGGTATGTGTCCGACGCTGGCCACGACCACCAGTGCGGTAAACGGTATGGCGATGGGTCTGGCGACCATGTTCGTTCTCATCTGCTCGAATATCGTTATCTCACTGCTGAAGAACGTCATTCCGGACAAGGTACGTATTCCGGCATTCATCGTGGTAATCGCCACGTTCGTTACCATCGTACAGCTGGTGATGCAGGCTTATCTGCCGGGCATCTACGACGTGCTGGGTCTGTTCATTCCGCTGATTGTGGTGAACTGTATCGTTCTCGGCCGTGCCGAGGCTTTCGCTGCGAAGAACAGCGTGGGTCTGAGTGCGCTGGACGGTATCGGTATGGGTCTGGGCTTCACGATGGCACTGACGCTGCTCGGTGCGGTACGTGAGTTGCTCGGAACGGGCGCCTGCTTCGGTTTCCAGATTTTCCCGGACAACTACGGAGCACTCCTGTTCGTTCTCGCTCCCGGTGCGTTCATCGCACTGGCTTATCTGATGGTTATTATTAACAAAATCCAGAACAAATAAATTATGGTTTACTTTTTGATTTTTATCTCTGCGATATTTGTTAATAATATCGTGTTGAGCCAGTTCCTGGGTATATGCCCGTTTCTGGGAGTAAGTAAGAAAATCGACACGGCGCTGGGTATGTCGGCTGCGGTTACATTCGTGCTGACACTGGCGACGATCGTAACGTATCTGCTGCAGAAACTGCTGGTACTCTGGCAGATCGAGTTTTTGCAGACCATTCTGTTCATCCTCATCATCGCTGCATTAGTGCAGATGATTGAGATTATACTGAAGAAGATCAGTCCGTCGCTGTATCAGGCCTTAGGCGTGTTCCTTCCGCTGATCACGACCAACTGCTGTATTCTCGGTGTGGCTCTAATCGTAGCTGACCAGCAGAAGCTGTTAGCCAAGCTGCCGTTCATCGAGGATACGTGCGCGAGCTACGGTCTGCTGACCGGCACTATCTACGCGATTGCCACCGCCGTCGGTTTCGGTCTGGCGCTGGTGCTTTTCGCCGGCATCCGTGAGCAGTTGGCTCTTGCCAAGGTTCCGCAGGCGATGAAAGGTACGCCGATCGCGCTGCTGACGGCAGGTCTGCTCGCAATGGCCTTCATGGGCTTCAGCGGAGTAGTATAAAACTGTCAGCATTCTGCTAAATAAAGAACGCGTGCGTGTATATGCGCGCGTTCTTTATTATTACCATGACTTTCTGAACAAACCGCCGATAAGGCAGATCAACAGATAATACGGATAGAGAAATTCGAGAAGCAAAGCCACGTACCACGGAGTGCGTGGCTTTTGATGTATGATTTCAAATTTATGATTTATGATTTCGCGGCTGCGAATCAAACCATACTCTATAGGGAACTTGACGAGGATGACGAGGGGGCATAGGAACTGGAGTACGTTGGCGAAGGTGACGAGTGCGCCGCAGCGGAGGATGTCACGGTCGGTGTACCGGGGTGCCTTGCCAGCCCAGCGCATACGCTGACGGAAGAAAGCGCGCCAGGAGGTGAGGGGATGGACGATGGCGGTATAGCCGGGTTCGTCGATGACGCCGATGGTATAGCCGCGTTTCTTGACCGCTTCGAGCAGGAACATATCATCGCCGGAAGGGATGTCGGGATGCAGGTCGGGTTCGCAGGCGAGCC
>Ga0265298_10008448_pt1 | contig 12366 bp, 11 predicted proteins | sample AusTroGonzalo_MG_3_FD_193486 | JGI IMG/M metagenome (GOLD analysis project Ga0265298, IMG submission 193486) | Bovine rumen microbial communities from tropical cattle in Woodstock, Queensland, Australia - Gonzalo_01 | ecosystem: Host-associated > Mammals > Digestive system > Stomach > Rumen ... | reverse complement strand
GCCTATCTTCCTGACTACGGCAACTACTGCCGTTGGTGTGGTGCCGATGATTATCGCTCAGAGTTCGTTCTGGATGCCTGTGGGTGTTACCATCTTCGCTGGTGGTATCGGCTCACTCATCATGGTAGTCACCATGCTACCAGTTGTTTATTGGAAGGTTTCGACTAAATAATTATTATATGAAACAGATATTATCCATCATAGCCCTGAGCTGCACGATTACTGCCTCGGCCCAGACATATACTTTGCAGCAGTTGAAGGACTCTGCCCTGCAAAATAACATAGCCATCCGCCATGCCAAGCATTCTATCGATGCCGCTCAGCAACAGCGCAAGGAAGCCTTCACCAAGTACTTCCCTAACATAAGCGGCACAGGTCTCTGGTTTAATGCCAATAAGGGAATGGCTCAGACAGAGCTGAACCTCTCTGAGCAGATAACGCCCGAATTAGGCATGGCCCTTGCTCAGGCGCTGCCTGCCGAAGCCCTTGCTGCATTGGGTAACCCCATCAGCGTGTCGATGATGAAGAACGGCACCATCGCTGGCATCAATGCCATACAGCCCATCTTCGCAGGCGGGCAGATTATCAACGGTAATAAACTTGCCAAGGTGGGCGAAGATGTCAGCCGTCTGCAATTGCAACTCTCTGAGAACGAGGTTGAGAAACAGACGGAGCAATACTACTGGCAGCTGGTTTCGCTGCAGGAGAAGATAAAAACCATCGAAGCGGTACAACTCCTGTTGGCTGATATATATAAAGATGTGGATGTCGCTGTACGTGCTGGTGTGGTTATGCGCAATGACCTGTTGCAAGTGCAATTGCGCCAGAACGACGTAGAAAGTCAGAAACTTAAACTTCAGAACGGCATCGGCATCGTACGTCTATTATTGGCTCAGTATTGTGGACTCCACAATGAGCAGTTTACTGTGGAGCGTGTTGTATTGGGTGAGGATATATCACCACAGGTCATCAAACAGGATTGCGACCAGGCTTTGTTGGGAACAGCAGAATACAGGTTGCTTAACAAACAGGTAGAGGCCACCAAACTCCAGCGTAAGATGGAAATAGGTAAAAATCTGCCGACAGTGGGTGTGGGGGCTGGCTACAACTACCATAACCTGCTGGACAATAATCATAGTTTCGCGATGGTATTTGCCACGGTCAGTGTGCCTATTTCCGACTGGTGGGGCGGTTCGCATGCCATCAAACGCAAGAAGATTGCCCTTCAGCAAGCCGAGGAACAGCTGGCCGACAATTCTGAGTTACTGAAAATCCGCATGCAGAACGCCTGGAACAATGTCGAGGAATCTTATCAGCAACTCCAGATTGCCCAGCGCAGCATCGAGCAGGCCCAAGAAAACCTCCGTCTGAACCGCAACTACTACAAGGCGGGTACCTCGAAGATGAGTGACCTGCTCGAAGCCCAATTGCTCTATCAACAGTCACAAGACCGTTGCACCGATGCCTTCGCTGACTACCAGAAAAAACTTCTGGAATACCGTCAGGCCATAGGTCAATAATATGGATTATAAGTCATTAATCTCAGAAAATGAAAGTAATTCCTTCAATAGAATGCTTTTTTTGTGTAGAAAATGATTAATTTTGCGCCTGATTTGTATGAATGCTCTATGACAACTGGTAAAATTGACGTTATAAGCATTAGCTGTAAGCGCACGATGGAAGATTTTCTCCGTCTGCCTTACTTCATCTATCAGGACTGTCAGCAGTACGTGCCTGATTTGGAGAGTGATATCCGCGATCTTTTTGATCAGCGGAAAAATCCGGCTTATTCATTCTCTGAGATACAACCCTTTGTGGCCTATCGCAATGATGTGTGCGTAGGGCGCATTGTGGGTATCATCAACCGCAAGGCCAACGAGAAGTGGAAGACGCGGAATGTCAGGTTCTCCATGATAGAGTTTATCAACGACCTCAACGTGTCGAAAGCACTGATAGAGGCAGTAAGCCAGTGGGGGCAGTCGAAAGGTATGGAAGCGATACACGGACCATTAGGCATTACCGATTTCGACAAGGAGGGAATGCTGGTGGAGGACTTCCATCTGACGGGTTCGATGAACACGATTTATAACCCCGACTACTACCCCCGCCACATGGAGGCTTTGGGCTTTGAGAAAGAAGTGGACTGGGTGCAGGTGCGTATCAATATTCCCCAGGGAGTGCCAGCCCGATACGCTCGTACGGCGCAATATGCTCGTGAGCAGATAGGGCTCCGCGTGGTGAAGTTGACCAAGGAAGCCAAGGAAAAGCGGGATTATGGCAGAAAGGTTTTCAAGCTGTTTAACGAAGCTTATGCTCCGATCTTCGGTTTCTCGGAAATGTCGATGGAGCAGGCAGATATCTTCCTGAAGAAATATCTCAGTCTGATAGACTGGAAGCTGATTCCCATCGTGATCAACGAGCAAGACGAGATCGTAGGCGTAGCGGTGACGATGGGTAGTCTGTCACAGGCTATGCAGAAAGCCAAGGGGCATTTGTGGCCATTTGGCTGGTGGCCCCTGCTGAAAGCCTTGAAGTGGCATCCTGAAGATAATGCCGAGATGCTGTTGGTGGCCGTACGTCCAGACTATCAGGGACTGGGTGTCAATGCGCTGTTCTTCGACGACTTGATACCTATTTATAATAAATATGGATTCCGATGGGCCGAGACAGGCCCTCAGTTGGAGGACAACATGCGTGAACTGACGCAGTGGAAACCGCTGCAGCCAGAATACGTGAAACGTAGGAGATGCTATAAAAAAGTGATAAGTGAAATAATATAATTATGGAAAGAAGAGTTGTTATTACAGGAATGGGCATCTGGTCGTGCATCGGCACGACACTCGATGAGGTACGCCAGTCGCTGTACGAAGGAAAGAGTGGCATTGTGTTCAGTCAGGAGCGCAAGGATGCTGGATTCCGTTCGCCCATCTGCGGCAATGTACCCAAGCCTGATCTCAAGAAAGTGTTGAGCCGTAACGTGCGGCAGATGATGCCTGAAGAGGCACAATATGCCTATATGGCTACTGTCCAGGCTTTGGAACAGGCACAACTCACGCAGGATTATATTGACAGCCATGAGGTGGGAGTCATCTACGGCAACGACTCGGTGGCAGAATCGACCATGGTTGCCATGGATAAATTCCGTCAGGCAGGAATGACTGCTGCCTGTGGCTCAGGAGCCATCTTCCAGTCTATGAACTCGACGGTGACGATGAACCTGGCCACCCTGTTTCACCTGAAGGGTATCAACCTCACAGCCTCTGCCGCCTGTGCCAGTGGTTCTCAGTCATTGGGCTTAGGCTTCCTGCTGATCAAGAATGGTCTGCAGGACTGTATCGTGTGTGGTGGTGCAGAAGAGAACAATATGTACGGTATCGCCTCATTTGACGCCTTGCAGACCTTCTCTACCCGTATAGACGATCCCACGAAAGCCAGTCGTCCCTTCGATCGTGACCGTGACGGACTGGTGCCCAGCGGTGGTGCTGCAACACTCATTATTGAGAGTTATGACCATGCCGTGCGCCGCGGTGCACCTATCTTAGGCGAAATCCTCGGCTGGGGATTCTCAGGCAATGGTGACCATATCTCCACGCCTAACGTAGAAGGTCCCGCCCGTTCGCTGCTCCGTTGCTTGGAGAGTGCGGGCGTATCAGTGAAGGATATCGGCTATGTCAATGCCCATGCTACTTCGACGCCTATCGGTGACAGCCGCGAAGCCGAGGCCATCGCACAGGTGTTTGGCGACTACCGCGTGCCTGTCACATCGACAAAGAGTCTGACGGGTCATGAGATGTGGATGGCGGGAGCGTCGGAAATTGTCTATTCGATGCTGATGATGAAGAATGACTTCATTGGTGGCTCACTGAACTTTGAGAATCCTGATGAGGTGACGCAGTGCATCAACGTCGTCCCCGAAACTCGTCAGCAACATTTCGATATGTTCCTGAGCAACTCCTTCGGTTTTGGCGGCACTAACTCGACATTAATCGTGAAGGATATTAGAGACTAAACATTAAATTTCAGAAAACAAACAATATTTGAAAAATGAAAACAAGAGAAGAAATTATCGCAGAAGTAAACAGCCTGCTGGCTGATGAGTTTGAAATCGAAGAAAGTGAGTTTGCACCCGATGCGAACCTGAAGGAAACACTCAATCTCGACAGTATCAATTTGGTGGATCTCATCGCCCTTGTACAACTCACCTACTCAATCAAGATTCCTGTGGAGGACCTGAAAGAGATTCAGACCTTCGACAACTTGTATGACTACATCATAACGCATCTGCCAGCTTAAATATGTCGGTATGACGAATCTGTTTATCCGCCTCTCACGGTACTTCGGCAGTCACCGGATAGTCTGTTGGCTATCGATGGTTGCGCTTTTTGCGTTCTTCGGATGCTTTGCCACACAGCTTCATCTGGAGGAGGACATCAATAAACTGATGCCCTCGTCTAAGAATGAGGATGGCATGACGAAGCTGGCCTTTGCCGACCTGAAAATCAAGGATAAGGTATTCCTGTTGTTTGCTGGTCAAGATCCGGAGATGCTGATGGAGGTGTGTGACGGGTTTGTGGATTCTTTGTTGCAGTGTGACTCTACTGATCAGACTATCGGCGATGTCTTTTACCGACTGGATGAAGACTTGCTGCCCGATGGTATTGACTATCTGACGGAGCACCTGCCTGCCTATATCGACACCTCGGCCTATGCACGGTTCGACACCCTGCTGACACGGGAGCATTTTGCCCGGCAGATGCTACAGAATAGGGAAGACCTGACGGGCGAATTTGGCGAGATGTTCCCAGAACTGATCCAGATGGATCCCATGGGGATGCGTACGGTGCTGGCAGATCAGTTGGAACCGTTGACAAGTGCTGGTGGAAACTATAAGACCATCGACGGCCATTTCTTCGTTCCTGACTCCACAGTATGTATTGCCTTTCTGACACCTCGCTATTCGGCTACGAACACCGGACAGGGCTCAGCGATGTTCCAAATGCTGAACATGCAGATAGAGCACTTTGCCAAGCAATACCCAGAAGTGGAAATCAGTTACCATGGCACCCCTGCCAGTGGATTCTATAACGCCACACAGATCAAGCACGATCTCACCACCACGATAGCAGGCGCACTGCTGTTGGTGTTGGTGTTCCTGCTGGTATGTTTCCGTCGTTGGGATACGATACCCCTGCTGTTGCTGCCTGTTGTCTTTGGTACCTTGTTTGGTCTGACAATGATGTATTGGCTGAAGGGCGAGTTTTCACTGTTGGCACTCGGTATTGGCGGTGTGGTCTTGGGTGTGGCACTCAGTTACGTGCTCCATGTCCTGACGCATCATCAGTTTGTAGGCGACACGGAACAGTTGCTTCGCGACCAGGTGAAGCCCGTGCTGTTAGGCTGTTTGACGACTATCGGATCCTTTGCAGGATTGCTGTTTGTCAAGACCGACCTGCTGCGCGACTTCGGACTGTTTGCTGCCTTTGCCATTCTTGGCACCACGTTGTTCTCGCTGACCTATCTGCCACAATTATTAAGGAAAAGTCAAACCTCTTCCATCTTCCATCTTACATCATCCATTGTTAATTATCCCTTCGACCGCAAGAAACCCCTGATAGCAGCCATCCTCCTGATTATCGTAGTCTGCCTTGGAGCCTTTATCGTTGGCGGCACTCGTTTCGATGCCGATATGCATAACCTGGGCTATGACCATCCGATGACGGAGCACTCGGAACAATTATTGCGTGAGAAGACGACGGTGCGTACCAGTCGTTCCTATACGAACGATAAGACCAAGTATTTCGCCAGTCAGGGACGCACGATGGAAGAAGCGATCGAGCACTTCGCCCTTCTGGACAGCAAACTCGACTCGCTGCAACGTTTAGGTCTCGTTAAGAGCTACACCCGTACTAACCAGATTTTCGTACCGCTACACCAACAACAGGAGCGTATCGGGGCCTGGAAACGGTATTGGACGGATGAACGGCTTGCACGTGTCAGAAGTCTGATAGCACAGACAGCGCCACTGGCAGGACTTAATGCCGAGGCTTTCAGTCCTTTCTTCGAGGCCGCTACCCGTGACTATCAGCCTGATGCCCTCTACGATGCTGGCATCATTCCTGCAGGCTACCAATCTACACTCACCGAACAGTCGTATGGCGGCGACTATCTCGTCTTCACCTCCGTACGTTGTGAGAACGACTCCGTGCGCAGCAGTGAGAGCGACTATATGCGTATCTGTGACGCCATCGCCAAAGAACCGAACCTGTTGGTGCTCGACACCTATTATTATACGACGGATACACTGAGGGAGATGAGCGAGGACTTTAACCTGCTGCAATGGCTGTCGATGGTCTTTGTACTCATCGTGCTGTGGCTGTCGTTCCACTTCAATTGTCGCCACACGTTGCTGGCTTTTGCACCTATCCTATTCAGTTGGCTCATCGTGTTGGGTATGATGGTGCTCTTTGATATGCAGTTCAACTTGATCAGTATCATCATCTCCACCTTTATCTTTGGTATCGGTGTCGATTACAGTATCTTCATCATGCACGGTCTGACAGGTGAGAACAATATCATCAAATCCCACAAGACCGCCATCGTGCTCAGTGCCATCGTGCTCATCACTACTGTCAGTAGCATGCTCCTGGCACAGCATCCTGCCATCCGCAGTGTCGGTTTTACGACGCTTGTGGGTCTTCTTGCAGCCGTTATCCTCTCCTATGTACTCCAACCTGCCATCTACCGATGGATGAAAGACAAATTTCAAAGCATCAAACAATGAAATATTTGACCGGATTATTATTACTTGTTTTATCATTTATCCTCAGCCCTGCTGAGGCCCAGACGGTAACCCGTACCCGTCATCAGGCTGCTCTGACGACCGATGTTGTCACCACAGGAACACTGACCATCCGCAAACCCGACTATATCTGCATCTCTACGGATGGAGGACGTGACCAATTGCTGATGGACGGTACACAGTTCACAATGACGATGGGCGGTAAGAAGCATGTGACCGACAGCCGCAAAAATGCACAGTTTGCTTCTTTCCAAAAAGTATTGAATGCCGTCATCAATGGTCAACCTGTCACGAAAGGTGAGGACATGACCATTGTGACGAAAAACGGACAGCAGACCATCACCATTACGCCAACATCCAAGAAGCGCCAGATGTTCACGTCGTTTGTGCTGGTTATTGATGCAAAGACCTCCGCTATCCGACAGTTGCGTATGAATGAGCGGGCGGGTAACTATATCAATTACGACTTTAAATGACGCGACTCATCATAGTCTTGTTTCTGAGCCTGTCCGTATGGCTGCCTCTTGGGGCACAGCAGATAACAGGCGTGATTACCGATGCCGAGACGGGCGAGGCGATCCCCTTTGCCAGTGTCGTCTATCAAGGTCACCATGTGGCAGTCATCTCTGATGTTAACGGTCAATACACCATTCCGCGGCATGAGGGTTGGAATCTCACCTTCAGCACGGTGGGTTACAAATCTCGTATTCTGCCTGTCAACAACAAGACCAAGACACGGCTGAATATATCCTTGAAACCCGAAAAGCAGCAAATAGCCGAGGTGACCGTCAAGGCTAAGCGGCAAAGGTATAGCCGGAAGGACAACCCTGCCGTGGAACTGATGCGTCGTGTTGTGGCTGCCAAGAAGGAAACAGACCTCAAGACAAACGACTACTATCAATATAATAAGTACGAGAAGATTACGCTCTCGTTGAACGACCTGAAACCCGAGCAGTTGGAGCAGCCTCCCTTCAGCAAGTATCCCTGGTTGGTGGAACAAGTGGAGGTTAGTAAGGCGACGGGTAAGATGATTCTGCCTGTCAGTGTCGATGAGACCGTGTCGCAGAAAATCTATCGCCGTGATCCCTATTCGGAGAAAACCATTATCATGGGTCAGACGTCGAAGGGCGTCAACGACCTGTTCCAGACGGGCGATATTATTAATACGGTTGTGAAGGATGTGTTCACGGACATCGACCTTTATCAAGACCACATCCGCCTGCTGCAATACCCCTTTATCTCGCCCATCAGTAATGAGGGCATCAGCTTTTATCGCTATTACATCGAAGACACGTTGACCGTTGACAGACATGGGACAGGCATGTCTGCGCCCGATTCTTGCATCCATCTGCATTTCCTGCCCAATAACCAGAATGACATGGGATTCCGCGGTGATCTCTATATCCTGAAGGATTCTACTCTGCACGTGCGCCGTTGTGAGATGACCATCCCCAAGCAGAGCAATGTCAACTTCGTGGAGGATGTCAAGATCCTGCAGGAATACGAGCAACTGCCCGATGGACAATGGGTGTTGACAATCGACGATATGACAACCGACCTCTCGTTGGTGAGTTTTCTGCGTACAGCCACGATGACTCGCACCACACGCCTCTCGGACTATAGTTTCGAACCGTTGCCGAATAAATTGTTTAAGGGCATGGCCAAGGAGAAGACTGAGGCCGATGCCCAGATGCGCGATGAGGAATTCTGGAACCAGTACCGTCAGGTGGAATTGACGAAAAGCGAAAGTAGTATGGACAAGTTCGTGCACCGCGTAGAGAACATGGCGGGCATGAAGTATGTCCTCTTTGCACTGAAAGCCCTCTTCGAGAACTCTGTCGAGACCAGTACTCCCAACTACATTGACATCTGTCCTGTCAACACCCTTCTGACTAAGAACTATGTCGATGGATGGCGCAGCCGATTGAGCCTGAAGACCACGGCAAACCTGAATAAGCACTTCTTCCTGAGCGGCTACTATGGTCATGGCTGGGGCAGCCAGAAGGACTATTACATGGCCGAGATGACCTATTCGCTGAATGCGAAGAAATACCTGCCACATGAGTTCCCTCGGCGCACGATGACTATTCAGGTCAATAAGGATGTCTGCTCTCCCGGTGACCGTTTCATGGATACCGACAAGGATAACTTTATGGTGGCATTGAAATGGGCTGAAACCAACAAGATGATGCTCTACAACCGCCAACAGGTAACCTTTGACTATGAGACTGACTGGGGCCTGAAACTTACGCTGAACGGAAAATTGGAAGAGAACGAGGCCTGCGGAGCCATGACATTCCAGACCCTCGATGGCCCGCGTCCTACAGAGTTTTGTAAGACCGGTAACGGACTACATATCCGTACTACAGAGGTGACGGGACGTCTGCGCTATGCCCCAGGTGAGACTTATATCAATAACAAGCTGCGGCGCCGCGTCATCAATTTTGATGCCCCCGTGTTCAGCGTTGCCCACACCATGGGCTTCAATGGCATTCTGGGTGGAGAATACAATTACAACTACACTGAGGTAGGCATCTATAAGCGATTCTGGCTCAGCAGTTGGGGTAAACTTGACGTGAATGTGAAGGGAGGCATCCAGTGGAACCAGGTGCCTTATCCGCTGCTTATCTTCCCTGCTGCCAACCAGTCGTACATCATCCTGCCCGAGACCTTCAACCTCATTAACACCATGGAGTTCCTTAACGACCGCTTCGCCTCGCTCATGGTGTCGTGGGACATGAACGGTAAAATATTCAACCGTATTCCCCTGATCAAGAATTTCCATTGGCGTGAATATATCGGTTTCCGTATGCTATGGGGTGAGTTGACGGATAAGAATAACCCGCTACTGTCCCAAAATGCCGGTGACTCAAGGTTGATGTACTTTCCTGACGGTGTCAACGTGATGGATCCCAACAGGCCCTATGCAGAATTGGTTTTGGGCATACACAACATCTTCAAGTTTTTCCACGTGGAGTATGTCCGCCGTCTCAACTACAACAATCTGCCCACCAGCCCCAAATGGGGCATGCGCTATGTCATAGCTTTCAGTTTCTAACAATACCTACAGAAATATCGCACGCGATTTATTGTTAAACAAGCTTAAAGTTTTAAATAAATCGCTTGCGATATAAATTATTATTCTTACCTTTGCATCGCAAACGATATAATTTAGTAAAATATGGCGAAGATTTATGATTTCAAGGCTCAGACGAGCAAAGGTAAGGAGATAGATTTCTCTCAGTTCGAAGGTAAGGTATTGCTGATTGTGAACACAGCCAGTAAGTGTGGTTTTACTCCTCAGTTCGCAGGACTGGAGGAAATGAACCAGAAGTATAAGGATAAGGGACTGGTGATCATCGGTTTCCCCTGCAACCAGTTTAAGGAGCAGGACCCAGGTTCTGACGGACAGATAGAGGAGTTCTGCCAGTTGAATTACGGTGTGACGTTCCAGATTATGAAAAAAGGTGATGTCAACGGTCCTGCTGCAGAACCCATCTTCGAATATCTGAAGGCACAAGCTCCCACCGAGGAATACAACGGTCTGAAGGCCAAGGCTGCCAAGACGCTCTTCAAGGCTATCAGCAAGAGCGTGGAGAAGGATAGCGACATCAAGTGGAATTTCACCAAGTTCCTCATCTCTAAGGACGGTGAGACCATCAAGCGCTATGCTCCCACCACAGAGCCCAAGGATTTTGAGAAGGACGTAGAGGCCATGTTGGCCTAATTTAGAATTAAGAGTTATGCATACAGAATTACAACTCGACAATCAGATTTGCTTCCGCCTCTATACGGCTGCACGACTGGTGATACAGGCCTACACACCGATGCTAACGGCACTGGGCATCACCTATCCGCAGTACCTGGTGCTGATGGTGCTCTGGGAAAAGGATGACCAGCCTGTGAACGACATAGCCCATCGCTTGTTGTTAGAGACAAACACCGTCACCCCCCTGCTTCAGCGCATGGAGAAACTTGGTATTGTCAGCCGCAAAAAGGGCGAGCAGGACAAGCGCCAGCAGATTGTAAGTCTGACGAAAAAAGGCAAGGCACTGGAGGAAGAGGCATTTGCCACGATTCCCTCAGGCTGGGACCAGCAGCTTTTAGCCTGTCCGCTGAAGAAGGAAGACTATCCACGTTTGGAACAGGAACTGGATTCTATTATTAACACATTAAAAAAATAAGGTATGGCACATCTATGTGAAAATTGCAAATTGCGAGCTAATTACGACAAGAACCCTAAGTCGATCATGGGACGTTTCTGGCGCTGGCACATCAATTTCTGTCCGGGCTGGAAAGCCTACTTCACCTCTCTCCCTGCTGATCAGCAGCAGGCACTACGCGAAAAATATCAGTTTACAAAATATCAATAACCCTTTATAACAATAAAATTATGGATAAGCAGAAATCAATTGAGTCATTACAGTTTTTCGTAACTCATCTGGCAGAAGGTGCCATCGTTCACAAACAGCAAGGTTTGATCTTCAAGGCACAGGGCCTCACCAAACTTGGAGAGAAGTACATCGGCCACTTCAGTGAGGAAATGGGCTGGGTAGAGAAATTCACAGAGCGCATCCTCGACCTGGGAGGAGACGTTAAGTTCGAAGGCATGAAGAGCCGCGACCTTATTGGCGACCCCATTGAGTATGTCAAGGCCGACCTCGCTATTCAGGAGCCGGGCGTTGAGTTGCTGATGAAGTGCATGGAGGGCGTAAAGGATGATCCCACCACCTACGACCTGCTGAAGGACTACCTGAAGGACGAGGAGGAAGACCTCTACTGGAGCCAGGGCGCAGTGGAGCTCATCGAGAAGATTGGCACACAGAACTGGCTGCTGTTGCAATTATAAATCAGAATAGTAATCAATAATATGGCCCGCTTCGAAGCGGGCTTTTTTATTGAAGATCTTGTCGACACTATTCGAAGAGTTCTGCGGTCACCCCTTCCTATATTCCTTTGGGCTCATGCCGCTAAGGCGTGAGAAAAATTTGCTGAAGGATGGGGTGTCGGCGAAGTGGAGGTGGTCGGCTATCTGGGCGATGCTCAGTTGGGAGGTCTGCAACAGGAAAGACGCTTCCATCAGTAGCATCTGGTTGATATAGTCAATAACTGTGCGGCCAGTGACCTGACGGACCACGCGGGAGAGATAGACCGGAGAGATATGGAGCTGGTCGGCGTAGAAAGCGATGTCGTGGTGCTCTGCAAAGTAGCGGGGCAGCAGACGGATGAAGTCAATAAATATTTCCTCCACGCGCTGGGACGTCTGGCGATGTACGATGGCACGCTGCTGAGCATTTTGCAGGTCAAGCAGGAATATGGAATAGAGCATGCGTAGCACCTCGCCTTTGTAGATGTGGTCGGAGTGAATATAGCTGATTATTTCTTGCATTTTTGCTATCAGATGCTGTGCGGCATCTGCGGCCAGTGTCTGTTTTGGCTCACGCAGTTGTACGATGGGCAGGTAGGCCAGACGAACAAGGTCGTGGACGGACGGCGCCTCGATGGTGACATGCTCATCGGCCATCAGGAAGTAGCCGTGAAAATCGTCGGAGGTGGCGATGACGTCG
>Ga0265298_10008447_pt1 | contig 12367 bp, 8 predicted proteins | sample AusTroGonzalo_MG_3_FD_193486 | JGI IMG/M metagenome (GOLD analysis project Ga0265298, IMG submission 193486) | Bovine rumen microbial communities from tropical cattle in Woodstock, Queensland, Australia - Gonzalo_01 | ecosystem: Host-associated > Mammals > Digestive system > Stomach > Rumen ... | reverse complement strand
ATCGTGGATCGTCGTCAGGCTACGAACGATGACATGGAGAACTTCCAGACCATCTATGCACGGCATGAGGGTGCTGTGACGGCTCCCGCCTCCGGACTGCACTTCAGCCGTGAGCTGATGAAGCGTTTAGAGATTCGCGGTGTCAACTTCTCCTATGTGACCGTTCACTGTGGGTTGGGTTGCTTCGACAGCATCGAGGTGGAGGACCTGACCAAGCACAAGATGAGTTCGGAGCAGATGATCATCAATGCTGATGCCTGTCGTATTGCCAATAAAGGTAAGTCGGAGGGTCACCATGTCTGTGCCGTGGGCGTCAGTACGCTCAGGGCTACGGAGTCGGCTGTAGGTACTGACGGTCTGCTGAAGGAGTATGACGGCTGGACCAACAAGTTCATCTTCCCGCCCTACGACTTTGGTCTGGCCGACCGCATGATAGTCAACTTCTACCACTCTGAGTCTACCATGCTCATGGCTACATCCGCCTTTGGTGGTTACGACCTCATCATGGAGGCCTACCAGAAAGCTATTGACAATGGCTACAACTTCGGCTGCTATGGTGACTGCATGCTGATACTCGATGACTAAGGTTTATCTGGGACTAGGGACGAATCTCGGCGACCGCGAGGCTAATCTCCGCAGGGCTGTCCGCCTCATCGGCGAAAGGGTGGGGACGGTGCTTCGTCAGTCGTCGCACATCGAGACGGAGCCTTGGGGGTTTGAGTCGGAACACAAGTTCCTCAATGCCGTCATTCTCTGCGAGACAGACAAGACGCCGCGCGAGGTGCTGCGGCTGACGCAGCAGATAGAGCGTGACATGGGTCGCAAGAGCAAATCCCAACGTCCATCGTCCACCGTTCACCGTCCAACGTACACAGACCGTCCTATCGACATCGACATCCTGCTCTACGATAACCTGACGGTGGACGAGCCTGACCTGAAGATACCACACCCGCTGATGTACGAACGCGACTTCGTGATGATTCCGCTGAGGGAGATAAGGGAAGGGTAAAGAAGTAAAAAAGGTATAATAATAAACTACATAACAAAACTACGTATGAGAAAACTAATCTGTCTATTGATGCTGGGCGTGGCCGTGACTGCCAGTGCACAGACAACACATTGTGAGAAACATGAAGGCATGCACTGTGAGAAGCATGCGGGTATGCATTGCGACAATCCTTACAAGCGCTTTACACGTGACCTGCCTTTCCAGATGGCCGAGGTCAGTGCGCCTCAGTTTCCTGACCGTACTGTCAATCTGCGTGACTTCGGAGCTGTAGGCGACGGCATCGTACTCAACACGGAGGCCTTTGCCCGTGCCATCAATGCCCTGAGTACTCAGGGTGGTGGCCGTTTGGTGGTACCTGCCGGTGTGTGGCATACTGGCCCCATTGTGCTCAAATCGAACATCAATCTCCATCTGGAGGTGGGAGCCGTCATCCTTTTTGCTGCCGACGAGAGTCTCTATCCGCTCATCAAGACTTCGTTTGAGGGACTTGACACCCGCCGTTGCCAGTCACCGCTGTCAGCTAACGGCTGTGAGAATATCGCCATCACGGGGCAGGGTGTCATCGACGGCAATGGCCAGTACTGGCGTCCTGTCAAGCGTAGCAAGATGACTGACGGTCAGTGGAAGGAAGTGCTGGCACGTCCTGGTGGTGTGGCTGTGCGTAACGACTACTGGGTACCCTCGCAGGGCTATGCCGATGCTGAGAAGAATGCCAACATGAACGTGCCCAAGGCAGAGACCGAGGCAGAATGGAACGCCATTAAACGTTTTCTGCGTCCTGTCATGATCAGTCTGGTGTCGTGTAAGAACGTGCTGCTGCAGGGGGTGATCTTCCAGAACTCTCCTGCTTGGAACATCCATCCGCTGATGTGTGAGAATATTATTATAGATAATGTACTCGCGCGTAACCCCGCCTATGCTCAGAATGGCGATGCCCTTGATTTGGAGTCGTGCAAGAACGCGCTCATTGTCAATTCTAAGTTCGACGCTGGTGACGACGGCATCTGCATCAAGAGCGGCAAGGACGCTGACGGTCGCCGTCGTGGCCGTCCCTGTGAGAATGTCGTAGTCGACGGCTGTACCGTCTTTGCCGGACACGGCGGCTTCGTGGTAGGTTCCGAGATGAGTGGCGGTGTGCGTAACATTCTTGTCAAGAATTGTCAGTTCCTCGGCACCGACGTTGGCCTGCGCTTCAAGTCGACACGTGGTCGTGGCGGTATTGTGGAGAACATCTACATTCACGATGTCTCTATGACGGACATCAAGACCGATGCCATCACCTTTAACATGTACTATGGTGGCAAGTCAGTGGCAGAGATGCTGGCCGACGGCGACAACCCTGACAACACGACCAAGCAGCCCGTTACCGAGGAGACACCTATCTTCCGTAACATTGATATTCAGGACATCGTCTGCAACGGTGCCGGCCGTGCCATGGAGTTCAACGGACTACCTGAGATGCCCATTCAGGGCATTAACCTGAAGAACATCGTCATCAAAGCCAAGAAGGATGCTGTCTTCACCAATGCAGAGAACGTTACCAAGGAGAACGTCACCATCACGGTAGAATAAAACAAGAAAGCCTCGCAAATCTGCGAGGCTTCTTTTACGTTCTTTTTACCTTTTACTTACGCAGGCCGAGAGCCTTGATAAGATTACGATAGCGGGTAATGTCCTTGTTGTAGAGATACTTCAGGAGCTTGCGACGGCGACCTACCATCTTGGTCAGGGCACGGGCGGTACCGAAGTCCTTGTGGTTCTGCTTCAGGTGCTCGGTGAGGTGCTGAATGCGATAAGTGAACAGGGCAACCTGGCTTTCTACGGAACCGGTATCGGTAGCGTTCTGGCCATACTTCTCGAAGATCTCCGTCTTCTTTGCTGAATCTAAATACATAGTTTTGATGAATTAAAATTGTTTATATTATACATCTTTCAGATGCCTTCCACAGTCATCATCTGTGGGGTACATCGTCAAATGCGGCTGCAAAGGTACAACTTTTTTGCAAAACCAACAAATATTTCGAAGAAAAGTTGTACCTTTGCACCCGAAAAAGGATTAAATAGGTATGCAGGATATCAGAAATATTGCGATTATCGCACATGTGGACCACGGCAAGACGACGCTTGTGGACAAGATGATGCTGGCCGGAAATCTCTTCCGTGAGGGACAGAACCTGTCGAGCCAGGTGTTGGATGCTAACGACCTGGAGCGCGAACGAGGCATCACGATTCTTTCGAAGAATGTCAGTATTAACTGGAAAGGAACAAAGATTAATATCATCGACACTCCGGGACACTCCGACTTCGGAGGTGAGGTTGAGCGTGTGCTCAACATGGCTGACGGCTGTCTGCTGCTGGTGGATGCCTTTGAGGGCCCTATGCCGCAGACGCGTTTCGTGTTACAGAAGGCGCTGCAGATAGGATTGAAGCCCATTGTGGTGGTTAACAAGGTGGACAAACCCAACTGTCGTCCCGAGGAGGTTTACGAGATGGTCTTCGACCTGATGTTCTCGCTCAACGCCACTGAAGACCAGCTGGACTTCCCCGTGGTGTACGGCTCGGCCAAGAACGGCTGGATGGGTGAGGACTACAATAAGCCTACCGACAATATTACCTATCTGTTGGATAAGATTGTAGAGGTCATCCCTGCCCCCAAGCAGATAGAAGGTACGCCCCAGATGCTCATCACGTCACTCGACTACAGCAGCTATACTGGTCGTATTGCCGTGGGACGCGTCCATCGTGGCCAGCTGAAAGACGGCCAGCAGGTGACTATCGCCCATCGTGACGGCAGCATGGAGAAGACGAAGATCAAGGAGTTGCACACCTTCGATGGGATGGGTCACGTGCGCACCGGTCAGGTTGACTGCGGTGACATCTGTGCCGTCATCGGTCTGGAGAAGTTTGAGATTGGCGACACCATCTGTGATATCGAGAATCCTGAGCCGTTGCCTCCCATTGCCATTGACGAACCTACCATGTCAATGCTCTTTACCATCAACGACTCGCCGTTCTTCGGCAAGGAGGGTAAGTTTGTGACCTCGCGCCACATCAACGACCGTTTGGAGAAGGAACTTGAGAAGAACCTCGCCCTGCGTGTGGAGCCTTTCGAGGACTCAACCGACAAGTGGGTGGTCAGCGGTCGTGGCGTGCTGCACCTCTCTGTACTTATTGAGACCATGCGTCGCGAAGGCTATGAACTGCAGGTCGGTCAGCCGCAGGTTATCTATAAAGAGGTGGATGGTGTCAAGTGCGAACCCATTGAGGAGCTCACTATCAACGTGCCGGAGGAGTTCGCTTCGAAGATGATTGACATGGTGACACGCCGTAAGGGTGAGATGACCAGCATGGAGAACCAGGGTGAACGTGTCAACATTGAGTTCAATATCCCCTCGCGCGGCATCATCGGTCTGCGTACCAATGTGCTGACTGCCAGTCAGGGTGAGGCCATCATGGCCCATCGCTTTAAGGAGTATCAGCCCTACAAGGGTGATATCGAGCGTCGTGTGAATGGTTCGATGATTGCTTTGGAGACAGGAAATGCCTTTGCCTACGCCATCGACAAGCTGCAAGATCGCGGCAAGTTCTTCATCGACCCGGGCGAAGACGTCTATATGGGGCAGGTCGTCGGCGAGCATGTGCATGACAACGACCTCGTCATCAACGTCTGCAAGGCCAAACAGCTCACCAACGTCCGTGCATCAGGTACTGACGAGAAGGCACGCATCATCCCCAAGGTGGTGATGTCGTTGGAAGAATGTCTCGAATATATCAAGGAAGACGAACTCGTGGAAGTCACGCCGAAGTCGATGCGTATGCGTAAGATTATCCTCGACCACGACCAGCGTAAAAAGGCTGCGAGACAGTGAGTGTAGAGTTCAAGCTGCTTGAAACTCTACCGAGCGCAAGCGGGTTCGACCGAAGGTCAAGGCTGTGAGAAAGTGAGTGTGGAGTTCAAGTTGTTAGCTATTGGCGATTGGCTGTCTTGGCTGATCGCCAACATTTTTTTCTTAAATAACGTTAATGCAGAGCAGTCTTTTGGGCGTTTTTGTATCATATAGGCAGAAACAGTAAAAAAGTTAAGAGAATACATGCAGCGACTGCAAACATATTGGTCTGTCACGATGCTCCTAATCATGGGAATGGCAGCGCTTCCTGCCATGGCACAAGAGGGGGTTGACAATCGGCTTTATGCCATGATTGTCAGCGGCGGTCAGAATCGTCTGATGAACCATGAGCGCTATTGGAACGACTGTGCTTTCCTCTACCGGACCCTGCGACAGCACTGTGGCCTGCCCAAGGACAACATCCTGGTGCTGATGTCCGACGGAGGTCTCCCCGATGCCGACATGCTGCGAAGCGACGGCAGGGGCTTTGCCTCGTCATCTGCTGATTTGGACGGCGATGGAATACCAGACGTGACTGCCGCAGCTACTGTTCAGATGCTGAACCTCGTATTCCAACGCCTGTCGTATCAGTTGACCGCTGCTGACCGTCTGTTCTTGTTCTTCATTGATCACGGCGGCACTGACGACGGCGAAGGTGACTCGTTCGTCTGGCTGTGGGACGAGCAGCGCTTCTACGACTACTCACTGGCCTTGTTGCTCAGTCAGTTGCGTGTGGAGCGTATAGCGGTGGTGATGGGACAGTGCTATTCGGGAGGCTTCATCGACGACCTCTATAGTGACGGTCGTGTCGTGATGACCGCCTGTCGGGGTAACGAGCAGTCGTGGACGTGTCCCGACCGTGACTACGACGAGTTCGTCTACCACTGGACGTGTGCCCTTAATGGTGCCGACGAACAGGGCAACGCGGTGATGGCCGATGCCAATGGCGACGGACTGGTCAGCATGTTGGAGGCGTTCGACTATGCCAAGTCGCACGACCGTCGTCCTGAGACTCCGCAGTATGCCTCGTGGCCCGAAGCCTTGGGACGTCAGTGGTCGCTGATGGCATCGCCTGTTGACGCCATCAGCAGTATCGTAGCCGATGAGGCTCCTGTCGAGTCGTGGTCGTTAGACGGTATGCGCCGGACAGGTTCTGCCAAAGGCGCATTGCGCATTGTCCGTCAGAACGGAAGAGTGATGAAAAGAGTAAAAAGGTAAAAAAGTAAAAAGAACAAAAAGGTAAAGATATGAAAAAGAAAATGACAATTTGGCTACTAAGCCAGCTTATGGGGATATTGCCTGCCATGAGTGCCATCGTAACCTCTGACCCCAGCCATCTGGAGTTTAGTAACATCTGGATGGAAGGCTGTCTGCGGGCACACTTGGTGCAGCGTCTGCATGTCACCGTGACCAACACTGGTGACCGCGACTACGTCAGCTATTGGAAACAATACAATGCGGACACGCATCGGGAGGCCTACGATCGTGGTGGCTTTTGGTATTATCAATTTGATGCGGCCAAGGTTCCTGCAGGTTCGACGTGTGAGGTATGTATCGACATTCTGTTCTATGAGGTTGGCCATTTTAATGTTGACGTGACAGGCCCCAAGGACAACGATCCGATATTGTTTTCGTACTCCGTCGACATTGCCGAGTACCAGGATCCCAGACTGAAGGCGGACCTGCATGTGGACATGATGGAGCAGACTGCTGAAGGTAACCTGCTCTACGGGCATCTGCCTACCGTTAAGGTTTCTGGATGGGTGGAAGTGACGAATCAAGAAGACTTCATCGTCATCTGTCTTCGCGACATCGCCGGCAGCAGTGGTTTCGATGTTGGCGTAGGTCCCTACTTTAATAACTGGTACGGTAATCTGGCTCATATTGCCGACGAAATGAAACCTGGAGAGACGGTCCGACGGTCGTTCTCCTTCGACCTGCCAGTCATCGACCCACAGACCAATCAGCCTTACGATGGGGAGTTCCATGTTGGCGTGGATTTTTATCCGATAAGAAAAGACCTCGCTGACGTGAGATTCAAGGTCAAGGAGAGCATGCTGACCTACTGGACGAAGGACGGGCATGTGAATCCGTTAGAGGTCAGTAGCGGAGAGGTCATCAAGATTCCGGAAGAAGCTACTGCCGTTGACTTGCGCGGGGTCTATGAGCAGAATACGATCTACACTGTCGATCCGTCGAAAGCCAACCCGAACTGTCTCTACTTCGTCAACGGGTTGGACTATGTGAAGGGAATGGAGAGTGTCCTCTGGGTGCGTGACTACGAGGCCAACAACCTGATATTGTCCGACGGCTATCCGTTCTATACCCCCATGCCCTTTAAGACCAAAGTGGCGCAGTACCTGCTGAAGCCGCGTCGGGAGAACGGTGAAGATGACCCTTCAGGCAGTGCTTCGTACAGTGAGACGCTGGTGCTGCCCTTCGAGGCTGAGCGTGTGCTGCAGTTCGACATCAACGGCTACGGAGAGACCGACCTGACAAATCCGTACCTGTGTGTATACCATTATGACAAGAATGTCGGCAGTAGTCTGTTTTTTAAACGCATCACAGAGCTCCCCCTGCGTGCCTACGAGCCTTATCTGCTTACTAACCTTTCTCCCTCGCGCCTGCTGTTCTTTGGCGAGAACCTCGAGCTGCCTTCCACCCGCCTTGCTCGTACGCATGGTGATGGCGCTGACTTTGTAGGCAGTACGGCGGGAATGGTAACCCAGCCATGTCAAGAGGCAGGCTATTACTTCTGGAACCGTGACTTGCAGAACTTCTTCCCCAAGGACTTACCGGCTTTGGAGCCGTTCCGCTGCTGCATGGACCTCAACAACTGGATTTATGGCTCCTCGTACTATCCAACTATTCAGCTCTTTTTTGATTATGAGCAGTCTGCGGCCATTACTGAGTTACCGGCTACCGATCCGTTAGCCAGCGGACGACAGACATATACTGCCGTCTTCTCGCTCAGTGGCCAGCAGGTGGCTACAGTGCCCGTCAATGGTACACACCCCGATATACGTTCGTTATCACCTGGTCTATATATCATCAGCGGACATAAGGTCGTTGTAAAATAATCATGAAGTTCAGGAGTTCACTATGGATGACCGAAGTCTGATGATAAAACGTTGCCAGAAGGGTGACCGGCAGGCGTGGGGACAGCTGTATGCTGCCACCCGCCAACGCCTGTTGGCCGTCTGTCGCAGCTATGTGAATGACGATGCTGTGGCAGAAGACCTGCTTCACGACGCTTATGTCCTCATCCTCAGTCATGTGAACGAACTGAAAGAACCATCGAAAGCCGATGCCTGGATGACAGCGGTAGCTCGTAATGTGTCATTGCTCTACCTGCGTGAACGGAAAGACCTCGTGGAGCAATCCGTTGACACGTTGATTGACGAAGATGCTGCCATACCTGTCGTCGAGACTATCAGCTACGAACAGTTGCTGCAAGCTATTGATGCACTGCCTGATGGTTGCCGGCAGGTGTTCCGTCTGTCCGTATTCGAAGGCCTGAGCCATGAGCAGATAGCTGGGCTGCTGCACATCAACCCGCATACCTCGTCGTCGCAGTTGTTCCGTGCCCGTCTGATTTTGCGCCGTTCACTTGGAGTGCTTATTTTTAGCCTGCTGTGTGTGGCACTGCCCTTAGGACTGTGGTACTATCTGCGGCAGACAAGGCAGGAATCCCCCGTTCCCTCAGTGGCCTCAGTTTCCCCAGTCTCCTCAGTATCCTCAGTTTCCCCAGTTGTCCCAGCCTCCCCAGTTGTCCCAGCCTCCCCAGTTGTCCCAGTGGCCTCAGGCTCCCCAGTTCCTTGGGAGGCTGAGACCACTGAGGCCACTGGAGCCACTGAGGGAACTGCAGTGCCCACAGCCTCGCCAGCCGACACGGCCGCTGTCACTGAGCAATCCCCGTTGCCGATGCCCAAACCCATCGGTACCATGGCCGAGTCCCCAGTATCCCCAGTCGTCCCCGAAACCCTTGAGGCCTCAGCCGATGAGGATGCCTGGACAGTAGCCTTGGCTTATAACGGTGTGAACAACCAGCGGTCGTTTGACCTGCCGTATGCTACTGATGAAGTCAACGACGAACCCGTCGACACCATTACCCGCCACTCCGTTCCCGTCACTATAGCATTGTCGGTGAACAAGATGCTGGGCAGTCACTGGTCGTTAGGCACGGGTCTGCAGTACACCTGGCTGAAGTCCGAGACACAGATCGGCAACACCGTCTGGCAGATTGACCAGTGCCAGCGTATAAACTATCTCGGCATACCGCTCCGTCTGTCTTGGTATCCCGTCAACAGCCGTCATTGGCGGCTGACGACGGCAGGCAACCTGCTCTTCGAGCTTCCTGTCTACTTTAAGTCGACTTCCACCACCTACTATTACGATCAGCAGTTGGAATACCAGACGCTACCTCGCCCCAGACTGCATCCGCAGTGGTCGTTGGGCTTGGGCTTAGGTGTCGAGTATCGGTTCACTCCGATGATTGGATTCTATGTCGAACCAGGCTTGCAATACTATTTCGGAACGGGCGACGGCATCAACACTTGGCGTACCGAGCACCCGCTGACATTCACCCTGCCGTTTGGCCTGCGTGTCACGTTTTAGTCTCTGGTTAAAAAGGTTAAAGATATAGCACAATGTGAAGAATAATTCGTATATTTGCAACAAATTAAGGAACGTAAGCTTATGAAAAGACTATTGTTATTACTTGGCATGGTAGTGGCTGGGATGGCTGTATGGGCCGACGACGAGCCGAAGAGCATCTCGCTGACCGAACAGGAGCGTGAACTGGTGAACTCGAACAACGACTTCGCCTTCAACCTGATACGCAAGGCACGCAGTGGCAGCGAAGACAAGAGTCTGGTGTTGTCGCCGCTGAGCATCACCTATACCCTGAGCATGGTGAACAACGGCGCTGCAGTCGGCAGTGCGGCACGACAGGAGATCAACCAGGTGCTGGGCTTCGGCGATGCGGATGCCGCCACCGTGAATGCTCTCTGCCACAAACTGCTGACGGAGAGCGGAACGCTGGACGAACTGACGAAGGTGCAGATGGCCAATAACATCTACGTCAACTCGGCTCGCGGCTTCCGTTTGCAGCAGCCCTTTGTACAGACGGTACAGCAATACTTTGACGTGACGCCTGAGACGCGCGACTTCACTGATGGACAGACGTTAGACGTCATCAACCAGTGGGCGAGCGACCATACCGAAGGCATGATAGACAAGGTGATGCAGGAAGACGAGTTCGACCCGCAGTGCATCAGCTACCTGCTGAATGCCCTTTACTTCAAGGGAGAATGGACGTCGAAGTTTGACCAGGAGTATACAACTCTTTGTAATTTCGGCTATGAAGACAAGGTGTGCTGGCTGATGATGCAGAATAACGATTTTATGTACACCGAGAATAACCTCTATCAGGCCGTCATCCTGCCCTACGGCAACAAGGCCTACCAGATGACCGTCTTCCTGCCACGTGAGGGCATAACCCTCAATCAGGTGTTACAGCAGCTGAACGGTCAGAACTGGAATGCCGACAACTACCAGGCGCGGAACGTCAACCTGATGCTGCCCCGCATGGACATCAGCACCGACATGAAGCTGAAGGAGGTGATGGCGGCATTAGGACTGTCGGCAGCACTCGGTGATGGCTTTACCCAGTTCTGCGAGACCATGGAAGGCGAGGCTTATCCCGTAGGCATCAGCCAGATGAAACAGGTGGCTAAGCTCAAGCAGGACGAAGAGGGCACTGAGGCCTCGGCGGTGACGGAGGTAGGGATGAAGGACTATGGCCTGCCATATGCCTACTTCCAGGCCAATCAGCCGTTCCTCTATGTCATCAGCGAACGGTCTACCGGTAGCATCTTCTTTATCGGCCAGTATACGGGCGACGTCCTTGAGAACCAGCGCAAGAGCATCAACCTTACGTCAGAGGAGCGTCAGCTGGTGAATAACAACAATCAGTTTGCCATCAATCTGATGCGGCAGGCCCGCAAGGATAACGAGAGTATCATCTTGTCGCCGTTGAGCATCACCTACGCTTTGGGGATGCTCAACAACGGAGCAGCAGGACAGACGCAGCAGGAGATCAATCAGGTGTTAGGCTTCGGCGAGGCCGGTGCCGACGCCATCAACCAGTTCTGCCGAAAGATGCTGGACGGCAGTGATGAGGTGGACAAAACGACCAAGGTGCTATTATCGAATGCCCTCTTCTTCAACAAGGACTACCAGCTGAATGCCGACTTTGCGCAGACGGCACAGCAGTATTACGATGCAATGGTAGACGTTCGCGACTTCTATGACGGTCAGACCATGAACGTCATCAACCAGTGGGCGAGCGACCATACGGAGGGTATGATTCCGAAGGTGCTGAACGAGGAAACGTTTAAGCCTTATTATGTCAGCTATCTGCTGAATGCCATCTACTTCAAGGGAAGCTGGACGGACGAGTTCGACCCCATGGAGACCCAGAGTGAACCGTTCAACGGAGGTATAGAGGTGCCCATGATGCACAGGCAGGCTGAAATGGGTTATACTGAGAACGATACATACCAGGAGATAGTTCTGCCATACGGTAATGAGGCATACCAGATGTTCCTTTTTTTACCTCGCGAGGGCAAGACCATCGCTGACGTACTGGAAAAGGTCAACGTTCAGCAACCATTTTGTGATTCATGGAGAATGGTGGATGTAAAACTGCCCCGTTTTGAAGTGGAGTCTGATGTGGATTTGATTGAAGTCATGTCGGTATTGGGTATGCCGTCGGCATTCAGTGAACAGACTGCTGAGTTCCCGTATTTATGTAATACTTCCACTTGGATAGGCTTGATGAGACAGTCGGCCAAGATCAAGGTCAACGAGAAGGGTACTGAGGCTGCTGCAGTTACTTATATAGGTTCGATACCTACTTGTATTCCCCAATTTGCCGATTTCCATGCCGACCGTCCGTTCCTCTACCTCATCAGGGAACTCTCTACGGGTACCATCTTCTTCATAGGCCAGTATGTCGGTGAACCAGACGTTGCTGGAGTGGAAAGTCCCACAGTCCACAGCCATCAGCCCGTCGCTGACGGCCCATGGTATAACCTGCAGGGTCAGCGCCTGAATACGCTGCCAGCCAAGGGCATTGTCATCTGTGACGGCAAGCTTGTGGTGGTGAAGTAACAATAAATTAATGAATGTAAGCTTATGAAAAGACTATTGTTATTACTTAGCATGGTAACGGCTGGGATGGCTGTATGGGCCGATGACGAGCCGAAGGGTATCTCGCTGACCGAACAAGAGCGTGAACTGGTGAACTCAAACAACGACTTTGCCTTCAACCTGATACGCAAGGCACGCAGTGGCAACGAAGACAAGAGTCTGGTGTTGTCGCCGCTGAGCATCACCTACACCCTGAGCATGGTGAACAACGGCGCTGCAGTCGGTAGTGCGGCACGACAGGAGATCAACCAGGTGC
>Ga0265298_10008446_pt1 | contig 12367 bp, 10 predicted proteins | sample AusTroGonzalo_MG_3_FD_193486 | JGI IMG/M metagenome (GOLD analysis project Ga0265298, IMG submission 193486) | Bovine rumen microbial communities from tropical cattle in Woodstock, Queensland, Australia - Gonzalo_01 | ecosystem: Host-associated > Mammals > Digestive system > Stomach > Rumen ... | reverse complement strand
TTTGAACCTAATTTGTATCCCGTATATCAATGATTAAGTGTAAAAAATTGATTTATAATAAAATATCAAGTTCATGCAATTAACCCCACATAAGCGACGCAGGAACGCAATGTGGGGTAGCACAAAACAAATAACGAATATAAAAACAATAATGTAAAGATAATGAAAAAACACCTCCTCACCATCCTCAGCCTGGCGCTGCTGCTCAGCGCCTGCGGACAAAAGCCCAATCAAGGCACACAAGAACAACCCAAGACAGAGGCTACCGAAAACAGCTACGACCATCTGAATCCTGGTCAAGAGAACGCGGCGTCTGCTAAGGCAGAAGACCTCTCCGGCAAAGTCATCGCCCTCACTGCCGAAGAGTTCCGGGAACGCATCACCGACATCAACCCCGAACTCGGGCTCCGCTACAAGGGTACCACCCCTTGCATCGTCGATTTCTACGCCGACTGGTGCAAGCCGTGCATGCAACTGAAACCCATCACGGAAAAGCTTGCTGCTAAATACAAAGGTCAGCTGATTATCTACAAAATCAATGTCGATAGAGCTCAGGACATCTGCCAAAGCTTGGGCATCAGCAGCATCCCCACCCTCTTCTTCCTGAAACCCAATGCCCAACCCGGCAAAATGGTCGGCGCTCCGTCGGAAGCGGAACTGGAAAAGGTTATCCAAGACTTCTTGAAATAATGGATAATTGATAATTTTGGGGTAGTACGTTTTGTTTCCTTTGGGTCGATGACGCACAGAAGCATTTTCACTATAGTGTTATTAGCCAGCGTAATGGGTTTGCGGGCGCAAGCACCCGTGCCAGCGGACTCGCTGCCGAAGATGTTCCAACGCTGGGACACACGGCTGGGCGAACTCGACTATGAGGATCCGGAAATCGTATCGCTGCACTACCTGTTCCTTCAGGATATCCTCAAGGCGATGGACAAGGTTGAGGCGCAGCTGAACACCACATTGGCACGGAGCCCTCGCACGGACTTCTACGCCACGAAGCAAGCCTTCCGGCATGTTCACAACAAAGCCTTGCAGATGAACGATATTTTCTCCCAACGCAAGGCAGTCGTGGACCAGGTATTCTACCTCCGTGCTGTGGAGGAACTCGCCTACCGCGATACCGTCCGCGCCCTCTATAACCTTGAACGTGCCCTCCAGTACAATCCGCACAACCCCGACGCTATGTTGCTGAAGTGCAAAATCTTACTGGCGAAAAGAGAATACCAGCCTTGCGTCGATCTCATCCACCAAGTCTATACGCAGACCACCCTCACTGACGAGCAGGAGATGGCTGTCTCCGACTTCACTCTGGAACTCTATGACCGACTATACACCCACGGCAGCGAACTGGCCAAGATCGGACGGTCGGCCGAAGCCTTAGAGGTTTTCCTCGCCCTGGAACACTTCTGCAACAATATGCCCAGCGGCTATTGCAACGACGACTACTACAAAGGCATCGTGCTCTCCCGCGAAGGCGTCTATGAGTCGTACCTCAGCATCGCCCGCGAGGCCGAAAAGCGCGGCAACCGCGAAATGGCCAAGAAGTTTTATCGATATGCAGAGGAGTATTTGAAAAAGAGTGAGGAGAAGTGACGTTGGCTGTTGGCTGTTAGCTATTGGCTGTTGGCTGTTGGCTATTGGCTGTTGGCTTTCGCTGGCGAGATATTGACAAACACTTTTGACATTGACTTTGACTTTAACTTTGACACCTTTTAACCTTTTTAACCCATAAACATGAAAAAATCCATCATCTTCAGCACCATCGCCCTGCTATTCGCAATAGTCTCCTACGCACAGACTCCCGCGAAGTACTGGGTGGCGTTCACCGACAAAAAGGGTACGCCCTACAGCATTGACAAACCCGAAGCGTTTCTTTCGCCACGAGCCCTCGAGCTGCGCAAGGCGCACGGCATCGCCATTGACGAGCGCGACCTGCCCGTGAATCCCGACTATGTGCGGCAAGTGCTCGCCCTCGACACCGCGGCACGTTGTTTCACCACCACCAAATGGCTCAACGGCATGACCGTTTACGCCATTCGTGAGGACATGAAAGAGGCCATCGAACAGTTGCCTTTCGTGGATTCCGTGCAGCGCACCGATGTCCCCAAGGAGCCTCTGCCGCCTGCAGAACCCGCTTACGTCTTTCCCGGCAGCGGCGGTTCGCCCGTTTTCTCGTATCAATCTGATATAGAGAAAAATAATGAATTCAACTATGGTAAAGCGAAACTCCAAGTGCGCGTGAACAATGTGCAATGGCTCCACCGCATGGGCTTTCGCGGTGAAAACATGCAGATGATGGTCCTCGACGGCGGTTTCCAGAACATCGACTCCATCCCCTGTTTCGAAATCATGCGCAACGACCACCGACTGCTCGGTGCCCGCAACTTCGTGGAACCCGAGAAAGATCCGATGCGCAAACATTCGCATGGCACTATGGTGCTCTCCTGCATCGCCTCCTACATTCCCGGCAAACTCGTGGGCACCGCCCCGATGGTACAGGTCTACGTAGCCCAAACCGAAGAGTCCGGCAGCGAGGATCGTGTGGAGGAGGACAACTGGGTGGCCGGAGTGGAGTACGCCGACAGTCTGGGTTGTCAGGTGGTGAACTCCTCGTTGGGATACACCGTTTTCGACGACACGATAAACCAACGCACCTACGCCGACCTGACGGGCGAGGTGAGCCGCGCTTCGAGAGCCGCCACCATCGCCGCCAGCAAAGGCTTGCTGATCTGCAACAGTGCCGGCAACGAAGGCGGCAAAAAGTGGAAATACATCGGTACACCGGCTGACGCGAAGGACATCCTCAGCGTGGGAGCCGTCAATATCAAGGGTAACCGTGCCTATTTCAGCTCGTTCGGTCCCACCGCTGACGGTCGCATCAAACCCGACGCTTGCGCCGTGGGCCGCAACACCTACCTCAGCACACCCACGGGCGTCATCACCATGGCCGACGGAACCTCCTTCTCCTCGCCGATGCTCTCCGGCATGGTCACCTGTCTGTGGCAGGCCTTCCCCGAAAAGAGCAACTACGAAATCATGGAGGCCGTTCGGAAAGCCGGCAGCCACAACATCAGTCTGAATGGCAAAGTCATTGTCGCACCTGACTCCAACGACGGCTACGGCTACGGCATCACCGACTTTTTGAGAGCTTACAACATATTGAAATATGGAGAAAACGACGTGATGATACACGCCTATTCCCAAGAGAATGCAGTGCCTACCAGCAATATGTTTGGTTTCACGCTCAGTCAACAGGATTACAGCAACTTACAAGTCACAGCCACGCCACTGACCTTCAAAAATGGTAAACCTCTTGAAGGCAAAACGAAGATAGTGAAGGTGAGACAGGTTATGACCGATAGTGGAAGTAACGTGGGCTTTGTTTTCATTCTTCCGAAACTTTCTAATAAGCAATCCTACCAGCTCTACCGTGTCGATTTCGTCATCGACGGCAAGACGGTGAGCCGGATTGTGGGAATGGAACAACCGATAGAAGCCTCAAAGAAGTAGAGACGCGATTCATCGCGTCTCTACGACAACCCCATTGATGATTCTGAATGTATTCGAATTTTGTGTACCTTTGCCGCTTCTTAAAAAAGATAACGTTAAAATCGAAATAGTATGACTTTACAAGAGTTTCAAGCAGATTTGAGAGCGGGCATTCCGGCTGAAATCCCCGCCGCACAACCCTATGATCCTACCGTCAACCACGCGCCGAAGCGCAAGGACATCCTCACCAAGAAGGAGAAACAACTGGCCCTGCGCAACGCGCTCCGCTATTTCCCGGCCTCGCAGCACGCCGCTTTGGCTCCCGAATTCGTGAAGGAGCTGCACGACTACGGCCGCATCTACATGTACCGCTATCGTCCGACCTACGAGATGTATGCCCGTCCCATCGAGGCGTATCCCGCTAAGTGTCAGCAGGCTGCGGCCATCATGCTGATGATTCAGAACAACCTCGACCCCGCTGTGGCGCAGCACCCGCACGAGCTGATCACCTACGGCGGCAACGGCGCTGTCTTCCAAAACTGGGCACAGTACCGTCTGGTTATGAAATATTTGTCGGAGATGACCGACGAGCAGACCCTCGTGATGTACTCCGGTCACCCGCTGGGACTTTTCCCGTCACACAAGGACGCGCCCCGCGTAGTCGTGACCAACGGCATGGTGATTCCCAACTACTCCAAACCCGATGACTGGGAGCGTATGAACGCACTTGGCGTCAGCCAGTACGGACAGATGACCGCTGGTTCCTACATGTACATCGGACCGCAAGGCATCGTGCACGGTACCACCATCACGGTGCTGAACGCCAGCCGTAAGATCGGTGGCGAAATCGGTGGCAAACTTTTCGTGACCGCTGGTTTGGGCGGCATGTCGGGCGCACAACCGAAGGCCGGCAACATTGCCGGTGTGGTCTCCATCACCGCTGAAATCAATCCCGCCGCTACGCAAAAACGTTACGCACAAGGTTGGGTCGATGAAGTTCACGAAAATCTCGACGAACTTTTCGTGAAGGTCAACGAAGCGCGCGCTCAGAAGATCGCGAAATCCTTCGCTTACCAAGGCAACATCGTGGATTTGTGGGAGTATTGCGCTGAGCACGACATCCAAGTCGATCTCGGCAGCGACCAGACCTCCCTCCACAACCCGTGGGCGGGTGGCTACTATCCTGTGGGCATCTCCTTCGAGGATGCCAAACAGATGATGGCCGACTATCCCGAGAAGTTCAAAGCCGCCGTGGAGGCCAGTTTGCGCCGCCATGTGGCCGCCATCAACAAGCTGACGGCTAAGGGCATGTACTTCTTCGACTACGGCAACGCCTTCCTGTTGCAATCCTCACGCGCCGGTGCCGACATCCTCAAAGAGGACGGCAGCTTCCGCTATCCCTCATACGTTCAAGACATTATGGGACCGATGTGCTTCGACTATGGCTTCGGTCCGTTCCGCTGGGTCTGCACTTCCGGCAAGCCCGAGGATCTTGATGTCACCGACCATATCGCCATGGACGTGCTGAAGGAGATCAGCGACCATGCACCCGCCGAGATTTCGCAGCAGATGCGCGACAATATCACCTGGATCAAGGGCGCTAAGGAGAACCATCTCGTGGTAGGTTCCCAAGCCCGTATCTTATACGCTGACTGTGAGGGTCGTACGAAGATTGCCGCCGAGTTCAACAAAGCGGTGCGCGATGGCAGACTCTCCGCTCCGGTTGTGTTGGGCCGTGACCACCACGACGTTTCCGGTACGGACTCTCCGTTCCGTGAGACCTCCAACATCTACGACGGTAGTAGCTTCTGCGCCGACATGGCCGTGCAGAACGTCATTGGCGACGGTTTCCGCGGTGCTACGTGGGTAAGTATCCACAACGGCGGCGGCGTCGGCTGGGGCGAAGTCATCAACGGCGGTTTTGGCATGGTGCTCGATGGCAGCGACGACAGTGACCGTCGTCTCCGTTCGATGCTCTTCTGGGACGTGAACAACGGTATCTCCCGTCGCGCATGGGCCCGCAACGATGGCGCCCTCTTCGCCATCAAACGCGCAATGGAGGCTTGTCCCGAATTGCACGTCACGTTGCCGAATTTCGCGGACGACGCGTTAATTGAGAAATGTTTCTAATGTCCATTCGTAGGGGCGAATAATCATTCGTCCCTACAATTTCAACGCTATGCACCGAAATCTCTTATTTCTTATTGTCTCCATAATGATAGTTGCCACTGGCTGTCGAAAGAAGCCGGAGCCCATCGTTATTGTACCAGACATTGAGAAAAACCACCTGCAGCGGAACCATATCTTTGGAAATGTAAAAGAGCTGGGAACGACGACCTATTATGTGCAACGGGATTCCCTGTCTGTGAAAGATACTGCGGAGTTGAAGAAACTGATGGTTTTGTGCGATTCGATTTGTGAGGCTTCAGACCGAGCCCGTTCCTGCCAACGGTACACCTCTGACGGGTGGTTGTTGGAATTCGTCAAACTCTCCAACTCTGACACAATCCTTCACCGCAACTACTCCTACGACAAAGAGGCTCACATTACGGAATGGAAGGAGTATAACGCTGACGGAACGCAGGTTACGCACGGCACCTACACCTACGACCGCAACGGGTTCCTCTCTGGTGAGCAGGTCTATCAAGGCGACAGCCTTGTGATGTCGTTCGCGCACACCACCGACGGCATCGGCAATATCATCCGTACCGTACAGTCGTTCGGAGGATACCGGACAAAAGTCGAGAATAAAATGAACGAACAGGGTCTGGTGGCAGAAATCATCGAATACGAGCCCGACGGCAAACCCTTCAAGACGGTAAAAATCGAGTACGACAACTACGGCGACGAAGTCAACAGATGCGTGTATAAAGCTGGCAACCAGATGATTGAGTACACCTACACGGAATACGCCCAAGACGGTCGCGTTCGCAAGATCATCTACGAGGACAAACTGCACAACATCAAGGAATTCCACTACTTCTTCGACTACGACTCCCATAAAAACTGGCAAACGGAAGTCTGCGCCGTCGATGGCCAGATTGTGTATGTAAAACAACGGCTATTTACGTATTATGAATAAGCTTTTAACTTTAACTTTGACTTTAACTCTTTTGCCTATTGCCTTTTGCCTATTGCCTATTCCCTTTTGCCTGTTGCCTTTTGCCCAACAATCAAAAATTAGACTAACAATCAATTAAAATCACAAACAAATTAAACGAATCAACAATGGATTTAAGCAAGATTTTATCAATCACAGGCAAAGGAGGCCTGTTCAAATTCCTCTCTAAAACCCCGAACAGTTTCATCGTGGAAGGTTTGGACGACGGCAAGCGTTTTCCCGCCTTCTCCAGCGACGGTGTAGCTGCGTTGGACAACATTGCTATTTTCACTGAAACGGACGAAATTCCCTTGCAGACCGTTTTCCAAAACATCTACCGCAAAGAAGACGGCAAGAAGATGGAGATGCCGAAAGACAACAACGCCATCAAGGCTTATTTCGCCGAAATCCTGCCCGAATACGACCGCGACCGTGTGTATGTTTCCAATATGAAGAAGGTCTTCTCTTGGTACAACATTCTCGTGGAGCACAACCTCGTGGATCTTGAAGAACCCGCAACTGAAGAACCCACCACCGAAAAAAACGATAACGAATAATTCCAAATTGTAGAGACGCGATAAATCGCGTCTCTACATTCCTCTAACCATTAACCATTTAACCATCAATCGTTCATTATGAAAAATTACGCACGCGAAAGTCGTCCTTGGCTAATTTGGCTCACTATCTTTGCCGTTATTGCGGTAGGAGTAGGTGCCTACTTCTACTACACCCTCTTCCGGCAGTCCAAATCGGAGCTGATCGAGGCCATCCCGACCGATGCAGCCTTTGTTTTCGCCCTGAATGACAACGACGGGTTTGTCAGTTCCACCGCTATGTTGACACCCTACCTGAACGAACTTTTCGTGATGGATGCGTTGCCGGCGTATGAGACCATGCGCGGCAAGCTGCCCGCTGGCGAGTACGACCTCACCGTTTCAGGACACACCCAAGGCAACACCATCAGTCTGCTGTTCAACATGCACGCCGACAAAGCGGCCTTCAAACGGCTTTTGCGCGCCCTCAGCATCGACCCCAACAACTACACCGCTTTTGAAAACAACCGCATTTATACTTACGGCACCAATTTCAAAAGCATGAAGTTCGTCTATCTCAACCACATCATCTCCTTTTCTTCGGACATTGAGCTGCTGAAACGCGCTATCGTGCAGCACGCCCATCCCAAAAACCTGCTGTCCAACAAGCAGTTCAAGGAGGTCTATCAGCTCACTGAAAAAAACCGGAAACAGAATTGGCTGATTATCAATCCGTCAAGTTATATGTCCTACCTCTCCTCTTTCTTGAAGGAAGAGAGCGCCAACAAGCTGTCTGATGGCATGAAAAAGGCCGGATGGACCGCTTTCCAACTGCGATTTTCCGGCAACGAGATGCACTTTTCGGGGTATATGCTCACCAACAATCCGGATTCCGAGGATTTTGAGTTCTTCGTCAAAAAAGCAGGCGATGGCATGACCATCACCAACCTCTATCCGGCGAACATCGACTGGTACACCCATTTGGAAACGCCCAAAGCCCATGATTTCAAATCCAAGAAACTGTTCGACGACCCGCAAACCACTTGCGATCTCGCTCCTTCTGAAATCGGCTACTTTTCTCTGCGCAGCGATTCCACCGAATATCGTTACGCCATCCTGCTTCCGAACGGCGAAAAAAGTGCGATGGAAATCTTGTACAAAGATGCTCACAGAGCGGATTCCGCCCGCGCCGCCCATCCCGACGGCCTCTTCCAAACCCCGCAACCGGTAAGACCGCTGCTGAAAGCGTTCGCTCCGGATTCCGCCACTTGGTTCATCGAAAAAGAGGACGCCCTCGTCTTTGCGGATTCCAAAGAAGCCCTGAAACTTTATCAAAGCCAACTCAAGTCTGCGGGTGGATTAACACAAAACAGACTCTATCCATTTGTGAACGATGCCGTAGCCTCTTCTTCCATCCTGAATTATGTGCTCTTTAACGATGCATCATCCACATTCCTGAACAGCTGCTTAACAGAGAAAGGCAAAGCCAGCATCACCGGACAGAACCTGCGAATCCTCTCCTTCAGCTGCGAAACAATGGATAAGGAGAAAAGCCTCCTGCCCGTTAATCTGTTTTTACATTTTTAGATGTTGATATTTATTTCAATAACCGTGTCAACGCCCCAACTGCTAACTGCTAACTACTAACTGCTAACTATCAAAAGTCCGAGTTAATCTCCAACGCCTCCACCTTGGAATTTTTGCCGTCAATGTAGGTAATGACGATTGGCGAGGTGCTGTGGTAACTGCATTTTGACAAGATGATGGTGTTGAACGCTTGGTTCACCGTATCGACATCCGTCTGCCACTTGGAATAGTCGGTGGTGTATTTGACATAGATGGGCTCTTCTTTAATTTTATTGACTTCCTGCACGATTTCGCCGTATTTGCCACTCAAACGGTCCTGCAAATCGGCGTATGTGAACTGTGTGCTCATATTGAAGAAGACATTCACGCTATAGACGAGGTGTGTTTTGGCTGCAGACCGGATCTCGATTTTCACGCGCTCGCCCGCAAAAGTGCCCTTCATTAGGGTGTAGTTGGGCTTCGTGTGGTTGACATCCTCCACAAACCCTTTTCCCTTCATCTTGGACACAAAAGTGGACATGGTGCTGTTCATGCCAACACCGAGGAACTTCATCGGCTGCGTCTGTCCAATACTGAAAATCAACGCCATACAAAACAAAACCGTAAACAATATCTTCTTCATAAGACCAAATTCACACATAAATTCGACTGCAAAAGTACATTTTTCATCGGATATATGAGACTGTCTGCTTTCCTTTTGGTTTATTTCGTAACTTTGCCGTACAGTTTTTATGGGTTGCATCATCAATGAAACATCTGATATACAGAATATTGACGGTTTTGTTTCTTCTGTTTCCGGTCATTTTGGCACAGGCGCAGCGGGAGCGCAACTACATCTACATGGTGGAATCCACTCCATCGATGGGCAAACCCGAAAACCTCGGAAAAAGCACCCGGAAATGGATCTACCGCGAAATCAAGGCGCTGAATGAAGGCTCCGTCACCTTGATTCCCTACCAAGACGAGCCGCTGACCCCTATCTCCTTTGATGTCAAAGAGGCCTCCGACAACCAGATTGACGGTTACTTGGGCAAAGCCGATAAAACCATCTGGAAACTGATGAAAAAAAATGGGAAAGCGAACCTTTATGCCGCATTGAAGGATGCTGTGAAGCATATTGACAACAAAAAAGACAATTTTATCTATATTTTAAGCAACAGCACGAACGAGCAGGACGAGGAATCCATCTGCCGTTTTATTCGGAATTGGTGTACGATGAAGCCCGACAATGTCTATGTTTTCTACATCATGCTCACGCGAAACGCTTATAGTCAGCCTGTTGTGGATGCTATCAACCATTGTCCCGACATTTTCATTATTGATGCCAAAGGCCGGAGCATGAAGTCCATTTGCGCCCTCATGCCGCGCGAAATGGTGGTGAACCTGCAAGACATCATAGAAAACACCCCATACCAAAACCAGCCGCCGAAAATACACTCCTCTGTTGACGGTCCATATTTCTTGAAAATTCATTCCGAGGACACCCTTTTCTACCTCAACACTTCCGTGCGGATGAATGAATATGGGAGCATACGTGTCACGCCTCAGTCACCCAACACCATTGAAGAACTGCTGATTGGCAAAAACGAGTACAACTTCGATGTCCGGGTCAGCGTGGACACCGAAAAAATGTGGCTTGTCACAGACAGTCTGCACATCCGGGTGATCAACAAGCCCGAGCGGATCCTCTACCTGCCTCCGCAAGTGTTCACCCACTTAAAAGTTAGGCACTACCCCAGATTCCTTTTCTGGAAAGCCAACCGACCCGACACCATCCATCTGTTCCTGAATGACCAGATGAACAAGGAGGCGCGGCTGAGGAATGCTTCCGCGTTGTTCATGCTGCTGATCAAAGACATTCCTGATGGAGACTACCGACTGCTGTTGGACGGCCATCATTTGGCGGACAAGACGTTCCGGCTGGATTCCATCACCAATCAAACCTGTTTGGACATTGTTTTTTCCGACAACGTCCCTGCCGGATCCTACCAAATGGTATTGCAATGCCTTTCCAGTGACAATCTCGACCGTATCAACGCGACCCCACCAGACAGCTATTACCAATCTCAATTGGTGGCATTCCAAATCGGGCACAATCCTTTAGCTTTCCTGATTATCCTATTCTGTCTGCTGCTGTTTGCGATGTTTTCTCTATTGTCTATCACAAAAAATCGGAAAAATGGAAAAGCTTGAGTCGTTGAATGAGGCTCCCTTCATCGGCATCAACCGCCACCGCATCGGTGTCGACGGCGAAGGCGTGACCACGCTGGCTGCTTTCCACGGCTGCCCGCTAAAGTGCCGTTACTGCCTAAACTCCAGTTGCTTGGATACTAACGCACGTGTAGTGCGCCACACCCCTGAATCGCTCTACCAGCAGCTGCTCATCGACGACCTCTACTTCGTGGCCACGGGCGGCGGGGTCTGTTTCGGTGGGGGCGAGCCATTGCTGCGACCGGAGTTCATCCGCCAATTCCACGCCCTCTGCGCCGACCGCTGGAAAATCACCCTCGAAACCTCGCTGAACGTGCCGATGGCATCGCTGCAGTCGGTCGCACCACTCGTCAACGACTTCATCATCGACATCAAGGACGCCAACAACGAGATTTACACCGCATACACGGGAAAATCGAACGTCCAAGTGTGGGAAAATCTGAAATGGCTTTTGGAAAACTACGACCGAGACCACGTCATCATTCGCGTGCCGTTGATTCCTGAGTACAACACTGAAGAGGACACGGAGCGTGGTGTGGAACGGTTGCAGGAATTAGGATTTGGGAAGTTTGACCGGTTTACATATAAAACACGATGAGTTTATCTCCACGTATCGCGCGGATCTACACGTATTCTATCCCAACGATAATATTTTCCACAAGATATTATACGCGCAGATACGAGTGATACGCGGAGATAGATTATTATGGTCGGAACGTAACCGGCACCTGGTAATAGCACCTCACAGGCTTTCCCATGTTCCTGCCGGGCTTCCATTTCGGCATCGACATCACACCACGCACGGCTTCCTTGTCGCATTCGGGAAAGAGCGGCACCTTCACCTTGGCATTCGTCACCCGTCCATCCTTTTCCACGACAAACTCAACCAGCACCGTACCTGTAATGCCGTTCTTCTTCGCTATGGGAGGATACTGAATCTCCCTTGCCAAAAAGGCTTTCAGAGAATCCGCTCCACCGGGGAATTCGGGCATCTCCTCCGTGAACCTCAAAGGAGAATCATCATTCTCGGACATCTCATCCACCTCCACAACAAGACCCTCCGTCTCCACTACCTCAACGTCGCCCATCCAAAAATCTCCATCCCACCCATCCTTATTCGATAATTGAGCCGCTTTTTGCGAGCAACGGTTCGGAGCGGACTCGGATGAATTATCATTGGGCTCTGCTATTTTCCCCACTTCTTCTACGACTCCATCCAGCTCATACAGGTCTGATTGTCCAGGTGGCGGCGGAACATCCTGTCCGTCAGCCTCTTCCGAAACTTGCCGGGAGGTAGCCTCCACAGCAGGTTCAGGTGCGTTGCCGGCAGCTGGTGCAGGTGTCTTGGGGCTGTGGCAAGCACCCATCATCATGGAAGAAACAGCGATGCCTGCCACGGTGACGGCCTTACCGAGAGCCCGGCGTTTCGAGAGCTCCCGCTCCA
>Ga0265298_10008445_pt1 | contig 12368 bp, 14 predicted proteins | sample AusTroGonzalo_MG_3_FD_193486 | JGI IMG/M metagenome (GOLD analysis project Ga0265298, IMG submission 193486) | Bovine rumen microbial communities from tropical cattle in Woodstock, Queensland, Australia - Gonzalo_01 | ecosystem: Host-associated > Mammals > Digestive system > Stomach > Rumen ... | reverse complement strand
GTTTCTTATAATGTGCCGTTCGATTTCCCTAAGGATACTGGCGTATTCAATCCATTGTTTATATCGGTAATAGTATCAGCACTCGCCATTGGTGGCTCACTGATAGACCGATGGTTTACGCATAAACATCCGGAGATGGAGAGCCCTATAACGTTCTGTTCAGAGAGAAAGCGCGTGTCGCTGCTGCCCAGTCAGATGCTGTACATAGAGTCCTGTGACACCGAGGTCTACATCCATACCACCGATGGCCGCAAGCTGCGCAACAAGACCGGCATATCACAATGGGAATCGGCCCTGGGATATCCGTTTGTACGTATCCACAGGGCCTTCCTGGTAAACTGCAATCACGTGGAATCCTACAATCAGGACACCGTCAAGGTGGGCGAGGAATCTCTCCCGGTTTCCCGCAAATATCAGAAGGATCTCAAAGAGCTCCTGGCTTAAATGCGGGGAGTGCGGATGATGTAGAGGATGCGGGCAATCATGTAGTCAAGGATGCTCCAGAACAGTATGGAAAGAGCGGTGCCAAGTGGTGAAACCAGGTATTTCCATATGCTCTCTACTGAGGAGAAATCCTCTCTGGTGATGATTTCTCCCGACATCATCTTATCCCATGCGAAAACCAGATAGCTGCAGTCAGGATAATGAATCTGAATACAGTCAAACACACTGATAAAAGCTACCGAGAAACAGAGCAGTCCGAATACAATAGTTACGGTTCCCAAGGAGTGAAGTTTGGCCGGACACTTTATCGCAACATATATGATTGCTGCCAGCAGCAGGATAAATGCTATGGCAATAAACGGGGTGGTGGACTGCATTATGAATTTGATATTTGTAATAATCATAGCGGTTACATTTTAATAGGTTAATGACTGGGTTTCTGGATGAAACTGATCACATGTGATACAAAGTATATGAACACTCCGTACATTATCATCCAGTTCCAGGCTTTGAATCCGCCAATCATAACGGCGGGACTTATTTCCTGGGCTCTGTTGATATCGTAAAGTCCCATAAAGAAACCGAAGATATAGGATAGGGCGCAGAACCCTAATGCAATGGAGCCGATGGGGCGGACCCAACGGGGAGCTTTCCAGGCACTGAGTAATATCAGTACCAGCAGAATAGTAAGGATGGCAAGAATGCCTCCGGGTAGTTGAGAAAGGATGTAACTCATCATAGTTTTTGGTTTTAAGGTTTTTTCCTGATGCAAAGTTACAGTCCGATGCCCGATGCCTCCCCATGTTTCGGCCTACAAATCCCAAATGTCGGTTTTGGAAACGGTGTCAAATCCCACGTTTTAGCCCCAAATCCCAAATGTCACTCATTTGAATGGTGTTTTGCTGGGAATATCGGGAGTGTTTTCCTATCTTCGTGGATGATATGAGAACGCTTGTAACCATACTCTATTGGATGCTGTCTGTAGTGATAGCGGCGCTGGTTGTTTCAAGTGCCGGATACACTTTCATGGAGTCACTGCTTATGGGCACAATGTTCCTTCCCGGTGCACTTGGGGCCAAATATCTGCTGCCCAAGGTATCTTTCAAAAAACGCAGTGAGGGCATACAGGGCGTGATTTATATCGTGCTGGCCATTCTGGTGCTTGAGTATCTGCTTATACTGGCCACGAACACGTACATTCAAGGTGGAAGTGAATACTATCGGATGCATCAGAAGCCTCTCCCGTCCATGCTTCTAAATCCTCTGTTCATAACCATATTGGTGTCAATCCTTGCTATCGGCGGTTCATTTATAGACCGATGGCTCACCGTAAAGCATCCGGAACTTGAGACTCCCGTCACGTTCTGCTCCATGCGCAAAAAAGTCACGCTGCTTCCCAGCGAGATTCTATATGTGGAGTCATGCGATACGGAGGTGATTGTACATACAGCCGATGGCCGTTCACTGAATAACCGAACCGGTATATCACAATGGGAGGCGTTACTGGGGCCAGGATTCATACGCATCCACAGAGCCTTCCTTGTAAACGGCAAGTACGCCAAAGTGGAGTCACAGGACACGGTATCAGTAGGGGACACCAAACTTCCCGTTTCCCGCAAATACCAGCCCAAAATCAAGGATCTCATTCCAAACAGTTGACCAATGAAGCAGGAATCTTTTACGGTTGACGGGTGGTACGTAGCCGGTACGGAAGGTAAGCCCGTTCTTTTGCTGCTGCCGGGTCTGGGAGTATCGTACCAGATATTCTTTCCGTTGATAGAGTTGCTTAAGGAGCAGTTCCGGATATACGCTTTCCAGGTGGACGGTTTCACTCTGGGCCGATGCACGCGGTTTGATTCGATCGACGGGCAGGCCGGGCGCGTGATTGAATTCATCCGCTCCGAGTGCGGGGGCAGGGTGGATTGCGTTTACGGACTGTCGCTGGGTGGCAAGATCCTGTCGCGAGTGCTTGAGCGTAACGAAGTTACGATTGACCATGCAATCCTGGATGCTGCACCGCTGCTGCCGCTTCCACACTGGCTTGAGGGTCCTCTGCGCTACTACCAGAGCATCAACGTGTGGACCTGCTATCACTGGACCGGATTCTGGCGTTTCGTGTTCCACTCACACTACTTTGACGTGCTGCTGGACGAGTGCCGAAAAGTATTCCCGTTCGGTGGCCGGAGGTCGGTCCTGGATGGTTACAAATCAGTCTATACCAACAAACTGGAGGCAATATACGGGGCCGATATCTACTTCTGGTACGGCACCAAAGAGGCGTTCGTGGCCAAGCCGCAGGCGGAGCATCTGCTCAGGTTGTGCCCATCGGCCCATGTCGAGGTGTTCAAGGGTATGAATCACGGTCAGTTGCTGGTGGACCATCCCGATGAGGTCGCCCGCCGCATTAAGCACACAGTAGAACACAAAGGGGTCAGACCCTAATGTGTTCTTCTAGCATGTGGTTGAAGGCTTGGGGTTTGATGCCCCAGGCGGGGGCAATGAGCATATTTTTTGGTGTCTCGGAGACAAAGCGGTCGTAACAGAGGTCCGGGCGGGCTCTCTTTATGAAGGCCGATACTACTGCGGCGTATTCTTGCGGAGTTTCGAATAGTCTGATGCTTGACGGATCATGCTCATACATGCGTGCCAAAGCAGTGCCTTTTACCACTTGAAGTTGATGCAGTTTAAGTGTTTTGATAGGCAGGGCTGATACGCGGTCGGCATGCGCCATCCAGTCTTGCTCTGTCTCGCCTGGTAAGCCTAAGATTATGTGTGCTCCGGTATCTATTCCGCGCTGATAGAGATTGTTGATGCAGTCCGATGCACACTGGAATGTGTGGTGGCGGTTTATCAGTTGGAGGGTGCGGTCCAGTGTTGATTCAATGCCAATCTCCACCAGCAGATGAGGATGACCGGCCGGAGCTTTGCGCCCGAACCTATGCTCAAACCAATCGGCCAAATCGGGCTTGATGCAATCCGGACGTGTGGCAATTACCAAACCTTTCACTCCGGGATACTGCAACGCCTCCTCATAAAGTTCTATCAGTTTGTCTGTGGGTCCGTAGGTGTTGGTATATGACTGGAAATATGCCAGATAACCCCAGCATTCTCCCTTGCGGCTGTTGAACTTGACTCCATCGGCCAACTGTGAAGTTATGCTGCCGGAAGTATCGGATGCGGCATATGAGGGATTGAACGACAGATTGTTGCAATAGATGCATCCGTCACGTCCAAGCGTTCCGTCGCGGTTGGGGCATCCCAGTCCTGCATTGACCGCAATCTTGATTACCCGTCCGGGAAACACCCCGCTCAGGTAATCATTAATGGTGCGGATTGCAGGACTCATTTAATCAGTAAACGAGCTTGGTAATCAGGGTGGCAACTATCGTACTGACAATTACGCTCACAAGGCCGGGCATCATGAACGAGTGGTTGAGCAGATATTTGCCTATACGGGTGGTTCCGGAGCGGTCAAAGGTTACCGTTGCGATATCGGACGGATAGTTGGGTATGAAGAAATAACCGTAGACCGATGGCAATACGCCCAGAAGCACCGGACCGGGAATGCCCAGAGAGTAGGCCAGAGGCAGCATGGCAACCACTACGGCACCCTGGCTGTTTACCAGTACGGATACAGCGAAGAATACAAGCGCTATGGCCCACGGATATTTGCTTACAATTCCCTGCAGACCTTCCTGCATCATGGGCAGATAGTTGCTGAAATAGGTATCGGCCAACCAGGCTATTCCGTAAATGGCTATTACGGCAACCATGCCTGACTGCCATACGTTGCCTGCAATTGCATGACGCGGATTGGCCTTGGCGAATATGATCATCAACGCTGCGGCTGTAATCATAACAATCTGGATGATGATGTTCATGCCGATGGGCTTTTCGCCGACCCTAGGACGGATGTCGTGGCCTATTATCTGGAAGAATGAGTAGAGCGTGATTACCAGAAGTGCACCCAGAAAGATGTAGACCGACATTTTTGCGCTCTTGGTGACCTCCTTGTCAAGCAGGGAAGCGGTCTCGCCGTACATGTACTTGTACATCTTGGGGTTGGCTTTGCGCTCCTGGAAAACGGGATCCTTGTCAAGGTCCTTGCCGCGCTTGTATGAGCAGAGTGCGGCGGCCATCAGTCCGCAAAGGCAGGCGGGAATGGTGACTGCTATGACCTGCAGGTTGTTTATGTCAAATCCGTTGTCGTTGCTTATGATTACAAATGATGCCACCGCTGCGGCAATGGGAGAGCAGGTTATACCTACCTGTGATGCGACCGATGCTACGCCGCAAGGCCGCTCGGGACGTATGCCTTTCTTAAGCGATATGTCACAGATGATAGGCATGAGCGTATAGACCACGTGGCCTGTTCCTACCAACACGGTCAGGAAGAATGTGCACAGTGGAGCCAGGAAGGTGATGTGCTCAGGGTGCTTGCGGAGCAGTTTCTCAGCCAGCTGTATGAGCCAGTCCATACCTCCGGCAGCCTGCATGATTCCGGCGCAGGTGACGGCGGCTATTATGATGTAGATTACATCGGTGGGTGGATTGCCCGGTTTCATGCCGAAACCCAGGACCAGGATGGCCAGACCTATTCCCGATATGGCACCCAGTGCAAGACTGCCATAGCGTGAACCTACATAAAGCGCTCCCAATACAATGAGCAGCTGGAGAATCATTACAAAACTCATAAGCTAATAATTAATGTTCGTTTAGAAAAATTGCATGAACGGCGGGACGGATGTGGGTGATAGGCTTGCCCATCATCTTCTCTACGCAGAGTATTCTCAGCAGGACATAGGGTTTTAGCTGTTTCTCTAACTCCTCAATATCCACATCGGCCCCGAAATAGGCCTTTATAAAGAGCTCCCAGAATCTGGTTGATACATCTTTGGTTATGTGGTATAGTTCCATTTCCACTTCTTCGGGAATGAAACAGCACTGCAGATAGATTATGCCCATGTCAAAGAGATGGTTGCCGGTGCTGAACTCACTCAGGTCTATAAAGTACTTGCGGCCGCTCTCGTCAAATATGACGTTACCTATGTGCAGGTCACCGTGAACGGCGGTATCGGCATCGGGCAGATTGCTGATATATCGGATAATGCCGCTGCGCTCACTGTCGGTCAGGAACGGATTTTCCTTTATATAGTCAGTGTATTGGTCCTTGATAGTGGGGAACAGGCCGGCAGGGGGTACGGTGGAGTGCAGTTTTTTGCAAAGCTGGGCAAACTCAACGGCATACTGCTCTATAAGTTCAGGATGGTAACTGAGGGCGCGGGCGTATGAAAGCTTGCCGTGAATGCGCTTGTACAGGATGCCCAGACGGCCGTCAGTGGTGCGTACCTGTTCTCCGGGCTCGGGGCAGGGCAGTCCCAAGTTGTATACTTTGCATGCCCTTTCATACTCGTCAAGTCCCATCTTCTCCAACTGTGTGGAGTAGAGTTTGAGCAGGATATCGGGATTATCCTTCTTAATGTAACTCTCACCAAGCTTTCCGCCTCCGGAAAGTTCATAGTCCTTTAGGTCAATAATATTCATTTTATCTCATAGTTGAGTTTCTGCAGGGTTGTAAGGTCCGATGACGGTCCGTACAGGATCTCATACTTGCCGGGCATCGTGGCCATTACGTTATGGTTGGTGTCAAACCACTCAAATGACTCCGGAGTGAGCTCAAATTCAATGTCTGCACTCTTTCCGGCCGGAATTGATACGCGCCTGAAGGCACGCAGTGCGTGACTGGGACCCTCGGTATCATCGGGACGGCTCACATAGAGCTGAACTACTTCCTGACCGTCTGTCTTTGAGGTGTTCTTTACGTTGACTGTTACGTAAACCTTATCATCGTCCGTACGGATCTTGGCCTTGCCGTACTTGAAGGTGCTGTAACTCAGTCCGTAGCCAAACGGGTAGAGCGGCTTCTCAGTCATGTAACGGTAGGTGCGGCCCTTCATTGAGTAGTCCTCAAAATCGGGCAGCTGGTCAGTTGAGGCGTAGAATGTTACCGGCAGACGGCCGCCAGGATTGTATGTTCCGTACAGGACCGATGCTATTGCGTTACCGCCTTCCTCACCGGGATACCATGCCTGCAGGATGGCATCACAGGCAGGCTCAACCTCAGTCAGACCCATGGCGGAGCCGGAGAAATTGACGAACACCACCTTCTTGCCGGCAGCCTTGAGAGCCTTGACCAGCTCAGTCTGAGCTGTGGGCAGTTCTATCTTGGTGCGGTCACCGCCGCGGAATCCCTCAATGCTTACGGGCATCTCTTCACCCTCAAGTGAAGGGGATATTCCGCCTGCAAAGATTATCACGTCAGCATCGGCACAGGCGGCAATTGTCTTGTCAACGCTCACCTCTTCCTCATATCCAAGGTCAAAGGAGAGGGCGGCTAGACCGCTGCGGCAGCTGTAGTTGATGGTGATCTCATAGTCCTGACCGGCTTTGGCATCCAGAGTATAGACCTTGCGAGCCTCATTGCTGTTGCGGCCTGTAGCCACCCGGCGTCCGTCAACGCTGATTGAGGCCTGGCCCTGGTTTTGCAAGTAGAAGGCTACCTGTCCGTCCTCATTGGCATGGAAGGTGGATGTATATACGGCGGCAAAGTTCTCCAGGTTTACGTTGGGGGCGAATACCGTGGCTCCGCCGGTAGAGAAACGCAGCGGGGTGGCGTTGTGACGAAGTACATCGGGCTCACCCTCAGCGCGTGAGTTGTTCCAGTATTTGGCGTCAAAGCCCTGCTGACCGCTGGCCTTGCACTGGCTGAACAGACTTATCAGTGCCAGTGAATTTGATGCGTAGTCACATCCGCGCATGTACTCCACCTGTGCGCCTGTGGCCTTGATGCCGGCCAGCATGGTGACGGTGCGTGAAGGGGTGCCGTTGTAGTTTCCCCACTGCATTACGGAGTCATTGGCATTGGGACCCATGACCACGACTTTACTGCTGGCATTAAGCGGCAGGATGCCGTTGTTCTTGAGCAGTACCATACTCTCCTGGGACATCTTGAGTGCCAGGGCGCGGTGCTCTTTGCTGTCAACCACGCTGTAGGGGATCTTGCTCCACTCAACCAGGCTGGGGTCATCCATCTCGCCAAGCTCAAAACGGGCGGTCATGAGTCTGGTTATAGCCACATCAATGTCTGATTCCTTGATCAGGCCGTCCTTTACAGCCTGAACCAGCTGGGCGTATGAGCTTCCGCACTCCAGGTCAGTACCTGTCAGGACTGCCTTTGAAGTGGCGTGCTTGGCATCGGGCTCGGTGTTGTGATGTCCCTCAGTAAAGAAATCGTTGATAGCCCAGCAGTCTGATACCACTATGCCTTTATAGCCCCATTCGTTGCGCAGAATCTGCTGCAGCAGACGGTCGCTTCCGCAGCAGGGCTCGTCCTCATAGCGGTTGTAGGCGCACATCACCTCCTTGACACCTGCCTCCTGCACCAGTGCCTTGAAGGCGGGCAGATAGGTCTCACGAAGGTCGCGGGCTGCAATGTTCTCGGCATTGAACTCATGACGGTTCCACTCAGGACCGCTGTGAACGGCAAAATGCTTGGCGCAGGCGTGCAGCTTGTCATATTTGGAATCGGCCGGGCCCTGAAGTCCGTTTACTACCGATACTCCCATCCTGGATGTGAGGTATGGGTCCTCACCGTATGTCTCCTGGCCTCGGCCCCAGCGGGGATCACGGAAAATGTTGATGTTGGGGGTCCAGAAGGTAAGGCCCTGATAGCGGCGCAGACCTCCGTTCTGGCTGGAAACGGCTGACTTGGCGCGTGCCTCGTCACTCACTGCCGTGAATACGTCCAGCAGCAGGGCGTCATCAAATGATGCGGCCATACCGATGGCCTGCGGGAATACCGTAGCCAGACCGGCACGTCCTACTCCGTGAAGGGCTTCATTCCACCAGTCATATGCCTTGATTCCGAATTCGGGTATAGCGGGTGAACCGTTCTGCATAAGAGCGACTTTCTGCTCGAGTGACAGACGGCTTACAAGATCGGCGGCACGTTGAGGGGCCGGCAGATCAGCATTTTTGTAAGGTTGTGCGTTACACAAAATGACTCCGGTAACGGAGCAGATGATGACTGTAATTAATTTTCTCATGACTTAATATTAGGCTAGTTTTGGTTTGAGGTTATAAAGTTAATGATTTATCTTTGAAAAGCGTAAAGAAAGTCTTATGACTCTGAAAGGACTGTCAGGTTTTATAACAGGCGGGATAATGCTGCTCTTTATTATGGCTTGTTCAGACAATAAGCCGGCAGTGTATGGTCCCGGTCAGGTGGTTCCTGAGCGTTTCCTGAGCGAAGGTGGGGCAGACAGCTTTTTCATCAGTCAGGAGATTCCGGATACCATTTTCGCCTTTATGCAGGGACGTTCGTATAAGGAGGACTGTACAGTACCGCGCAGCGATCTGCGCTATCTCCTTTTCCTGCACCGCAACCTTGACGGTGAGGCTGTCATAGGCGAGATGGTCGTGAACAGACAGATAGCGGATGATGTCCTGGAAATCATGCAGCAACTCTTTTATGAGTCATATCCCATAGAGCGGGCCCGTCTGATAGACTATTATGATGCCGATGATGAAAAATCAATGGCGGCCAACAACACCTCCTGCTTCAACTGGCGGGTCAAGGCGGGATCGGGCAATATCTCAAAACACGCTATGGGAATGGCAATCGATATAAACCCCTTATACAATCCCTGTTACAGATTTCCCGGTGTCAATGAAACGCTCCAGCCGTCATCGGCAGAGCCGTATATGGACAGGATGTGGGATTTCCCATACAAGATAGAGGAGGGCGATGCCTGCCACAGGCTGTTTACGGAGCACGGTTTCAAATGGGGTGGCTCCTGGAATTCCTTACGTGACTATCAGCATTTTGAGAGGTGACATTGTTTTGTCACCTTTTTTGTATCTTTGCACCCGAGTAGCGGGGTGTGCCCGCTGCAAGTGTGCTTGGAACCACTATAAAAACAAGTAAAATGTCTGAAAAAACTAGTTCTTCAGGACAGCAGGGGCTGTCCGTCACATTCGTGGTGTTGGCAGTAACTTTCTGCGTCTGCCTTATTACATCAAATCTTTTTGTGCCAAGGCTTTGGCGGGTTGGGAATACCTGGATGCAACTGTCAGGTGCAGTAGTCATTTTCCCGATCTCATACATTATCAATGACCTTCTGACCGAGGTTTACGGTTACCGTAAGGCCATGAAGGTTATCTGGATGGGTTTTGCTATGAGCGCTTTCGTGGCATTGGCTGCAGGTCTGGTAAGCATCCTGCCTGCTCCGATTGACCCCGAGAACATTGTCGTGGCCGACAGTTTCAACCATCTGTTCGGCCTCATTCCGCGCACTACTGCCGCTTCGCTGCTGGCATTCATCCTGGGATCGCACATGAACGCATGGGTGCTTTCAACCATGAAGATTGCCACAAAGGGTAAGGGATTCGGCTGGAGAGCAGTGGCATCCAGCATTGTGGGCGAGCTGTCCGATTCAGTGATTTTCTACCCGCTCGCGTTCATCGGCTCAATGCCTTTCAAGACGATCCTGTCTATAATCGTGACTCAGGTGACCGTCAAGACTCTTTATGAGGTGATAATCCTGCCTGTGACTGCGATGATTTCACGTAAACTCAAGGCAAAAGAGGGTATTGACACCTTTGACTATGACATCAAGTACAATCCGTTTAAGATAAAGACCGAATAATCATGTCTGAAGATAGAAAGAAAGAGGGCCTGACCGCCCTTGGTGGCAAGACCACATATTCAAACGAGTACAATCCCGGCCTTCTGGAGGCCTTTGAGAACCTGAATCAGGAGAATGACTATTGGGTGCGTTTCAACTGCCCTGAGTTCACAACCTTGTGTCCTATAACCGGCCAGCCTGATTTTGCCGAGATCCGCATCAGCTATATTCCTGATGTAAAGATGGTTGAGAGCAAGTCACTCAAGCTGTACCTGCACAGCTACCGTAACCACGGCGGATTCCACGAGGATTGCGTGAACCGCATCATGAAGGACCTGATCAAGCTGATGGATCCCAAGTACATCGAGGTTACAGGTTTCTTTGTTCCGCGCGGCGGCATATCTATCTATCCGTACGCCAACTACGGCCGTCCCGGCACCAAGTACGAGAAACTGGCCGAGCAGCGCATGGCCACTCACGAGTGACGCAAAACGAAACGACCCCTTTGCGTCATGACTAAGACAGAATTTGTACTGAACTGGCTGGAGGAGCACGGGATTGAGTACCAGGTGCACTATCATCCGCCACTTCCTACCATAGAGGAGGCGCTGGCTTATTGGAAGAACATTGACTCCACTCATTGCAAAAACCTGTTTTTCCGCAACCACAAAGGTAACCGCCACTATATGGCCAGTTTTGAATGCCATAAGAACCTGGACATTCACGGGCTGGAGCATATCGTGCGTCAGGGCAAGCTGAGCTTTGCCAGCCCTGAGCGTATGGACCGATGCCTGGGCGTAGCGCCGGGCTCAGTATGCGCTTACGGCCTCATAAACGACATGAATCTGGCGGAGCATCCGGCAATCCTGAAGCCGGACGGCACCCGCGACTTTGGTTGGGTAAAGGAGGGTGTGAACCCCAAAGAGCTGTTTGACAACGGCCACCGCGTAAAGTATTTCCTTGACGCCGACCTCAAGACTGCAGAGCGCGTGTCGTTCCATCCATGTGAGAATACCGCCAGCGTAGTGGTATCGAACGCCGGTTTCCTGCGCTTCCTGGAAATCTGGGGCGGTGAAGTAGAGTGGCTTAACGTTTAAGATACTTCTTGTACATTTCGGTGAGCTCTTCGGGAGTGACGCCAAGGGTGCGGGCGGTTTCAAAGAACTCATCGGCCCCGGATGACATGAAGGCCTCGCGGCGGCGCGCCAGGATAGTCTGGACGGCATCATCGGCCACAAAATAACCCAATCCGCGCCGCATATCCAGGATACCCCACGACTGCAGGGTGTCATACGAGCGCATCACCGTATTCAGGTTTACCTCAATCATCACAGCGTATTCACGCACAGACGGGACTCTGGCACCGGGTGCGTATGTCCCGGCCAGAATCTCATCGGATATGCGGTCTGCTATCTGAAGATATATGCTTTGTCTCTCCTTGAATATCATGCCTTTGTGCCGCTTGTTTTGTCTGAATCCTTTCTGCAGCTTAATACAGCGGCAAATATCAGGTCAAACAGTATGAATGATAATGAGATACATGCCAGCATGATCTTGAAAATGGTACCGACACTGTCAGTACTGGTATAGACAAGGAAAGCGAATTGAAAGATCGAGCCGAAGCTATAGAGAACCCAATATATTGTATAGGATCTTTTGCCCGATGGCATGTTTGCCGGTTGTACGACCGTAGAGGAGATGACAGGAAAAAGAATCATAAAGAGAACAGAAGTTGTATGATTAATCCATGCAGGTACTCCGTTATCGAAAGCAGCGAATGAGAACACTTCTTTCAGTCCTATATAATATTGGTCTATGTGAATGCTGTTGTGGGTTATTGAAGACCATAAAATATGGTCAAATAAAAAGCATACGGCAATAAAAAGGATTGAGTTCCAGACAAGTACTCTGATTGTTTGGAAAAGCCGTTTCTCAAAAGCCGATGCAGGGAGCATATACCATATCATCTTCTTCTCCTGATTGAAATAATGCCTGAGTGAAGCAAATGTCAACGTGGCAATATAACTGAGTTGATAAAATCCTATCAGGAACTGTCTTACATTATCCTTATCAGCATCCTGAAGCAGCAAAGTAATGAGCAACAGAATAGAAGAAAAGAAAAACAACAACCCTAGGATAGACCATTGTGATACCTTTATCCTGTAAATGCCGGTACTGAACAGGGCGGTGAACCGGTTCATATTGAAAATAGCGTTCTTTTCCATAGCTCATTTGTTT
>Ga0265298_10008444_pt1 | contig 12368 bp, 13 predicted proteins | sample AusTroGonzalo_MG_3_FD_193486 | JGI IMG/M metagenome (GOLD analysis project Ga0265298, IMG submission 193486) | Bovine rumen microbial communities from tropical cattle in Woodstock, Queensland, Australia - Gonzalo_01 | ecosystem: Host-associated > Mammals > Digestive system > Stomach > Rumen ... | reverse complement strand
TGCAAAATTATTGTATATCATTTTCGGGAAAAAGGCTATATTTTATTTAACGAGATAAGAATATTAACTTTTCACCCTCTAAACTGCCCCCTGTTTAAAGAAGATCCCCCTAAATCTTCTTTATTCAAAATATTTTAACCTTCACTAACGTAAACGGATGGACTATACCAACAACTATAGCCCATCCGTTTATCTTTTTTTTTAAACGGCGACCGCCAAAAGGTAACTACCGACTTCGTCGGAGGCGGTCGCCGCGCGGGTATCTACGGCTTCGCCTTGATACCCGAGTCTAAATTACCACTGTGAAGTGGATCATCCCGTCTTTATAGTGCACGCCGATCTTTCCCTTGAACATTTCCACAAAGCGCTCCGCCATGGAGAGTCCGATGCCGAAGCCTTTTTTCTCGCTGCTTCTGGATTCATCCTCCCGATAGAACCGTTCGAAGAAACGGCTGTAGTCCACATCTTTTTTCTCCGGATAGGAATTGGATACCGTAAGGATCGTGCTGTTATGTCCTTTGGGTTCCAGAGTGATCCGTACGGTTCCGCCGTCCGTGCAATACTTTACGGCATTATCCGTAAGGATGGAGACCAGTTCCCGAAGCCCTGCTTCATTGGCCTTGACTCTCCGCCCCTCTGTGATCTTCGTCTCGTAAGTCTTTCCCTCACGCTCCGCAAGTACACGGAAATCTCCCGTCACTTTTTCGGTCACCGCAGAAAAATCCACTTCCGTAAGTTCCAGGTCTTCCTTTTCCTGTAGCTTGGATAGGGTGATGAGATGCGAAACAAGTTCCGTCATCCGCTTTACCTGTTCCATGGTGCTGTCGGTCCATTCATTTTTACCTTCCGTCATTTCCAGCACCTCGGTGTTGGCGGAAATGATGGCAAGGGGCGTCTTTAATTCATGCCCCGCATTGGTGATAAACTGCTTCTGGCTTTCGATATTCCTCGCCAGAGGCGCCACCGCCTTCCGTGAAAAGAAGGCCAGGATCACAAAAACGACCACCAGTGAAACCAGACCGATATAGAGAGAAAAGAGCATGAATACCCGGTTTCCTCTCAACTGTCTGGTACAGTCCATGATGACACAGAGCGTCATGTTCTGCTCCGTAAAGAAGGATTTCTGATAGGCATAAGTGGACTGGTCAACCGTGATAAATCCTTCCTCATCATTGGATTCCATGGCCATTTTCACATAGTCCACGGCAACGGTCTCATCCATCATGGAAAGGTTTCTTCTTTTTTTTTCGCCTTCCTTCTCGTTTTCACCCACACCGTAGATCGTACCTTCATTATCCACCAGCGCCGAGTAAAAACTGAAGGCATACCGCGTCTCGCCGGTCATGACCACCTCTCCTACAATGGACCGGTAATACATGGTTTCCGGGATCCTTCCTCCGGATTCGGAGATCATGGACACGATGGAGAAGATCTCCACTTTGGCGTTGAAGTAGCTGATCATATTGATTATGCCCAGCACAAGGAGAAGAACCGCCAGCATAGCTGACGTGGAAATGATCAGGAATTTTTTCTGCAGTTTTTTGATCATCTGAACTTCCTCCCCTCTTTCTCAACAAATGTAATCGCTCTTCATTTATCGTACATCGGATACATGATCCGAATTACTTTCTCAGTTCTTTTCTACCAGACTCACCAGCTTGAAGGGGCCTTCCTCTTCCCCGGCTATGGTCAGCTCTGCCGAAACCGCCTCAAGCTTACTCTTCAGGTAGGATACATAGATCCATACCGCCTTCTTATCCTGATCCTCATCCGGCCACACATGGCTGTAGAGTTCATCCAAAGTGAACTCCTTATCCGGATTCACCATCAGAATCTCCATGAGCCGCGCCTCTTTTTTGGCAAGGCGTATGGAGTTTTCCGCAGAAAGCTGCTGCTCCTCCACATCCAGAGTGAGGGAACCCACACGGATTGCCTTCGGCGTATACATTCCCGCCCGGCGGGTAAGTGACCGGAGTCTTGCCAGAAGCTCGGCCATTTGGAAAGGTTTGGTAAGATAGTCGTCCGCGCCGGCATCCAGACCGTTCACCCGGTCATCCAGCTCCGACTTCGCGGTAAGTAAAATGATGGGCGTGGTATTTCCTTCACGGCGCAATGTCTGAAGTGCCGTGATCCCGTCCATTTTCGGCATCATAATATCGAAGACCATGGCGCTGTACACACCTTCCCTGGCCTTCTGCACCGCTTCCTCACCATCGTAAACGGCATCCACTTCATATCCGCCTTTTTTCTCCAGCACCGTAACCACAGCCCGTGATAAAGGCTTTTCGTCTTCCGCAAGCAGTATCCGCATATCATTTCCCCTTATAATATAATCCGGATGAGGGGGCTTAACCAAGAGACCTTTCCTCATCCGTGATATCATACTATAACTCTATTCTTAAATCTAGTTGAAATGTAACGCGCAGTCCATCCTCGATTTTTTATTACGAATCCCTGATCAGATTCCGGATGGTCTGCATGGAGACATCACAGGCCGCCAGCTCATCGGCGCACCTCTTCAGTTCCTCCTCGATCAGGGCAATATTCTGAATATCTTTCTTATATTTCATTTTATGCTCAAGGCTTGCCCAGGAATCCATGGCGATGGTCCGGATCTGCACCTCCACATAATACTTTCCGGGAATATTTCCCTCCACATCCGGGAAATCCGTTGTCACCTGAAGCACCATGTGATAGCTCCGGTAACCGTTGGGCTTGGCATGGCGGATATAATCCTTTTCTTTAACGACGGTAACCCGTTCCATCCTTCGGATTTCTTCCACGATCAACCGGATGTCATCCCGAAAAGCCGTAACGATCCTGAGGCCGATGGAGTCCCGCATCTCATGCAGAGCGGAATATGCCGTTTCCGGTAGTCCCTTTCTCCGGCACTTTTCCCGCATGCTCTGATCTTCCTTGATCCGCATATTGAAATGCTCATAGATATGCTCTCCCGTCTCCTGAAAAACTTTTTTATCATAAGCTTCCAGGGATCCGCGGACCTCCGCCATTACCTGCTGGAGACAGGATTCATATTCTCCGTAAATGCTGCTCATAACTCCCCTTTTGTCCCGGGCAGGGCTGCCGCCCGGAAACCGTTTTATTTCAGATCATCCAGTTCCGGCATCATTTCCTCGGAGATTCTCCGCATGATCCGGTTGAACATTTCAAACTCCTCGGGACTAAGTTTTTCCTCCAGACGTTTTTCCACAATGTTCATGTATTTTTCCTTGATGTTCCAGTACTTATAGTACTTGTCCGTCACCTTGAGGATCACTTCACGCTTGTCTTCGCCGGACTGTTCCTTGGTGATATACCCTTTTTTGATCAGGGAATTCACCTTATATGTGGCATTCGGTGAGGATATGCCGATATAACTGGCAAATTCGTTGATCGTTGGTTCTCCCAGACTTCCGATCACCTCCACACTGTAGGCCTCGGTGGTGGTGAGGGAAAGCTCACGGTTCTGGATCCTTCGGAATACATCCCGGAAATACAGCACTCGGAATTTTGTATATACTTCGGATAAAAGACTTTGTTTCATTTTGCTCACCCGCCTTACTACTAAAACTATCGGAGGATCGCCTTTTGTCTACTCTCCGATCACAAAGGAAAGCTCTGCTTCCGCAGCCACCTGATCTCCCACCTTTGCCACAGCCTTTCCGTGGCCGATGGGGCCCTTCATATCAATGATGTCACAGCGAAGGGAAAGGACATCCCCGGGACATACCTGCTTTCTGAACCGGGCCTTCTTGATCCCGCCGAAGAAAGCGATCTTTCCCTTAAACTCCTCTTTAGCCAGGAGACATACCGCACCGGTCTGTGCCAGTGCTTCAATGATCAGCACGCCGGGCATTACATGTGCCTCCGGGAAATGTCCCTGAAAGAAGGGTTCATTTACGGATACACATTTCACTCCCTCAGCCCATACGCCCGGCTCAAAATCCAGGATCTTATCCACAAGCTGCATGGGATAACGGTGAGGGATGATCTCTCTGATCTGATTGGAATTCAGTTCCATTTACTCTTCCTCCCACTTCTTAAATACTGTCGTTGCATTGTGTCCGCCGAAGCCCAGGGAATTGGAAATGGCGTAGTGAATGTCTGCCTTTCTTCCCTCGTTGGGTACGATATCCAGATCGCATTCCGGATCCGGAACTTCGTAATGGATGGTAGCCGGAACAAATCCGTCCTTCAGAGCCATTGTAGTAATGATTGCCTCAAGCGCACCGCTTCCGCCCAGAAGATGTCCGGTCATGGATTTGGTGGAGCTTACCATCAGCTTATAGGCATGGTCACCGAAAGCCAGCTTGATGGCCTTGGTCTCTCCCGCATCGTTGAGGGGAGTTGAGGTTCCGTGGGCATTGATATAGTCCACATCTGTCGGCGCAATGCCTGCATCGGCCACGGCCATCTTCATGCAGTTGGCAGCGCCCAGTCCCTCGGGATCCGGAGCTGTGATGTGGTGTGCGTCACAGCTAGCGCCGTAGCCCACAACCTCACCGTAGATCTTTGCGCCACGCTTCTTTGCATGCTCCAGTTCCTCTAAAATGAGGATACCTGCGCCCTCGCCCATGACGAAGCCGGAGCGCTCCTTATCAAAGGGGATGGAGGCACGGTTCTTGTCGTTGGTCAGATTCAGGGCATGCATGATGGTGAAACCGCCGATACCCATTTCACAGATGCAGGCCTCGGATCCGCCGCACATCATTACATCGGTATATCCGTCGCGGATGTTGCGGAAAGCTTCGCCTACTGCATTATTTCCGCTGGCACAGGCAGTTACTACACAGGTACAGATTCCCTTGAATCCGGTCTCGATGGCGATCTGACCTGCGGCCATATTGGCAATGGTCATGGGGATATAGAAAGGTGAAAGCTTTTCGTAGCCTCTCTCCATACCTCTCTTCTGCTCGGAGCCCTGGGTGATAAGTCCGCCGATACCGCTGGAAATGATGGTTCCGCAGCGATAGGGATCCTCGTCCTCGATCTTGATCCCGCTGTCCTTCATAGCCTCTCTTGCCGCGATGGTGGCAAACTGGGTGTAGCGGTCCATTTTCTTTGCTTCTTTTTTATCGATGAAATTCTCCGGCTGATAATCCTTTACCTCAGCGGCAATCTTCAGCTTAAACTCCGTGGTATCCACGATGGTGATATCGTCAATACCGCAGACGCCTGCCTTAACCGCATCCCAGGTTTCCTCAAGATTATGTCCGATGGGATTGATGGTTCCCATACCGGTGATCACAACTCTTCTTTTCATGGTTGTTTCCTTTCATGAATGTATTTCAAAAGATTCTTTACTGCAGACCTCCGGCGACTTCGAGCACCTGTCCGGTTACATAGGAGGCCTTATCCGACGCAAGGAAGGCTACTGCCTCAGCGATATCTTCTACCTTGCCGAGACGACCCAGAAGGATCTCCTTCGCCAGCTTCTCCTTTACTTCATCGGAGAGTGCTGCGGTCATATCGGTCTCGATAAATCCGGGAGCCACTGCATTGCAGGTGATTCCTCTGCTGCCCAGCTCTTTCGCTACTGACTTGGTCATACCGATCACACCGGCCTTTGCTGCCGCATAATTCACCTGACCTGCATTTCCGTAAACGCCGACCACGCTGCTGATATTTACGATCCTACCGTAGCGTGCCTTCATCATGGGCTTTGCCACTGCCTTCATCATGGAGTAAACGCCCTTAAGATTTGTCGCGATAACGGCGTCAAATTCTTCATCCTTCATGCGGATCAGCAGATTGTCTCTGGTGATTCCCGCATTGTTTACAAGTATATCCACGGTACCGCCCAGCTCTGTTGCTGCGGCTACTACCTTTGCTGCCGACTCCGGGTCTGCTGCGTCTGCCTTAACTGCAGAAGCCTTAACACCCTTTTCCGTAAGTCCCTTTACTACTTCTTCCGCAGCAGCTTCATTTCCCGCATAGGTGATCAGTACATTTGCACCGCCGTCTGCAAGACGTTCTGCGATCCCACGACCGATGCCTCGGCTTCCGCCGGTGACGATGGCCGTCTTTCCCTCAAATTCTTTCATCATTAAACTCCTTTACGCCAGTGCATTTATTCCAATGCTTCTTTTCCAAGGCTTCTATTCCAAGGCTTCTATTCCAAGGTTTCTATTCCAATGCTTCTTTCAGCTTTGCGATATCTTCAACCTTCTCAACGGAAATGCAGGGAACCTCAACGGTCTTCTGCACAAACTTGGAAAGTGCCTTGCCCGGGCCGATCTCCACAAAGAGTTCCACGCCCTGCTCTGCCATATAACGAATGGTATCTTCAAAATAAACCGATGTCTGTACCTGACGCTCAAGAAGTGAGGGGATGGTTTCATCCGCCGTCTTCTCCCGGCCGAGGCAGTTGAAGATCACGGGGATCTGAAGTTCTCCGAAGTTTTCGGAGGTAAAACGCTCTGCCAGTGCATCTCCCGCCGGCTTCATCAGGGACGTGTGAAATGGTCCGCTGACCTTTACGGGAAGCACGCGCTTTGCACCGAGTTCCTTCATCACTTCCGCTGCCGCATCTACTGCTTCAGCGTCACCGGATACGGTGATCTGTCCGGGGCAGTTGAAGTTTGCCGGCTCGCATACGAGCTCGGGGAACTGTTCACTGATCTTCTTTGTTCCTTCAAATACTTTGTCACGCTCAAGTCCGAGTACTGCGATCATCTTGCAGTCTCTTCCCTGAACTGCGGACTGCATGGCATTTCCGCGGAAAGCCACCAGGTCCAGCACCTGCTTCTCGCTCATGGCACCTGCGGCATAAAGGGCACTGTACTCTCCGAGGGAAAGTCCTGCTGCCATATCCGGGCGGATACCTTCTTCTGCCAGGACATTGGTAAGTCCTACGGCGAAAGCCACCATACAGGGCTGGGTGTACTTTGTTTCATTCAGTGTTTCCGCAGGTCCGTCAAAGGACACTGCCTTTACATCAAAGCCGGGATTAGCGGCGTCCAGCACTGCGCGGAATGCCGGGTAGGTTTCGTAGAGATCCTTTCCCATTCCCACAGCCTGACTGCCCTGACCGGCATACAGAAAGCCGAGTTTCATGTTTTTCCTCCTGTAGTTACGTTGCACATCGACACACTCATGATGCCCCCTCGCGGGACAGCCGCTCGCGCTCCGGATTCACGACGTAGCGGTACATAAGGGTGTTGCTCCTCGCTTCGCTTCGGGCACCACCCAAGTACCGACGTCGTGAAACGGTCCCTCGAGTGGGCACATTCGTGTTTTGTCAGATGTGCAACTTGACTGGGTCAAGCTTAATAATCAATAACCTTATAACCCAATATTTTGAATATTATCTATAATCTTCTTTGCCCCTTCGTACATTTCTTCCAGAATTACAGCCAGGGGGCGTACTTCCTTCAGCTGGCCGCAGACCTGTCCTGCCATAACGGAGCCGTTCTTCATGTCTCCGTCGAAGACTGCACGGCGGAGTCCGCCGAGGGTGATCTGCTCGAGTTCTTCGCGGGAGGCTGCTGCAGCTTCCAGCTTCAGATACTCGCGGGCCATGGGGTTCTTCAGGATACGGACGGGGGCACCGAGGCTGCGTCCGGTTACGGTTGTGCTGTTATCTCTGGATTTGATCAGTTCCTGCTTATAGTTCTCGTGAATGGGGCATTCCTCACTGACGAGAAGGCTGGTTCCGATCTGGATTCCTGCTGCTCCGAGGCAGAGGGCTGCGGCAAACTGCCGTCCGTCAGCAATTCCGCCTGCTGCGATTACAGGGATTTCCACGGAGTCGATGACCTGGGGTACCAGAGCCATGGTGGTCATTTCTCCTACATGGCCGCCGCTCTCACCGCCTTCGGCGATGACTGCGTCCACGCCCTGTTTCTCTACCTTTTTAGCCAGCGCGCAGCTGGCAACGACGGGGATTACCACTGCTCCGGTCTCTTTCCAGATCCCGATGAACTTACCGGGAGTTCCGGCGCCTGTGGTAATGATCTTGATCTTCTCTCTGGCCAGCAGGTCTGCGATGTTCTCCGCATCCGGATTCATCAGCATAAGGTTTACACCGAAGGGCTTATCGGTAGCCTGTCTTGCGTCATAGATTTCTTTTTCCAGTGCTTCTGCGGGCATTCCTCCGGAAGCGATGAGACCGAGGGCGCCTGCATTGGATACTGCAGCTGCGAATTTACCGGTTGCGATATTTGCCATTCCGCCCTGGATAATGGGATATTTCACCCCAAGCATTTCATTGATCAGTTTCATTTTTCTTTCCTTACTTTCTCGTCGATATTCCGGAACTTCTCATACCGGTCTCTTGCAAAATCTGCCGGAGAGGTTCTCTTGAATCCGTTAAATTCCTTAATGATCATCCGCTCAATTGCCTTAAATACGGCATCCGGATCATGGTGTGCTCCGCCTGCGGGCTCGGGAATGATCCCGTCGATCACACCGAACCGGAGCAGATCCTGTGCGGTAAGCTTCATCAGGTCGCAGGCTTCTGCCGCACGGTTGGAATCTTTCCACAGGATGGAGGCAAAGCCTTCCGGGGAAAGAACGGAATACACTGCATTTTCCAGCATGTAAACCCGGTTGGCCACACCGATGGCCAGCGCCCCTCCGGAACTTCCTTCTCCGGTAACGATGGAAATGATCGGCGTCTTCAGCGCGCTCATTTCCGCAAGATTTGCAGCGATGGCATTGCTCTGTCCGTGCTGCTCTGCTTCCAGACCTGGATAAGCGCCGGGAGTGTCGATAAAGGTAATGATGGGGCGGCCGAATTTCTCAGCCTGCTTCATCATACGGAGCGCTTTTCTATAGCCTTCCGGCTCCGGCATACCGAAGTTCACTTCCATGCTTTCGGTAATGTTGTGTCCTTTCCGGTGTCCCAGAACGGTAACGGGAATGCCGTGGAAACGGGCGATCCCGCCGAAAATACTCTTATCTTCCTTGGAGAGGAAGTCTCCTCTCTGGATAAAGAAATCATCAAAAAGTGCATTGATGTAATCGTCGATCTTCGGTCTCTTCCGATGCCGGGCAAGGAACACCTTGTCATGGGCCGAAAGATTCTCACAGGCAGTAGTGAGTTCCGCATACTCCTTAATGAGCGCCTGGCTTTCCTCTTCGGAATGATCACTCTTCATGGCCTCATCGATTGCGATCATGCGCTCATCAATCTCTCTGATCGTCATAATGTCGGCCTCCTTTTCTTATCATGCAGAAGCAGCAGCTTCGCCAGCTCGCCGCGGATATCCGGCCGCTTTACGATCTCATCCACAAAGCCGTGAGTTTCCAGATATTCTGCGGTCTGGAAGCCTTCGGGAAGCTTCTGTCCTATAGTCTGTTCGATGACACGGGGACCGGCAAATCCGATCAGTGCTCCCGGCTCAGCCAGGGTGATATCTGCCAGTGTGGCAAAGCTTGCGCTGACACCGCCCGTGGTGGGATGGGTCAGAACTGCGATATAAAGTCCGCCGCTCTCGGAAAACCGCTTTACTGCCGCCGCGGTCTTCGCCATCTGCATAAGGGAAAGGATTCCCTCCTGCATTCTCGCACCACCGCTGGCTGTAAAAATGATGATGGGGAGTTTCGCCTTCTCCGCGATCTCAAAGGCTCTGGTTACTTTTTCGCCCACGGCGATTCCCATACTTCCCATAAGGAATTCGGAACCCATGACCACGATCACGGCCTTCCGTCCTTCCAGTTCACCGACTCCGGCAAGAACGCCTTCTTCCATACCGGTTTTATCCTGAAGACTCTTGATCTTATCCTCATACTCCGGATAATCGAGAGGATTTACCATCGGTACCGGTACGCGAAGCTTCCGGAATGTACCCGGATCCACCAGATAACGCATTCTTCTTCTTGCAGAGATCTTATGATGTTTTCCGCATTCCGGGCATACAAAAAGCACCTTCCGCATATCCCGGATAAGATGCTGTGAATTGCATCCGGTGCAGGTAAAGATTTCCTGAGCCTTGGGATCCGGTCCTTTGCTCTTCGACTCCTCCGGGGCCTCAAGCACCGAATCCAGAGAATATGCCGGCGCTTCATCCGTTCCGGCTGTTTCTCCCGCCCTTCTGTCAGAAATCTCAGGCTTTACGGACGATACTGCGTCCTCCTGTTTTCCTGCCCTGGCTTTCTTTTTCTTAAAAATATTCATCACTTTTTCCTTATGATCCACATTTTTCCATGACCGTCCAAATCAGGTTTTATACTGATTCTGCTGCCGTAAACTCTGTCTTTTTTCACCGTTTTCCGAAAAAAAGGCAAGGATAATGCGAGCCTGCGGTTAAGGGACAGAAAAGAAAGGTTGTAATGAACCCCCTAATTCTTCACTTTAACCACCGCCCGCATTGACCCAAACACTTTAGAATTGTTATATATAACTTATTTATGAGCTTCTCTTATTTGTGAGCCTCATTTATCTCAGAACTCTTCAGCTCAATTTTTATTATTTGTGAGCCTCTCTTATTTGTGAGCCTCAACGTAGTCAATCAGATCCTGAACGGTCTTGATGTTCGGAAGATCCTCATCCTCGATGGTTACGCCAACAGCTTCCTCGATGGCCATACCCAGCTCAACAGCGTCAAGAGAATCAGCGCCAAGATCATCCTTCAGAGATGCCTCGGGAACAACCTTATCCTCATCACAGCTCAATGTGTCAACGATTGCCTTCTTAATTTCCTCAAACATGGTTTTGTCTCTCCTTTTTTTTGATTCTGTTTTTTAGAATTCGAAATCATTTCTGCCGCATTTTCGGAACGACAGATTTAGTTAAAAAAATTTATGTAAAAATTTTTAACTAATCACATTATATTCATGTTTTGCTCTTTGTCAACATTTTTTTCACAGACAAAAAAATACCGGGAACGGCAGAAACCATTCCCGGCAGGATAATCCACTTAAAATTCTACTCTTTCGTCAGAAGGAGACTTGCATTCTGACCGCCGAAACCGAAGGCGTTGCACATTACCGTCTTTACCGGTACCTTCCGCGCCACATTCGGAACCACATCCAGATCACATTCCGGATCGGGAGTCTCCTGATTGATGGTCGGAGGAAGGATTCCCTCCTCGAGTGCCTTAACGCAGGCGATGGTCTCGGTCACGCCGCCCGCACCCATCAGATGTCCCGTTGAGGACTTGGTGGAGGATACGGCAAGCTTCTTTGCATGATCTCCGAACAAAGTCTTTATCGCATTGATCTCGATGATGTCGCCCTTCGGAGTCGAAGTTCCGTGAGCGTTGATGTATTCCACATCCGTAAGCTTCATTCCGGCTGTCTTTACTGCCTGATCCATACAGAACACAGCAGCGATTCCTTCCGGATGGGGGCTGGTTACATGATATCCGTCGGTGCTGTTGGCAAAACCGGCAACCCGGCAGCGGATCCTGGCACCACGGCGTTCTGCGGATTCCTTCTTCTCGAGAAGTACTGCTCCGCCACCCTCGGCCATAACGAATCCGTCACGGTTAAGATCGAAGGGACGGCTGGCCTTCTCGGGATCATCATTTCTGCGGGAAAGTGCATGGATGGAGGACAGTCCCTGGATGGTAAGGGGTGTAGTTGCTGCCTCAGCTCCTACACAGACTACGGCATCCGCCATATCCTGCTCCAGAAGCATAATTCCCATGGAGATCGCATCGATACCCGAGGAGCATGCTGTGGAAACCGTAAAGCTCGGTCCCTTAAGTCCTCTTGCGATAGCGATTTCCGCCGCTGCGATATTTCCAATAATCCTGGTAATGAACCGGGGGCCCACCTTGGAGCCCTCACCGGTGGAAAGCTTGTTCTGCACATCCGCGATCTCGGAAATTCCGGAGAACACGGTTCCGAGAACGATACCGATCCGCTCCTTCGGAATGGGGAGATTTCCTTCCTCATCCTCGATCAGTCCGGCGTCCCGGAAAGCTTCATCCGCAGCCACATAACCGTACTGCATGAAGAGCTCCATTTCCTTCACCAGCTTCTTTGCCATAAAATCTTCCGGATGAAAATCCGGTACCTCTCCTGCAAATGTAACGGGGAGTGCCGATGCGTCAAATCTTGTGATATGTCTTATCCCGGACTTTCCGGCAATCAGGTTCTCCCAGTAAGTATCTACACCGATGCCGAGAGGGGTTACCGCGCCCATACCGGTGATCACATAATCCTGTTTCATGTTGTCTTCCTTTTCTGTTTCTTTTTTTTGCAACGGACATATTATCCCAGTTACATCGTTGCTGTCAATAAATAATTCTTTTGGCCGGTCTCCCGGGTGATCTTTCGGATCATTTTCAGAATCACTCTTTCTTCCAGTCATTCTGCTTGATCTCAGCCCTGCGGACCTTTCCGCTGCTGGTCTTCGGCAGCTCCTTTACAAATTCGATCTGCTTCGGCCGTTTGTAGGAAGCCAGCGCTCCGCGGAG
>Ga0265298_10008443_pt1 | contig 12369 bp, 12 predicted proteins | sample AusTroGonzalo_MG_3_FD_193486 | JGI IMG/M metagenome (GOLD analysis project Ga0265298, IMG submission 193486) | Bovine rumen microbial communities from tropical cattle in Woodstock, Queensland, Australia - Gonzalo_01 | ecosystem: Host-associated > Mammals > Digestive system > Stomach > Rumen ... | reverse complement strand
CCATGAGATTCTCGATGGAGACTTTCTCGGTAAGGACTTCGATTGCGCCCGCAGCCGTGCCGATGGTGAATGCCTGTCCGTCCGAAAGTCCTCTGTCCTTGGCTTCCATAACAGCATCCGCCGCCGCTTCCGTACCCATCAGGGCGAGGGACAGGTTCTCTGCCTGTTTATATGCTTTCCACGCAGACAGCGCATGGGCGTTCCGTACGCCCTGTTCGTAGAGGGCGATGCCTTCCTTATCAAGACCGTAACCGCCGGTGATTGCCATGTTGACGATGAAGTCACCCATCGACTGCAAGGTCTGATAACCGAAGCTTCCCCACTTCACGCCCCACTTCTCCGCTTTCGGTCCCAGTTTGTTGTCGATGTCCTCGCCGATCTGCTCACGCATAGCGGAAGTGACATAGGACAGTCTATTGTAGGAAGCATCCGTTGTCAGTTTGCCATCGGAAAGGTAATCGCCAGCCTGTGCCAAATATTCACCCAGTTTGGCGGGGGAAGCAAGCGAAGTGCCAAGCGCAATGCCAAGCTTGCCAAGGAACTTGGAGTCCTTGACCATATCTTTGGCGAATTGCGTTTCCGTTGCTCTCCGGCGGGAGTTGAGCGACATATTCTCAAGGTCATGGTAGTAGGCAAGCGCAGCATCCCTGCCCTGCTGTTCGTAGATCTTCTTATAGGTCTGAACTTCTTCAGGGAGCATCTCGGCAAGGTTGGCGGGATCGAATTCGTCCGCCAGTTTACGAGTTCCGTACAGGACAGGGGACATGGTCTGAAGCATATCCGCAAGCCTGTTGCCCTTGGAATACTCGTCCTTCTTGCCCATGTCATTGATGATATCGTAGTATTCGGAATCCTTGGGACCGCCGTGCTGTGCGCTGACAGGGATGTCCTGCGTGGCGAAGTTCTTCCACTTATAGAGCTTGGCAAGCTCCAGTTCTTCCTGAAGAAGGGCGAGATCCTGTGCATCGTTCTCAAGCAGGGTATCGATACGCCGTGCTTCATCGGAAGCGTTCATCGCCTTCTCAAGCTGTTGCGGAGTCATGTTCTGACCGAACATCTTCAGGGATGCGGTGGAATACTGTACCTGCTCACGCTCCTTCTGACGCTGTGCCATGAGCTGTTTCTTGCGCTCGATATCCGCTTCCACCTGTTCAGGTCTGCGGATAGTACGCTCCCATTCCTCGGTTTCCTGAAGGTGCTTCGCCAGTTCCGTATTGAATTCGTTGGCGATTTTGTTGCGATCCTCGAACATCCGATTAAACGCTGCGACATCACCCGCATAGCTCTGAAGTGCAGTGGTGTACTCGACTACGTTCTCCGGCTTGTTCAGCGCAGACTGGTACTGGTCATACATCTCCTGCGCTTTCTGCTGTTCCTGCACGGCCTGTGCCGCCGCCATCATGGTCTGCGGATCGTTCTCGCCCCTCGTCTGACGAAGGAATTCGTAGTTCTCGTTCGCTTGCATGAACTTTTGGAACTGCTCATCCACGCCCTTCGGAAGGCTCTTGAGGAATGTCTTGATGCGTGACTCGTTCTGCGCTACCTTGGCGGACTGGAAGTCCATTGCGCCGTCAAGACTGTTGATCTTGTTGTATGTTCCGTTGAAGTCATAGGTGTTCTGCTGTGGCGTGGAGTACCCGCCAGGCGTAACACGCTTGTTCTTCATGTAGTTATCGAACGTGCCGAAGGATTCGATGAGCGCAGGGGAACGATTGAATGCGTTCTGATCTACGGAATTGCGGGAGAAGCGCATAGTGCTGACAGGGGCCGACTTAATTGTCTTGCCCCTGCCAGTAATAGTTTCTACCTGCTCCTTGGGGACAGCGTTCGCCCTTGTGGGTGTGCTTACCCTACTGGTCGAAACCTTCTGCCCCTTATTAACATTGGCAGTGCCGGACGCCGTAGTCTTGGTGCGGGTATGGCTCTGCTGAACGGAAGGAAGAGTGAGAGTCTCTTCCTTCTTCTTTTTGTAGCCGTCCATAGAGGACGAGTATCCTCTGTCACGAAGATTCTGTGCCATAGCATACTCCTTAATACATAAGGTTTCGGAGCGCACTCACATCGCCGGTGTACTGGGCGATGGTCTGTGCAATCGCCAACTGGTTTTGGAAGTCCGCTCTCGAAGTATTGAAGCCCATTGCCTTAAGCAATGAGTAATCGCCGTACTGGGCGGCAGCCTGTGCCTTCTGAAGCTGGGACTGCCACTGGGCATCCTGCGCTTGCTGATACAGAAGATCGCTCTGCGCTCTTGCCGTGTCCGTTGCGACCCACGCCTGATCCCTCTGCGCTTTGAGAATGTCCATGTTGAGATCGTTTTTCGTACTGATACCAAGGTCATTGAGCAGACGGGAGTCACCAAGCGAGTAGGCGTACTGCGCTTTCTCAAGGTCACGCTGAAGCTTGGCAGGATCGTTGCGGGTATCGATGCCAAGACTGGTCATCTTGGAAGTATCGCCGTAGGAGTATTCCTTCTCGGCTCTTGCGAGCTGTGCTTCTCTCTGCTGTTGCATCAACTGTGCGGTCTGCGCCTGGCGGTTGAATTCGTCCACCCATCTGCTGTATGCTTGGTTGTACAGTTCAGGGATCTTGTCGGCAACCTGTGCAGCGTAGTTGTTGTTCGCCTGACTCGCCGCCGATACCGCATAGGACGAGGGTCTACCGCCAGTCATGGCGGAAGTCGAAGCAAGGGTATCCTGCATCGCCCTCTGCCCTTCACGCAGATACTGCTTCCGATACTCGGAATAGAGGGGGTCTTCGTTTGGATCGTAGGAGAACTTCGCACCCTGAAGACCACGCAGAAGACTGTTGATCTTGTTCTCGTAGTAATCGCCTGTGGATTCAGGGATGGCGTACTTGCCGGTGGGGTCAACAGTGTACCCGCCCTGTGAGATACGCAGGTTCTGCGCTGCTTCGGCGATCCTCTGCTTCTCTTCAGGCGTAGTGGCGTTGGCGTACTGAGTCTTGTAGGAGATAAGACCCACGCCCATGTCAGGATTCTCTTTGATGTACTCAAAGTCACCTGCACCGAACTGGTCATATACTCCCGCTTCCTGCGCCATGCGCTTCCACTGGTCATAGCTGTACTTCATTCCGGCGGGAGCTACGTTGTTGGAGTAGGAATCCCAAACAGAAGCCGTTGCAGCAGGAGCAGTTGCGGTGGTGGCCGATTTGGCGGTCGGAGTCCAACTGCCCTTGTACTGGTTCCCGCCGGTGTATGCCAGGGATCTTGCCCTCGCTTCGTCCAGTTGAGTCCAGCCGGTGTTAGGCTGACTGTCGCTGCCGTATCCCACAAGCGAGGAGTTTGCCACAGAGCCTTTTCCGGCCATTGCTGTATTTATCCCAACCTTCGGCTCTGGGAGTACGTTCTTTGCATATGCTAGTTTCTGTGCCATTTAATCGCCTCCTAATGAATGTCTGATCCGCTGTACTCTTCTCTGACGAGGGAGTTAAGCGTCCAGTCTCCTGCGCCTTCGAGGATGATCCGATAATGGTCGGATCTCCGTGGTATGATGGGTAGATAGTAACTGCGTTTTCCTTCCGTGTGCATTTCGCCGACTTTTATCTTCTCGCCGTCATCAAAGGCGATCCACGCTGTGAGCGCAGCGTTGTCCAGCGTGACTCGGATTTGGATCTTGCCGGTCCCCTTGCGGGACGGATTGCCGTATCCTCGTCTTGCCGTCCAGTAGTTGCCTGTGAAGTCATTGAACGTAACTCCACTGTAGAAGTTCTCCTTCGTTGCGTAATCAGGAATCCTGACTGCGTGTCCGTCAAGCCACAGGTATCGCTGACCTTGTATCTTCTCGAACAGGAAGTATAGATTCCCACGATCCCACGCAGCGGATACGATATGCTCGGAGTCTTCCCGCATCCAGCATCCCATGACAGTATCGTATACCCATATGTTCCATGACGATCCGTCATATGCCGAAAGGTAGTAGCGTCTGCCATCGGAGACTGCGTATGCTCTGGTGAAGACGAGGTCACCGAACGGAATGTGTGCGTTCTGTCCGTAACCGCCGTTGAAGCTTGTGACGCCGTTGCGGGAAACGTAGTACAGGGTATCACCGGCGATGGCAAGGCTCTTACCGCAGTCCTGCATGATGCCCATCGTGGAGACATCCATCGCTCGGAACTGGCTCGGTCTGTCACCATAGATCCTGACTACCTTGTCTTCCTTGAAGAAAGTCGGATAGCCTTGGTATACGATACCGCCGATGATGTCACCGCTTCCGTCCATCTCCCATGTCCACGAATCGTCTTCCAATCCGTCAAACACGCTGAAGTTGAGCGGATCGCCAAGCTTACTGGCATAGATGGTATTGCCTTTGAATCCCCATATGCGGTTCTCGTTTGTGAAGATGCCGTCAAGGTCAGGCACATATCGGCCTATGGTGATAGTCTCGGTTTCTTCCGGCGATACGCCGTCCTGCGTGGTGTTCTCGAATGAGTTTTCATAGAAGCGGAGCTTCGTGCCGTCTATCTCTCGGATGACGAACGTGCCGTTGTTCACAGTTTCGGAAGATCCTTTGATGGTAACGGCATCGCCTACACGCAAGCCGGTGTTCGTCCACAGGCCTGTTGTGCGCTTGATGGTATTCCTGTCGGCTGGTTCGCCGTACAGTGTGCCGTCCTCAAAGACAACGGTGATATTATCAAGTTCCACTTCCATTTGGCTCACAGCACCGCTGACATCCTCTTGCGGTACTTTTGTGATGGTAATAACATCTTCAGCCACAGTAGCGAATGTGCCGAAGGGGAAGGCGAGGAATCTGCTGTTGACCGCAAGAAGCGTTGCCGTCTTGTTATTGCCAGGGATGGAGCTTCCGCTGATAGTCACAGTATCTCCCGCTTCCAGTCCCATCTCACGGAAATCAACAGTGCCATAGGCGTAGAATAACGTCTGATCCATGCCCATCGTTGAATTGTAGCCGCTCGCTACATCCACCTTCACGTTGACGATGGTCAGGGGGTCTACGCCAGCCTTGTAGATAGTAATGGTTTCATCGAGCGCAATGCGGAATACGCCCTGCCGGAATTCGGCTTTGTGCGTACCGCAGCGGTTGATAGTTGCGGTCTTGTTGTTCGTCTCATACGAAGAACCGCTGATGGTGATCTCGTCACCGCCCTCGATGCCAAGCTCTCGCATATTAAGGTCAGGCAGTTCCAAAACACTGTAGTTCATGTCAGGGTCTTTGAGAAAGTTCGCCTTGACATCAGAAAGATACAGACCGTTCTTCCATGTAGTGGTTTCGGAAACCGAATCCTGGTCAACGATTGATTTGTCAGGGTACACGATGAGCTTGCCGTTCATGCTGACGATCTGCTTATCGCTTTCAGTCGGAAGCTCACCGATTGCCGTGCCGTCCTTATATAACGTAGTGCCACGCACCATGTACAGGCCGTTGTAGGCGTAGATACCGTGACAGTCATCGTACTGTCCGAACTGGTATCTCGGTTTCCTCGGTGACAGGCAGGGCATCCTGTCGGCACTCATGTTGTGCGTGTCCCACAGTGTGCCGTCAACGGCAGCGGGATTCCGATTGATACCGCTGAAGGTTACAGCTTGCGCCTTCTTGATTTGGCCCTTATTTGGTAATGCAGGAAGCATATACTCCCCCCTTATGCGATCGGCGAGCCATTGACGTAGACGTCACCGTTCAAGTTTATTTCATCGGATTGGATGGTAATGACCCCATCTTCCACCGTGATTTTCGTGTTTCCATTCGATAAAATAGCTGATGCAAATTCCTGCAGGTCTTTCTCCCCGAAGTTTTCCTTTGAGATAGACGAAAACCGGAAGTTCAACTCCTGCAGCAGTTCTGTGAGGAACTGTCTCAGGTCTTCGAGGCTTGCGTTCCGAAGGTCGCGCCTCTCTTGGAATAGTCCTTTCATTTTGCCCTCCTCGTGGGTGAAAGGGCCGCCCGGAGGCGGCCCAGCCGCTTACGATCTCAGATCGCCGCCCTTATGGGAAACGGTCTTACCCTTGGAACCAGAGGGAGAACCCTTAACCATCTGAGGGCCCTGATTCTTAACCTTGTAAGGGTTGTCAGCCATGGCTTTTCAGCTCCTTTCTTACCCGGTCGTTCCGGTAGTAGTAGTGGGCGGGAAGGACCCCGCACCGTAGGTCCAGCCGTTCGGGTGCCGGACGACGCCGGCCATCGCCTGCTGGAGCTGAAGGTTATTGATCTGGTTCTGCATGTCGGCCATACGGTTGGTCGCCAGCGCGTCCAGGACCTTCTGAGTCTGTTCGGCCTGGTTGTAGGTGTTCGCGTCGATCGCCCGGAGGATGTTGCAGCAGCACTCCTGCTGCTTTCCGCTCAGAGCGGTCAGCGCGGTCTCCACGTTGCCGAATTCGCGGATCAGAGAGGCGTTGCCGTCCTTGATCGCGTTAATGGCATTGCTCGCGTTCCCGGAGCCACAGCGCCGGACAGCGCGTTCCCGCTCATCAGCGGATTGAGAACAGGATTATTCAACATCGTAGATCTTCTCGACCATCTTCTTCAGAAGGTCCGCCACTGCCTCCCTGGGGCCGTCGCCGATCATCTTCTTGGCAACTCTCAGCGCCACGATGCACGGACGGATGTATGTGTTCAGGGAGGCGTCGATCTTCGTCTCCTCGACCGTCTCACCCAGCTTCGTGCCCTTGATGGCACCCATGGCAATCAGCTCGCGCACCTCTTCCTCGGCCCAGGGCGGCAGATCCGTAAACTTGCCGATCCACTTGTCGCCGGTTGCCTTCATGATCTCGTCCCTGGTGGGCACCTGCCTGTTTTCCTTGATCAGCTTGATAACTTCAGCTGCATTCATGTCGTCATCCTCCTCGTCGTCTTTGATCGGCGTGTCCGGTGTGACCGGCTGGTGCATCAGATCCAGCCGGCGCTTGACCTCTTTCCGGAAGCCGTCCATGGTATAGCCCATATCGAGGCCCTTCCACAAATGCTCCGGGTCTCCATGGTTGGAGGCCACGCCCTTGTCGTTCCCTTCCTTGTGGCTGATAATAGCCGTCATGGGATCGAGGTCGTACTTGTCGCACAGCGTGGCAAACAGATCCGCCGCCGTGTTGTATGTTCCCTTCACCTGCGCCTTGGCAGCTGCCAGGTCGGAGCAAGTGAACCGGGAGCCGCTGATATAGGTGATACAGCCGGGCTCCGTCATCTCGACGCCAACGTGGGTGTCATTGGCTGCACCTCCGCAGTGCCATGCTCTGAAGTTCCAGGGCATAGTCTGATAGACGGTGCCGTCCGCCTGAAGGACTGCATGGACAGAGGCCTCTCTTCCGGATCTGTTCCAGCCGTCGGCGAAGACCTTCGCGCTAGGCTGGCTGCAGCCGACACTGTGGAGCATCAGGCCAATCGGCCCGCGCTTCTGGAATGTGGTATACCTGCTGTCCACCTTGTTGACATTGTTCCGGTAGCTGTCGTCTTTGGTGATGAATTGCTGAATGATTTTCACTCTATCACTCCCTGTCGGCAAGAATCGTGATGTTCCCGTCCGTGTTGGTCAGCGTGATGCCCTGCGCCTCAAGCGATTCCTTCAGCTTCTCGAATTCGGCGTAGGTGATGTTCGCCATATTATTATCATCATCTTCGCCGGTCTGTTCGTGAAGCACATCCAAACCCTTGAGCAGTATCTTGGGTATCGGTACGCCCATCAATGCTACATTCTCAAGAATCGACATGATTTCATTGAAGATGGTAAACACAACCACAGCATCTCGGATGTACTGTGTGCCGATGAGAATGTCAACGTAATGTGCAATCAATACAACCAAGCACATACCGCCTTTCCGCATCAGACCCTTGCGTACTTCACGGGAACTGTACCCACCGCTTTCGGTCTTGGGCGATGCCACGAAGAATTTGGCAACCGTGATGCCTGTGAGGATGTCAACACCCATGCAGATGCACATGATTGTGATGGCGATAGTCCACGTTCCCAAGATGAGCGTGAACACACCACCGATAGCACCCACTACGGATGCCCAACCGAATTGAATAGTCCTATGATCCATAACTGTTCCCCCTACTGCCAAAACGTATGCCCCGCTCTAACGAGAGCGGATTTGATGGTGTTGTTCATTGTGTTACCCCCTTATGCGGTGTATGTCCCGTTAATCATGTTTGCATGCGCTACAGACCCGCTCCCGCCGATCGCCCCGATGACCAGCGACCAGCCCCATTTGACAGCTGTGTGTGTCATTTTATAGATACCTCCTATCCCTTAATGGTGTTGTTCATGTGAAGTCCCCATTTACGAATAACCGAAAGTTACCAGTTTGTATGCCCCACCTTGCAGTCCGAAAACCATCTCATGGTCGGAGATGTAAGCAAGTCCCTCAATCTCTGTTGTGGTTTCGGTGTCCACGGTGTAGAGCAGTTCGCCTGTGGACGGATTCAGAGCATAGATATACCCTCTGACATTCGTGCCACCGCTTGAGATCCACAGCATTCCGTCATGGAACTGCTGTCCTTGCATGGTGTAGATGAACGCCCTCTCCACGGACGAGATATAGGCAGGAGTATACGTTCCGTCTTGATTCGCCGTGAGGTCTGTCAAATCCCACTTTGAAATGACCGTCTTGTTTGTTCCGCTGTCATCCGTCCGGAAGTTTTGCTTGGAGTAGCCGACCATGTAGGCTATGCCGTTCTCAATGTCGAGGCACAGGGCGGCATAGTAGCCTGTTTTATCCAAGGGGAAGGACAGGGTCTTGACGAGTGTGCTTGTGGTGGTTGTCACCCTGTTGATGTAGACCTTGGCGGGATTCGTGTCGGATGTGACATACAACAGCGGATAGGTGTCACCCTCTGCGTAATACTCCGTGGAGAAGGATGCGCTGTCACCGTGGTCTGCGCTTGCTGTGATGTTGTTGCTGATGACAGACGAGTTTGAAGCGTTCACCGTTGCCATGCGGTTGCTGACATTGGACGAATTGGCGAGGAATTGGAAGATAACTCCGTTATGAATGTCAAAACCCTGTGTCGGTGACAGACTGACAGAGCAGTAGTCTGACTTCGTGTAGGTGGAGTAATCGACCGTTGGACTTCCTGCGGAGAAAATCTCCGTTCCCGCCTTGTTGTAGGCTTTTTGGAGTGCGTTTCCGTTGAGTCCGTAGACCGCATTTAACTGCGTTCCGTATATGTTGTAGACCGCCATGATTAACTCCAATCACCGCCGAGGATTTTTTCAGGCGAACCGATTCCTGGATACCACTTGCTGTTTACGGTTTCGTAATAACCGTAGTATGTGCCGTTGTAGGCAGGGACAAAGTTATACACGGTTGTGCTTCCGTTCTTGACAACAAACTTGCCGTACTGTTCGCCGTAGTAGTACCGATCCCAGGACGCAACCTGCGTGGACGAAATGGCGTACTTGAAGAAAGCGAGATACGAGGTGAGCGTTGCCGTTGAGGTCGAGCCTGTGTTGTATTCCGTCCCGTTGAGTTCGATGACCACGTTGTCGGGATATGTCGTGCTTGCTCCGACAGGCTTGATTTTGATGGTATTGACAGCACTGGTCGAAACGCCTGTGATAGTTGTGGTAGAGTCTGTTCCGTTGATCCAGTAGCCGAGTTTGGTTGTCGAAGGCGTATAGAACAGGGCGAATAGTTTCTCTCCTGTTCCTCCTGTCCTTGCACCGAACAAGGGGGATGCGCTTGACGATGCGTTTGATGGGACTTTCAGTTCAAACTCATAGGTGTACTCAGCGGACAGGGAGATGTCATCAATAAGGATGGCATTATTGTCGTTTCTTCCGCCGATGTTCGTGCCTGCGTTTGCATTAAACTTGATGTAGTCCTTTTTCGTGTAGCCTGTCGGCAACGCCCCGCTTTCCAAAATCAGCACATTAATGGTGTCCGTCTTGCCCTCATAGGTGACGGTAAACGGAACGGACGCACCAACCTCGACAGTACCGCTGATGGCGTAATCAGACGAGGACAGGGTTTCGGTTGTGCCATCTGAATAGTTGGCAACAACGGTCAAATCGTAGTTGATGGTGGTGATGACCGCCTCAAGGGAGTCGGTATCGTAAATCGGATGGTCTTGGTCATAGCTTGCGGTGATAGAAACAAGGTGCGTTTCGGGATACAGGGCAGCCTCCAAAGCATCGTATCTGCTCTGACCATTGGCATCGTCCCATGCGACATGGGCGGCGATGTCGAGGAGGACGGTTTTGATGTCCTCAGTGATTACGTCAGCGAGTGCCTGTCCGACAGCTTTTGCGTCTGCCGCCGCTCCTTCGACAGTCAACGATGAGTCAACAACAGGTTCAGTAGGCTCGGTGATGTTCTCGTCCAACCAGTCGGTCACTGCATCAGCGATTGCGGTTGGGTCTACGGAACTGTCAACGAGTCCCCACGCCCCGTTCTCCACGCCAAGGACTTTACCATCGTCCGAATCAGTAACCACAGGAAGGTCACGCCCACCGCCCAAGATAGCGGAAATGATAAGGGCAACATCGTCGCCGGCTTGAGTCCACGAACCACCGCTGAAGTAATAGACCTTGCCGGTGTTCTGCTCAAGGAAGAAGGTGTTCTCGGATGTAGCAGTTGGTTTATTATCTGTAGAGAGTCCCTGCATCAAGTGCAGTCCGTTTACAAAATCACCAGTAATCATAGGATCACCTCTTTATTCTGTGGAGATGGGGATGGCATCAACGAAGCATCCGTTCGTTTGTACACCCGCAATGTACAGGGCAAGAGATGGGGAAGTGACTATCATTTGGAACAGTGCCGTGTTATCGTTCAGGTCGCACAGCGCACATATCTGTCCTGTGGCGGGGAATACGCCTTCGACATACATCCCTGCGTTGTACGCATTGTTGATTTCCTCGATAGACTTATCCGCTTCGACTACGCCCTGTCCATTTACGGAGAAGGAAACAGTCAGCTTGCCCATGCCACCGCCAAGGATGGATGCGATGATGTTCGCCACACCCGCTCCCGCTTCGCTCCACGATCCTGCGGAGAAGTAGTAGACCTTTCCGCTGTCTTCCTCAAGGAAGAATGAATTTTCGGAAGTAGTTGTAGGTTTGTTGTCAAGGGAAGTGCCGACCATGAGGTGCAGGCCGTTTACGAAATCGCCAGTAATAGCCATATTATCACCTCTTAAATATCTTCATGATAAACCCTGGTCAGGGTTACAGAAGTGCCACTCTGTGCAAGCTCAAAGGCATCGATTGCGATGCCGTAGTTGGGGGAAGTTGTGACTGTGGGACCGGAGAAGTAGACCTTTGCGTTTACGTTCGATCCTGCCATATGCACCGCAGGATAGGTATCGACCGTATCGGCAATGACGAGACGCACGTTTGCTCCGTTCGCGATTTGAGTCTTCAGATTCTCCACATCCGTCCACTCGAAGTCGGAAGTCGCATAGGTGTATGTCCCACCGCTCACAGTGAAGATGATGCTCTTGAAACCTGCCAGACCGATCTTGTTCTGCAATGTGGAAGCAAGGTCGGTCAGAGGGATGCCACCTGCGGGTTTCTTGTATCCTGCTGCCCACAGTTGCCCCTGTCCGTCAATGCCGACCTCGTTGGTCATGGATGCGTCCTTGGTAGGCTGGACGGAATCCTTAACGTAATCGGTAGGCATATCCACCCAAAGGTCACCATTGGGATCGATGCCGACCTGATGGTTCTGATTATCGGAACGTGTTGCCTGGTCAGACTTCTGAATTGCGCCATCAATCTCATTACGCACCGCAGTGGCAAGCATATTCTTGGTGATGGAGTCCAAGCCAGGGGCATAGGCATCAGCCAAGAGGAACGTGCCGTTCTCGTTGGAGTACAGTTCGTACACCTCATACACGTTACCGCTGACATCATCGTCATAGTAGGCGAGTGTCTGGAAGCGGATGCGTGGCGTTGCGCCGTCCGTGACGAGTCCGTTGCAGAAAGCTGTCCTGCCTTCCGGCGTCAGCAGATGCACTTCGTACTGCGTATACAGTTCGAGAAGGTCTGCGTACTTGTCGGTGCATTCCCAGTCCATCGCGCCCTTGGACTTCACCTTGGTAACGTAGACGGACTGTAGGGTCTTCACCCAGTCTTCCTCTGTGCCGACAAAACCGTTCTTGACGGCGATCTCATATGCGGTTATGTACGGTCCTTCTTCTGCAAAACAATGTTGGCAGTTTTGGCATCCTAACATGCGCTTCCACCTCCACAAGGAATATCCGCAGGATGATATCTGTTGATGAACCATGCGGCAAACTCTCTGAAGACGGACTCATACATCGTCATGGAGTTCTGGTACTTGTCATACTCGCCGTTCTGGTAGTCGATCTTTGCTTGCAGATATTCGTAATATAGTTCCTGATAGGGAGGCCTCACGAACAGCTCGGTATCCTTGTTCGCCTCGTACTCGTACTGAGT
>Ga0265298_10008442_pt1 | contig 12371 bp, 10 predicted proteins | sample AusTroGonzalo_MG_3_FD_193486 | JGI IMG/M metagenome (GOLD analysis project Ga0265298, IMG submission 193486) | Bovine rumen microbial communities from tropical cattle in Woodstock, Queensland, Australia - Gonzalo_01 | ecosystem: Host-associated > Mammals > Digestive system > Stomach > Rumen ... | reverse complement strand
CTCGCAATTGCTCATCAACCGTGTCAGCACCCAGTACGACATCCTCGCGCCCACACTCTATGAGCGCATCATGGCCGTGCTGGACTACATCTCCGGCATGACCGATGTCTATGCCCTCGACCTCTACCGCAAGATAAACGGCACGAGCCTCCCGGCCGTATAGTTCATAGTTCATAGTCCATAGTTCATAGTTTAATGAAAGTTCAAATCATCAATCGCAGCCACCACGCGCTACCACAATACGCAACGCCACAGTCTGCAGGCGTTGACCTTCGCGCCAACATCGAAGCTCCAATAGAACTGAAGCCGATGGAGCGCAAGCTCATTCCCACAGGTCTCTTCATGGCGCTGCCTCCCGGCTATGAGGCACAGGTGCGCCCTCGCAGCGGACTTGCCATCAAGCATGGCATCACCGTGCTCAACACGCCCGGCACCATCGATGCCGACTATCGTGGCGAGGTGTGTGTCATTCTGGTCAACCTCTCGAACGAACCCTTCATCATTGCCGATGGGGAACGCATCGCACAGATGGTCATTGCTCGGCACGAACAGGCGGAATGGGAGGCAGTGGAAATCCTCTCCGAGACAGAGCGCGGTGCCGGCGGCTTCGGACACAGCGGAACGAAATAGAAAGCCTCACCCCCCAACCCCTTTTCCGTGAGAGAGGGAACTTGCGGGGAGGGGAAACCATTATGAATAGATTCATTATCATACTCGTCCTTTTGCTCGGAGTGCTTGGCATCAAGGCACAAGCCACCTTCGACTATTTCTATCTGGAGGCGGAGAAGTGCCGCCTCCAAGAAGACTATTCGTCGGCAATGGATCTTTATCGCCACTGCCTCGACATCAATCCCCAGGCTCCCGAGGCTCTCTATAACATGGGAATTCTGCATCTCTTCCTGCGTTCCGACAGTCTTGGCACAGACTATATCCGAAAGGCTTGCGAACGCGATGCCAACAATCCTTACTACCTTGAGACGCTGGCGGCACTCTACCTGAACAAGCGCGATGCAGAGTCGGCTATTCCTGTCCTGGAAAAGATGGCATCCCTTCAGTCGCGACGCAGCGACATCCTCTCGCAGCTGGTACAGCTTTACAGCACCGTCGGCAATACGGACAAAGCCATTGGTGCCCTCAACCGCATTGAGCTGCTCGAAGGGCCAAGCCCACAGATAAGCGTGGAGAAGTTCAGGCTCTACAAGGAGAAGAATCAACTGGACTCCGCCTTCATGCAGCTGCAGGCACTATGCGACGATGCTCCACACGACATGAACCTGCGCGTTGTGGTCGGCACCCAGTACATGCAGGCTGGCGATACCGTCAAAGCGCTCGAAATCTACGATGAGGTGCGCCGGCAGGAACCTTCCAACACCAATCTGCAGCTTGCCACGATGGACTACTATCGCGAGAGCGGAAAGAACTCCCTCTACAACCAGATGCGCGACTCGCTGCTGTTCAGCCCGGAGTCTCCTACGCCCTTGCGCGTGCTTCTGCTGAAGTCATACTTCGCAGATGTGCAGCGCGACTCGACATACGCCCCAAAGCTTGTCGCAGCCTTCGACTCTTTGCTTGCCAAACCGCAAAAAGATGCCGAGGTGCTCATCATGAAGGCGGCCTATCAGGACTATATCAAGCAGCCCAAGGAGGCTTTCTGCCAGACGATGCGGCAAGTGCTTGATGTGGAGCCTGGCAATGAGACGGCTCTGCGCGAACTGCTGCAATACTATGCGGAACAAAACGATGAGAAGGGAGTCGAGGACATCAGCCGTCGCGGACTTAACTACCATCCCGAGGAGATAGCATACGCCTACTATTTAGGCATGGCGCTGGCAGAGCAAAAGAAGCTGGCAGATGCCGCCGAAGTCCTACAGCAGGGACTCCGCGTTCGTACGGAGGATGTGCACCCTTATCTCGTCTCGAATGTCTTCGGTGTGCTCGGCGACATCTACTATCAGCAGCAAAAAGAGCAGGAAGCTTTCGCGGCCTACGACTCGGCATTGGTCTATATGGACGACAACATCATGTGCCTCAACAACTATGCATACTACCTCAGTCTTAAAGGCGAACAGCTGAATCGTGCCGAAGAGATGAGCTACCGCACCATTCGCCAGGAGCCGGACAACATCACCTACCTCGACACCTACGCATGGATTCTCTTCAAGAAAGAGGATTATGCGCACGCGCGTACATATATGGATAAGGTGGTCAATCCCGAACGGACAGACGAAGACCTCCTTGCAGACAAGACGTTGATGGGCAACCTCATCGAACATGCCGGCGACATCTATGCGCATCTTGACGAACCCGAAACGGCTTTGCGCCTCTGGAAGCTTGCCAAGCAGAAGGGCGATGACACCTGTACGCCGCAGCTGAAAAAGAAGATTAAACGAAAGAAGTATATCAAGTGATTGAGGATTAGAGATTAGAGAATAGAGAATAGGGAATAGAGATTAAGTATGAAGAATTGTTATAAACTTCTGGCACTATTCCTTTGTGCCTTATTAGCGGTGTCCTGCGGCACAAAGAAACACGCGACGGCTTCTGGCAACACAGAAGTCGGCCTTGCTACCCAGCAGGCTGGCAACCAACCCGTCGAGGCCAACCCGCAGAACGAAACCAGCGTCACGGCCAAACTGCGCCTGGACCTCTCCGGGGGCGGGAAGAGTGTCTCTGTAGGCGGCATGTTGCGCATGAAGAGGGACGATGTCATCCAGCTCTCCCTCGTCACCTTCGGCATCCTTGAGGTGGCACGCATCGAAATGACACCCGACTACTTCATGATTATCAACAAAATGGAGAAGCAGTACGTCAAGGCGGCATATAGCGACGTGCCGTTCCTGGCGCAAGGCAATGTTGATTTCCGCATGATTCAGGCTTTCTTCTGGAACGAGCAGACCCCACCCATTGCAGCCTGGGAACGCTCGGACTTCGTGAGCCTCGAAGGATGGAACCTGCCAACCAAGCATCTCATCACAATCCCCTACAAAAACGGCTCCGCCAAGGCAGCCCTGACACTCTCCAATCCCAAGGTGGAGTCCGGATGGGAGACACGCACCGCTCTCCCAACGCACTACACCGAAGTACCCGTTGATAAGCTTCTGTCGCGCATCATGAATCTGACCATGTAAGAACCCCTTGGGAAAAGGTGAAAAGGTAAAAAGGTGAAAAAGTGAAAGGATAAAAAAGTGAAAAGTGAAATGAAGATAAAGCGATTGTTCTTAATTGTGGCTATGCTTTTTGGCGTAGCCCTTTCGCCTTTTCAATTCTCATCTTTCAACTTTCAACTTTCAACCTTGCAGGCCCAGAACAGCAAGAAGGTGAAGGACTTGAAGCAGCAGCAGTCCAAGCTCAAAACGGAGCTGCAGAACTCCAAGGCGCAGCTCGACCGCACCAGGAAACAGGTAAAGACGGGTGAGCAGAATGTTGACTTCCTCGGCGTGCAGCTGGCGGGACGTCTCACGCGCATCCACCAGCTGGAAGAGGAACTCGACAATCTGGAGGCCGACATCATCCGCCTGCAAGGGGACATCACCAGGCTCGACGGCGAAGTCCGACAGCAACGCGAACGCCTAAAGGCCGCCGTATGCTATGCCCGCGCCTGGCGCGAGAACTACAACCCCATCGTCTTTGTCCTCTCCGCACAGACGCTCACACAAATGTATCGCCGTGCCCGCTATGCCCGGGAATACGTCAGGTATCAGCACAACCTCGGCGAACAAATCCTCCTGAAACAGGCGGAGGTGCTTAATGCCCAAAACCTCCTGCTCGAAGCCAAGAGCCAGAAGAGCAGCATGTTGCACGAAGTGATGCTGCAGCGCAAGAACCTGGGCATCCAACAGGTGCAGGAGAAGAAGAAAGTGGCAGGCCTGAAGAAGCAGGAAAGCGGACTGCTGGGCAAAGTCAAGGAGCAGCAGAAGCAGATAGCGGCATTGGACAAGAAGATTGAACAGGTCATTGCCAACGAGATAGAGCAGGCTCGCAAGAAAGCAGAGGAGGAAGCACGCAAAAAGAGAGAAGCGGAGGCAGCCCGCAGGAAGAAGAAGGAAGGAACCCCGTCTCAATCCACCCAAGGAAAACCATCCACATCTTCCCCATCGAAGGGAACAAAGGGAAGCGGTAAGTCCGGCACTTGGCTAACGGCGGAAGACCGCCAGCTCAACGGCACCTTCGAGCAAAACAAGGGACGTCTGCCCGTACCCATCACAGGGCAGTACATGTTGGGCAGCCGTTTCGGAATCTACAACGTGCCGGGCATGAAGAACGTGCAGCTCGACAACAAAGGCACGAACTACATAGGCCGCTCCGGTGCTCGCGCCCGCGCCGTCTTCGACGGCATCGTCACCAGTGTCTTCCAGTTCGCCGGCACGCGCAACGTGCTTGTCCGCCACGGCAGCTACATCTCCGTCTATTGCAACCTCTCCAGCACCATCGTCACCAAGGGACAGAAAGTACGTGCCAAAGACATCCTCGGCACCGTAGCCGACGACGGCAGCGGCAACTGTACCCTCCATTTCCAGCTCCGCAAAGAAACCACCAAGCTCAACCCCGAAGCCTGGATTGGGAGATGAAAAGGTAAAGAGGTGAAAAATTGAAAAGGTGAAAAAGGTTTGCCGAAAAAACACGCTTTTGTTTGGCAGGAAAGGGAAAAAAGTGTAACTTTGCAGCACACATCGTGTATGCACGACACTATAAACAAATTATAGACAACACAAAAGCACCGTTTATGACAACAACAATCAATATCCCACTTAACATACCACAAGGCTATGGCGTAACCAAACTTACAAAGTTGCTGACTGAGTATGCCCAAAGACTTGTCGCAGAAGATATTCTTTTGCAAGACGAGACAGACAAGATTGTGTTATCACCAGAGATGGTATCTGCGGCAAGGCAGGCAGAACAAGAATACAGAGACGGGAAGTGCGTTACGATTGATGACCTAAATACACGATTTGCAAAATGGCTTTGAATTTACAATTCAGTCCCCAATTCATTGAAAGTTTAGAGTCCATTCTGCAATACTACGATGAACGTAACGGAAGCGACAGATATAGTAGAAAACTGTTGAGGCAAATCTTTCGCGGGTTAAACCTTCTCACGGGAATGCCAGACATCGGGTGCCAAACAGACCATCCAGGGATTAGGATATTGTTCATAGAAGACTTTGGCATTGATTATGAAAAGATAGACAACGATATCCTTGTCATTGATATTTATTCCTGTCTGACGAACCCAGCTTTAAGGAAGTATCGGAAAAAGTAGCTTCCAATAGCGAAACACGACATTTTTCACCTTTTTACTTTTTCATCCCTTCACCTTTTATTTCACTGCTTTGTAGTGTGCTTTGGCCTCTGCCCGGGAGACGAGGTTGAAGTGCCACCATTCGGTGCGGAGGGGTTTGAAGCCTGCTTCGGTCATTACCATGCGGAGCAGTTCGCGGTTTTTCTTTGCCTCGGGCGTGATGATGTGTTTCTCAACAAGGCTGGCTTCGTTGTCAATATGGGCGTACTCGCCCAGGAAATCCACTATTGTTCCCATGTCGAGCGTATCGCCCGTGGCTGCCTTGCAAAGGGTGATATCGACGGCAAGGCCGTAGTTGTGCATCCCGCCGCCGTTTCGGGGGTTGCTCACATAGATGCTCTTTTTGGTGCCTGCCACCGTGTTCCACATTTTCTGCTGCACGCTCATTGGCCGTGTCGCGTCATAGATTTTCAGGCTCAGGTCTGGCCTTAACTTCTTGAGAGCCTGTTGAGCCTTAGCCAGAACCGCAGCCGCCTTGGGGTGGAGGTAAGCTTCGCGAAGGTCGGTATAGAGCACCTTGCCAGTGAAGTTGTCGGGGCGGCTGTACATCAGGCTGATATGGATAGTTGAATCCACGGACAGGACATCCACCAGCCCCTGCTCTGCCATCCGCTGTGCAGTGGCACTCCGCTGTGCGAAGCCAAAACCAGGGGCAAGCGTCAACAAGGCGGCAACAATCAAACGACTCTTCATTCCAGTGGCAAAGCTTTCATGTCCACGGGGTCAGTCCGCCTTCTGCATTTTCGGGAAAGCCACCGACACCGCCACATACCATATTATAATAGCGGCGAGGGAACTGGTGCCGAGCAGCAGCAACGGCAGGCAACCGGCGAGAAAGACGTACCGCTGCTTGTTGTCCGCCCAACTGAGGTTCCTGAACTTCAATGCCAGCATCGGCACTTCGCAAACAAGCAACATGCAGAAGAGCAGCATGAAGAGAAACAGGAAGACAACGTTGAACTTCTGCGAAACGAGGAAAGCATGTTCGCCAAGCACGAGGCTGCCCCAGAAGAGGGCGTTGGCAGGCGTAGGCAGACCGATGAACTGCTGGTGCTGACGCTCGTCGAGGTTGAACTTGGCAAGCCGCAGGGCAGAGAATGCTACCATGAGGAATGCCGTATAGGGGAGGAAGCTTTTCAATTCAAAGTTAGCAAATTCAAAATTCAAATCCGGGTAATGCACTTCGTGGAAAAGGTAGAAGAGGATGGCACTTGGTGCTACGCCGAAGGTGACGATATCGGCCAGCGAGTCGAGCTCCTTGCCTATGTTTGAAGAGACACCGAGGGCACGGGCCACCATGCCGTCGAAGAAATCGAACACCGCGCCGCAGACTATCATCAGCACAGCATATTGATACTGTCCGTAGAAAGCACAGCCTGTTGCCATGCAACCACAGACGAGGTTGCAACAAGTCAGAGTATTAGGGATATTAAACATGGTGTTTCTTATTTATATCACAACGGATTACACGGATTGAACGGATTATTATTCTTTCAGGGTCGTAGCACCTTCCGCATCCGTATAATCCGTATAATCCGTTGTCTTTATATTCTTATTCGTCGTCTTGTTCTGTTTCTTGTTTCAGTTTCGCTATTATGGTCTCGTTGCCGACGGTCTTCTGGTGGAGCTTCACGCAGACTTCCGTGCCAAGGGGAAGGTAGAGGTCAACGCGCGACCCGAACTTGATGAAGCCCAGATGCTCATCGACATAGCATTCCTCGCCCACAGAGGGATAGGTGACGATGCGGCGTGCCATGGCACCTGCCACCTGCCGCGCCAGAATCTCCGTGCCGTCGGGAGTCTCGATGACCACCGTGCTGCGCTCGTTCTCTTCGCTCGCCTTCGGCAGCCAAGCCTTGTGGAAGTTGCCGTCGTGATGCTCCACATACTTCACCGTCCCATCAACGGGAATCCAGTTGGCATGTACGTTGAAGAGGCTCATGAAGATGCTGACCATGATGCGGCGGTCGTGGAAATAGACGTTCTCCTCCGTTTCCTCCACCACAACCACCTTGCCGTCGGCAGGAGCCACGACAATGCCCTCCGTGTCGCCCTCGAAGGTACGGATGGGGCACTGGAAGAAGTTCAGCAGGATAGCGTAGAGCAAGGCGCTGACGGATATACATATATCAAAAGGCAGCCGTGAATCGAAGATGTGAAGTATCGCGAAATTGAGTACTACCAGCACGATAGCGCTCCATAGAAGTGTATTCTTTCCTTCGCTGTGAAGGCGTATTTTCTTTAGTTTTCTAAATCTCTTGCCCATAGTTTTTGGCATAGTGCGCTTCAAAGGTACGAAAAAAAGTGAAAAGTGAAAAGTGAAAAGTGAAAAATTAAACGGATAAACGAAAAAAACCATGAACTATGAACTATGAACTATGAACTTTTCATATCTTTGCCATCTCTTTACGTCTTTAATGCATACAGCCCAGGGCAATGTTCAATGTTTAATGTTCAATGTTCAATGACTAACGATTTCGTACACTTACACGTTCACTCGCAATACTCACTGCTCGACGGACAGGCGTCCATCAAGGGGATGGTGAACAAGGCCATCGGCGACGGAATGCGCGGCATGGCACTCACCGACCACGGCAACATGTTCGGTGTCAAGGAGCTGTACGACTACTGCAAGCAGGTCAACAAGGACAGAAAGAAACAGGGACTGGAGCCCTTCAAGCCCATCTTCGGCTGCGAGATGTATGTGGCACGAGGCGGCGACAAGAATGTGCACGAGGGAGGAAAAGAATTTCAGTCTGGCTGGCACCTCATCGTCCTGGCCAAGAACCTGACTGGCTACCACAACCTCATCAAGCTTGTCTCGCGCTCGTGGGTCGATGGCTTCTACATGCGTCCGCGTACCGACCGCAAGGATTTGGCGCAGTTCCACGAAGGCCTCATCATCTGCTCGGCCTGCATCGGCGGTGAAGTGCCCAAGAAGATTGCCCGCAACGACATGGCTGGCGCAGAGGAGACGGTCAAGTGGTTCCACGACATCTGGGGCGACGACTACTATCTGGAACTGCAGCGCCATGAGGTGACAAATCCCAATCAGATTGCCAACCGCGACACCTACGAGGTGCAGAAGCGCGTCAACCCCGTGCTCATCGAGCTGGCACGCAAGTATGGCGTGAAGCTCGTCTGCTCCAACGACTCGCACTTCCTCGACGAGGACGATGCCGAGGCCCACGACCTGCTGCTCTGCCTCTCCACCGGCAAGGACTTGGAAGACCCGAACCGTATGCGCTACAGCAAGCAGGAGTGGTTCAAGACACGCGCCGAGATGAATGCCATCTTCGGGGACTTGCCCGAAGCCCTTGCCAACACCTGCGAGATATTGGACAAGGTCGAGTTCTTCGACCTGGAGTCCAACCCCATCATGCCCTTCTTCCCCATCCCCGAGGAGTTCGGCACCGAGGAGCTTTGGCGGCAACGCTTCACCGAGGAAGACCTCTTCCGCGAGTTCACCAGCGACGAGAACGGCGAGAACACCCTGCCACGCGAAGAGGGCGAGAAAAAGATAGAGAAGCTGGGCGGCATCGACAAGCTCTACCGCATCAAGTTCGAGGCAGACTATCTGGCCAAGCTCGCCTACGAAGGGGCGGCACGGCTCTACCCCACTCCACTCTCGAAGGAAGTCGATGAACGCATTCGCTTCGAGCTGCACATCATGAAGACGATGGGCTTCCCTGGCTACTTCCTCATCGTGCAGGACTTCATCAACAGCGCCCGCAACGAGCTGGGCGTATGGGTCGGTCCTGGACGAGGCTCGGCTGCTGGCTCGGTAGTCGCCTATTGCTTGGGCATCACAAGGCTCGACCCCTTGAAGTACGACCTCCTGTTCGAGCGTTTCCTCAACCCCGACCGCATCTCCCTGCCCGATATCGACACCGACTTCGACGACGACGGGCGCGGCAAGGTGCTGCAATGGGTGATGGACAAGTACGGCGTGGAGAACTGCGCCCACATCATCACCTACGGCGCTATGGCGGCCAAGAGCAGTCTGAAGGACGTAGGGCGTGTGGAGAAAGTGCCTCTCTCCACGGTCAATGCCTGGTGCAAAGCCATGCCCGACCGTCTGCCCGACGGCAAAAAGCCGACATTAGAGAACTACATCAACGCCACGCCGGAACTGAAGGAGGCGCGCTTCTCGAGGGACAAGAAGGAGTCGGACACCATCAAGTACGCCCTCAAACTCGAAGGCACCGTCCGCAACACGGGCATCCATGCCTGCGGCTTCATCATCTGCCGCGACCCCATCAGCGACCATGTGCCCGTCTCGACAGCCGACGACCCGGACTTCCCCGACCGCAAGACGGCCGTCACGCAATACGACGGCCACGTCATCGAGAGCACCGGCCTCATCAAGATGGACTTCCTGGGCCTCAAGACGCTCTCACAGCTCAAGGAGGCCTGCCGCATCGTCAAGGAAGCGCACGGCATAGACATCGACATCGACAACATCCCCATCGACGACGAACTGACCTACAAGCTCTATCAGGAGGGACGCACCGTCGGCACCTTCCAGTTCGAGTCGGCCGGCATGAGGAAGTACCTGAAGGAACTGCACCCGACGGTCTTCGAGGACCTCATCGCCATGAATGCCCTCTACCGCCCCGGGCCAATGGACTACATCCCGCAGTTCATCAAGCGCAAGAACGGCATCGAGCCTATCACCTACGACCTCGATGCCTGCGAGGAATACCTGCGCGACACCTACGGCATCACGGTCTATCAGGAGCAGGTCATGCTGCTCTCGCGCAAGCTGGCGGGCTTCACCCGAGGCGAGAGCGACGCGCTGCGCAAGGCGATGGGCAAGAAGAAGAAGGACATCGTGGACCAGATGAAGCCCAAGTTCATCGAGGGCGGCACACGCAACGGACACGATGCCAAAGTGCTCGAGAAGATATGGAGCGACTGGGAGAAGTTCGCTTCCTACGCCTTCAACAAGTCCCACGCCGCCTGCTACTCATGGGTGGCATACCAGACGGCTTACATGAAGGCGCACTATCCCGCCGAGTTCATGGCAGCCCTGCTGACACGCGGCAAGGACGATGTGAAGGAGGTTACGAAGCTCCTGGAGGAATGCCACGCCATGAAACTGGAAGTGCTGGGACCCGATGTCAACGAGTCGCACCGCGACTTCGGTGTCAACGACCGCCAGCAGATACGCTACGGCCTGATGGCCATCAAGGGACTGGGCGAAGCCGCCGTGCAAGCCATCGTTGAGGAGAGGGAGAAGAACGGCCCCTACCGCGACATCTTCGACTTTGCAGAGCGTGTCAACATGTCCGCCGTCAAGCGCAACGGTATGGAATGCCTCGCTCTGAGCGGCGCCCTCGACAACATCGCCGGGAACATACGCCGCGAGCAGTTCATAGCATCCGACCCCAAGGGCAATGTCTTCCTCGACCTGCTTCTGCGCTACGGTTCGCAGTATCAGCAGGCACAGATGGAGGCACAGTTCTCGCTCTTCGGCATGGATGCCGTGGAACTCAACAAGCCCGCCGTCCCCGAAGCCGAGGAATGGTCGATGCTGGAACGCCTCAACAAGGAGCGTTCGCTGGTGGGCATCTACCTCTCTGCCCATCCGCTCGACGAGTACTACGTCATCCTGCAGAACGTCTGCAACCTGAAGATGTCGGAGATGGAGTACCTCACCGCCTTTGCAGGGAAGAGCGTCCGCCTGGGCGGCATCGTCACAGCAGTCCGCTCCGGCACGACCAAGAACGGCAAGCCCTTCGGTGTCGCCACCATCGAGGACTTCAGCGGCACGGGCGAGATTGCGCTCTTCGGCGAGAACTGGGTGCAATGGGGTGCCTACCTGAGCATGGACCGCTCGGTGCTCATCACCGGCAGCGTGGAGGAGCACCGCTTCCGCCCAGGCGAATACGAGCTGCGCATCGGACGCATCGAATGGCTTGCGGACGTCGGCGACAAGGTAGTGGAGCGCATCACCATCACCGTCAATACGAACGCCCTTGGCAAGGACGATGTGGAGATGCTCACCTCCTACGTCGAGGAGAACCCCGGAAACACGGCTCTGCAAATGGTCTTCGTCGATGCCACCAATCCGCACAACCGCCTGCACATGACATCCCGCTCCCACAAAATCAAGGTGACACGCCAGCTGTTAGACGACATCGAAGGCTGCGATGCTCTGTCCTACAGCATCAACAGCTAAATAGTCAAATCGTAAATAAATAGTAAATCGTAAAATCGTAAATAACTATGGCACAAGCAATCAACACAGGAAATTTTGAGGCACTGGTGGCAACCGGCAAGCCTATGGTATTGGACTTTTGGGCAACATGGTGCGGCCCCTGCAAGCGCCTGGCTCCCGTCATCGAAGCCTTGGCAACGGACTACGACGGCCTGGCTATCGTAGGCAAGTGCGACGTGGAGGAGGACGAAGACCTCGCCATGCGCTTTGGTGTCCGCAACATCCCCACTGTTGTCTTCATCAAGGACGGCAAGGAGGTTGACCGCAGCGTCGGCTTAGTTCCACGTCCCGTCCTCGAAGACAAAATCAAGGCGATGTTGTGACATCTTGGGAATCCCCAAAACAACCAAACCCTAATCCCTAATCTCTAATCCAAAACAAAATGGCAACCTTTGAAGAAGACCTCCTCAACGATGCGGAGGACGACCGCCTGACGGTCGAATACATCCAGAACTATCTGCCACAAGACCTCAAGGACAAGTTCACCGAGGAAGAGCTTTACTACTTCATCGACGTCATCGGCGAGTACTACGTTGACCTGCTCGAAAAGCACAGCGACGACGAAGACATCGACATCGACGTGGAGGAAGTGGCAAAGTACGTCGCCAAGCAAGCCAAGAAGGACAAGATGGGCGACTTTGACCCCGAAGACCTCCGATGGGTCGTCGATGGCGAGCTGGAATACGGAGAGAACCAATGAGAGTTTATTGGTTATTGGTTATTGGTTATTGAAGCTATGCAAACTCGATGTTCCATAGCCTAAAACCAAACTCAATAACCCATAACCAATAACCGCCTCAATAACCTATAACCAATAACCTATAACCATTAAATGGACCAACCACTA
>Ga0265298_10008441_pt1 | contig 12371 bp, 3 predicted proteins | sample AusTroGonzalo_MG_3_FD_193486 | JGI IMG/M metagenome (GOLD analysis project Ga0265298, IMG submission 193486) | Bovine rumen microbial communities from tropical cattle in Woodstock, Queensland, Australia - Gonzalo_01 | ecosystem: Host-associated > Mammals > Digestive system > Stomach > Rumen ... | reverse complement strand
ACTTGCTCGTCGGGCATGACGAAGGTGATATTGTCGGGGTCGCTCACATTGATGGTCTTCGCCATAGTGAAGAATACGGAGTTGACCACACGAATCTCCGTGAGCTTATAGCCAGGCTTCGCATCGACAGAGAGTGAAACGGTGTCGCCCTCGGCAGCCTCAGAAACAGACGGAACGAGTGTTCCTTGTTCAGAACCGCGAACGGTGATATCGAACTTCTCCAGTGGCTGATCGGCAGGCTGATAGATAATCTGGTCGATGGTAGGAGCAGCGCCACCCGTATTGGTAATCAACAGGTTGTTTGTACCAGCCTTCAGTTCAGCGGTCACCTTCACCTTGCGCCAAACATTCTTGCCAACCTTCTCGCACTTCACGCTCTGTGCCGTGCCGTTGACGGTGAATTTGATGGCAGCAGCCTTCGTGGTGTTGCAGTAGCGCACATAGATATCATAGGTGCCAGCCTCAGCAAGCTTCAGCTGATGGCGCAGTTCGGCAGCGGTGTTGGTACCCATCTCGACATAGCCCATCGCAGCGAAGTCGTTGTAGTCCTGTGCCCACCATCCCGAATGGGTCAGGGCAACGCTCTTCACATTCTTGTAATCCATGTTCTCGGCCTCAATAACGATAGGACAAACAATCGGATTGGGCTGTTTGGGCGACTCAAGTGCCTCGGCAGAGAGCACGTCGGTATTACGACCAGTAGCCTCGCCAGAGCAGGTAATGGTAACGGTGCAAGGGCCCATGTGCTTGACAGCCAGTTTATAGACCTTCGCATCGGCATCGTAGTTCTCGACAACCGTTGCGGTGTAGGCGCTGGTTGAACCAGCTTGAGTGTGCTTAACCAACTTGTTCGTAGGTTGGGTGGTTGCACCTGTAACGAAGATAGTATCGGTCTGAACGCTGGTAGAGTCGCTGCGGTAGTTGTTCAGATAGAACTCAATGCGGTCGGCATACTCACGGATAAGTCCACTTGACAGCTTGGCATAGTCGAGCTTCAGTGTCTCACAGGTGTTATACTGCAAGGGAATCTCTGCCTGAGCACGCTTCTTGCTGTTCAGGTAAGAGTAAGGAGTATAGGTGACCAACATGTTCTTATAGCGGTTCACATAGAGATCGCCTGTTGAAACCTCGGGATACTGAGCGTTGAAATCGGCTGTTTTCTTAGCGATTGTTGACCAACGAGAGCTGTAGGCCGACTTCTTCACCTGAACAGGAATGGACTTGGCCGTCTCGTCGTAGAGACCAATCACAATGGGGATAGCACCATAGCGACCCGTGCTCTTCAGATAGAGGAAGTTATCCATCCACTGGCCATTGCCACGATTGAAGGGGTCGGTCTGCTTATACAGTCCATCGTAGAGGTTGCCCCAAGCAGCATACTTGTCCTCATCACTGCCAGAGGTCTTGTCGTTGATAACAATAATCTTAGTCTTTCCTACGACTTCCTCACGAGTGGGGATATACATGTTACCCTTGATAATCTCGCGGAACATGTCGATCCAAACGCCTTTGAAATTGGGGAACATGCCCCAGTTGCGACGGGTGTAGCCATCGACATTCGAATTGCTGAGGTTCTGGAAGTCCTCAGTCCAAATGAGCTCAGGGCCATCCCAAACGGCACCACCGTTGACAGCGGTCTGCTCCATCACGGTTCCGATACCTGCAGAACCAGGATATTTCTTACCATGATTCTCACCTAAGATAGCATCGAGGGCTCCGTTCCAACCACAGTTGTCATAACGCACACCGTAGTTCTTGGCCAAGCCAGAGACGAAAGGACCAAAGGTCATACTCTCGTTGTTGTAGAAACAGCTCGACGTGGTGTACTTATACAGCCACAGACAAGCCTCGGGATAGTCCTTACAAGCCTTCAGGAGGTCCTTGTTGCGCTTCATCATACCCATCGGGTTGAGGGGATGCGACCAGATGTTTCCGCAGAAAGAGATGGTCAGGAAGCCACCATACTGATGGTGCATGGGCACGAGCTTGGCAAACAAAGCCAGACGTGATGCCTGGGTGCTGGAACTCTCGTCGTTAGCCTCATCGAAACCCCAGAACTGCTCGGCATAGTTCCAGCCAAGGAAGTTCGGATAGGTCTTGAAGAAATATTCGAACGTTTCGAGATCATCGTCCTGAATATGGGTGTGACCGCCAGAAGCTGGCTGACAGGTGAACCACATGTTGTTCAGCTGACAAACGGATGCCCACGACTTATAGGTGCGAACGGCACAGCGGGGCATGCGATACATATTACTTTCCTTGTCGTACTGACAGGAAAGACTGAGGTTCATACAAACGTATGGACGGATGTCGGCAGGAATCAGGTCGATGATCTTCTGAGGATCGGCTGAGTTCCACACGTCAACATGGATCATCCAAAGCGGATGACGGTTGTCAATTGGACGACGTTCCTCAACGGCATCGGCAGCCATCACATTCATTGTGGCGCCTGCGAAGAAAAACGAAAGGAGGAAAAGATAGTGGTAAAATTTAGTAATCATAAGAAAGTCTTTAGGATTCGGTGGCAAAGGTAGCACGAATCCTAAAGACTTATTATAGACGATGTTTCAAAAACTTTTGTTTTTGTTCCTCAGAAATTCAAAAAATTTACTTTTTAAACAGATGAGGAATGAACTCATGGAGTCCGCGACGCCAGGTAAGGAACTCATGGCCAGTGCCTTCCGATACAGAAGCATCGACCTTGATACCCATTCCACGCAGGCTGTCAACGATAGGCTGGCTCTTGATGAAATCATCCGTACCCCAGTTCATATAGAAGTAGTGAATCTTCTTGTTGAACGCGTCGGCATCGGCAAAGACACCATTGTAGGCGGTCTTCACATCGAGTCCGAAGATAGCACCACTGAAGGTTCCCATCCAAGCAAACTTGTCGAGGTTCTGGAGCACCACGTCGAAGGTCTGATGACCACCCCATGACAGTCCGGCCATAGCGCGGTTCTCGCGATCAGACTTTGTGCGGAAGTTGCTGTCGATATAAGGAATCAGGTCGTTGAGCAGAACAGGATAGAACGATGCGCCATACTCGCTGCGACCGGCCTGGTTGTTGCCACCGCCGAAGGGCTGCTTGATATCACCGCTCTCCATCACCACGATCATAGGCACGGCCTCGCCCTTGCCGATAGCGTTGTCCATGATGTGCTGCATCTTACCCTGAAGCATCCAACTGGTTTCGCCCTCGCCCATACCATGCTGCAAGTAGAGCACGGGGTAGCGCTTCTTGGCGTTCTTAGCCAGCTCGTACTCAGCAGGTGTATAGACCAAAGCATGACGCCACTCGCCAAACTTCGAGTTGGGGCTGTGGTAGTAGATGCTGCGCACCTGACCATGAGCGATGCCCTGCTGAGGACGGTAGTAGTCGCCTTCGGGACCCTCAGGAACCTCAAGACCACCACACTCGCGGTTGCAACCGAAATAGGTCTCAGAGGCAGGATCGATGAAGTTCACACCATCGATATTCAGGAAATAATAGTGGAAGCCAACGGGCAGAGGATCGGTAACAGCCATGAAGGTACCGTTGCCCTGAGGCTGCATGTCGTACTTCTTACCACAGATGTCCACCACGACCTTCTTGGCCTGAGGAGCCTGAATGCGGAAGTAAGCGCGACGCTGCTTATCGACCTTGGGGAACTCGTTGCCTGGAATGGCGTTCTCAGCTGTAACAGCATCGGCAGGAATCTCAATCTTCTTGATGGCTACAGGCAGATTGGCTGGGCGCTTGGGCTCGAAGCCGAAATGACGGGCAACAGCCTCACCATAGCGGCAACCCAGTTCGCGATAGCCGGCAGCATCGAAGTGCAGACGGTCAGGACCGTTGGTGCAGTCGTCAGAAGAGATCACCTGAGAGGTGTGGACGGTCTGAGGCAGTTCGTCGATCTGCTTCTTACAGCCGATACAAACGCCCTTACCACCAGCCTGTACGATATTACCAGCATAGAGGTTCACCTCCTCGGGCTTCAGCTGCAGGTCGCCACAAAGGTTCTCATAGACCTGCTTCACCATGCCTGCCCACTTGGGGTCACCGGTATTGGTCTCGCCCTGGTGCATCAGGATGCCCTTGATGACACCATCCTTCTGGGCTTTCTTGGCCAAAGTGACCAGACGCTCGTAAGGGTTATTATCGTAGGCAGCCAACATGCCCTTCATCCAGTTGGGCGCTTTCTTGCTGGCATACTCACCAATGCTGTCGGGAAGGAAGCCCTTGATATCGATACCACCAATAGCTACGTGGATAACACCAATCTTGATATTCTCGGGCAGCGAGGCCACGAGGGTGCGACCGAACCAGTCGGCGGGTGTCAGACCTGTATTGGGACGGCAGAGAGGAGCAGAAGCCTCGCACCATTCACCCATCTTACGAGCAGGGCGCTGGTCGGTTGCAGGAAAATCGACAGCAGGCATCAACAGGAAACGGGGGCCTGGACTTGCCAAATCGGCTGCCTCAGGACGAGCTGCGCCCTCCATATTTGACTGTCCGAAACAAAGGAAAATCCAGAAATTCTCATCAGGAGTTTTGGTCTCCTCAACAGTCTTCACCGTCTTGGGAGCCTTCTTCGTTGCCTTCTTCTGTGCAGAGACCTGACAGAAAGGAAGGAAGGCCAAAGCCATAATGGTTAAGGTCTTTAGAAATTTGCAATTCATAGTTCTTAATTTTTATAGGGTTATAATTTTAAAAGAGGTCGAAGAATCAGGCATTAGTGCTTGAACTGCCACCAGTCGAGGTGCACATCACCCTGGGTCTTGTCGAAGCAGATATACAGATCGTGAACACCAGTAGTGTTCTTCACCTTGGCAGTGAAAGTCTTGTATTTGTCCACAGAACCTGTGCTCTTGATGACGGCCGTGCCAATCACATCGCCCTCATTGCTGTCGAGACGCAGGGTGACATTAGCCGAACCTGTAGCCGCAGCGATGATAGCAAACTGCTTGGCTGCCTTCGAACCGAAGTCAACACCACGCAGACGGATATACTCACCATCGTTGACGTCGAAGACATACATATTCTTCTTACCCGTCGAAGCTGGCATATCCTTCACCACACCGGTATTCTCGATGCCCATCTTGGCTGTCTTCAGTCCGAAGCCCCAGTTCATGGTCTCAGCCTCCACACGAGTGTAGGGATTGAGCCAGTGGAGCTGTTGCATGGGCTTCTGGTCGAGCCAGTAAGGGAGTTCCTGAATGGTGCCGTCGGCATTGTAGGTAATCTCCTGAGCCGATACAGCACGACGCTCATGGTGATGGAAGGTCTCGAGGTGCATCAGGTCGTAGTTCTGTCCGAACACATAGCTGTGGCCCTTGAAGTCGCAGATGCCAGGATGGTTGCCACGGTCGCGCTCTGTGGGGCGCATGATATAGCCCATCTCCTTCCAAGGACCTGTGGGCGAATCGCTCATGGCATAGCCCAGAGCCTCAGGACAGCAGGTAGAGGCAAAGCCGAGGTAGTACTTACCATTGCGCTTATAGAACCAAGGGCCTTCCTGATAATGCTGAATGGCCCAAGTAGCCTTCTGGCTCCAAGGGGCACGCAGGTTGATCTTAGCACCTTCCTCCTTAACGGGGCGAGCCACACCGTCCTGCGGATTGACCACATAGATATCACCGCTGGTAGAGATCATATCCTCGTTGAGCTTGATATAATAGATGTAGGGATTGCCCCAGTACATATAAGCCTGACCATCGTCGTCGATGAACACAGAGGGATCGATATCTTCCCAGTGCTCTTTCTGCCACACCAGTGGTTCACCAAGGGGATCCTTGAAAGGTCCATAGGGAGAATCGGCCACCAGTACGCCAATGCCATGACCATGGAGCGGAGCATAGAGATAATACTTACCGTTACGCTCTACGGTCTGAATGGCCCAGGCACCGTTCTCACGACCGCGCCAAGAGAATTCCTTCAGCGAGGCCACAGCACCATGCTCAGTCCAGTTCACCATATCGGTGGTGGACCACAGCAGCCAGTCGTACATGAAGAAGCCAGCAGAGTTGCGCTCGTTCAGGTCGGGGATATCCTCGGGCGAAGCATCGTGCGAGGTATATAGGAAGATGGTATCGCCAATGACCAGAGGTGAGGGATCGGCAGTGTACTTGGTCTGGAAGAGCGGCATATTCACCTGCTCCAGTCCGCGCATCTCCCACCAGTCGAAGTTGAAGAGTTTCGGTCCCTTGCGGCCTTTGAACACAAAGTACATATCGGCAGTAGCGGGCAGGTCGAGACCAGAAATAGTGCGATGAGGTGAGTTCAGGTCGGTAATGGTGGAATAGTCGAGATCAATGGTAATGGTCTGCCAGTTCTCCCAACCGCCAGTAGCAGGCACGTTGACGGTGCCGAGGAGCTTACCACCCAGGCTGTCGAGACGAATCTCAATCTTACCACCACGCAAGCCACTGGCCACACGGGCAGTGAACGTGCGGGGCACTTTCTTGCCAAAGCCCACATTCTGCAACTTGATATAATCGCCATTGTGAATATCGGTCACGTAAACGCCCACTTGGTTGTTCTGTTCAGTCTTCACGCCCTTCGAGAAAGCCATGGTCTCGGCCTCCACCTTACGATAGGGGTCAAAGGCTGCGATGGGCTTCACACCCTCGTCGGTAGGCAGGATGGTGGGAAAGCTGCCATCGGCATTGTACTTGAACTCCTCGACAGCGACACTACGGCCAAAGCCGCCGCCACCAGGCAGTTTACCTGTGTGATAGAAGAAATAGCTATGTCCCATGAAATCGGCTACACCACAGTGGTTCGTAAACGACTTCGTGTCCGACAGCGGCATAATCTCACCGGCATAGGTCCAAGGGCCTGTGGGATGAGGAGCGGTACTGTAGCTGATATGCTCAGGTACACCACCGGCGGCATAGAGGAGCTGATACTGTTTAGAGCTTTCCACCTTATACTTTGAGCTGTCCACCTTTCTTAACCAGGGGCCTTCCGTATAGCTATCCTTATACTTCTTGCCGCGCTCACGCTTGTTCATCGCAGGTGAACCAAAAGCTTCCTCCGTCATGTCCAGACGTCCCAGCTCACCGCTATAGGAAATCATGTCGCGATTGAGCTTCAGGTAATAGCACTGGGGATTGCCCCACATGAGCCATGCCTGTCCATCATCATCGATCATCACCGTAGGATCGATATGGTCCCACGAGCCATTCTCGAACAAAGGCTTACCAATGGCATCACGGAAAGGTCCTGTAGGAGTGTCAGACACTGCTACACCAATGGCCATACCATTAGAGAGCTTAGAATGAGCACAGATGTACCAATAGAACTTTCCATCGCGCTCGATGGTCTGAGAGGCCCAGGCACGATCATCGGCCCACGAGAAGGTCTCCAATGCCAAAGGCGAACCATGATCCTGCCAGTTCACCATGTCCTTAGTAGAATAAACACGCCACTCCTGCATCCAGAAGAAATCGGCATTGTCCTCATCATGGCCTGTGTAAACATACATCGTACCATTGTGAACCATCGGTGCGGGATCACTGGTACACCAAGTCTGAACAAAGGGATTCTGCGCCGAAACGACTGCAGAGGCACCCAAGACGAGCGCAGATAATAATTTTCTCTTCATTGTTCTTAATTATTGATTTATGATTGTTGGTAATTTATCTTGTAAACGGCTGCCCTCACGTACGAAGACTGGAATACGGCGAGCATCAGTCGTCACGGTCTGTCCTCCTTCGTAGTGCTTGCCTGTTCGGAAGTCGGTCCAACCTTCCTTGTTCTTAGGAAGATAGGTCTGCCACTGGGTAGCGTGGGGCTCAGTAACAGGACTGACGAGGAGCGAAGGACCAAACATATACTCATACTTCTGCTGCAACGCCTGTGGGTCATCAGCAAAATCGAATATGAGCGGACGCATCAAAGTGTAGCCTTTTGTAGAGATATCCTCAGCACACTGTTCTATATAAGGGCGCAGCTGTTCGCGCTCCTTCAGACACTGAGCAATAGCTGCCTGTGCCTCTGGACCATAGTTCCAAGGCTCAGTATTGCTCATATAACCATGAACACGCATCAGAGGTAGATAGACGCTGGTCTCAATCCAACGCAGCATTCGCTCGATATAATCCTGATTGGTGTATTGATCGCCTGGACGGAAGAAACCGCCTGCATCATAGGTCCACCAAGGGATTCCTGCTGCCTGAACACCAAGACCTGCCACAATCTGTCGACGGAACGTCTCCCAGTCATTGCCGACATCGCCACTCCAAAGAGCCGAGCCATAGCGCTGGATGCCAGGGAAGCCGCAACGAGTAAGAATCATGGGGGAGGAGGCGGATTTTCCAGAGATTCCTGCCAAGCCTTCATAAACGGTTTTGTTGACCAAGAGCGGATAAACATTACGTACCTGCTCGCCTGACCACTTGCCATTATTCACACGACGTCCGGCAAGATCATCGTTCTCAGGCTCAGTAGCATCCTGCCACCAAGCATCGATGCCGAGGGGAACCAAGCGCTCACTGAAGTTCTTCCAATAGGCAGCTGCAGCATCGGAATTGAAGAAATCAATCCAATCTGTGCCTGGGATATAATAGTTGTCGGCAACCATCTGACGCCCTACGGTAGAATTCTTGTCAATCTTCGACCATACACTCACCATCAAGCGAACGCCCATGTTATGGAGGCTATCGGTCAACGCCTTAGGATCTGGATAGTATCGCTCATCAAACTGCATGGAATTCCAACCATACTTACCCCAATACTGCCAGTCCTGGACGATTAAGCTCAAGGGGAGCTGTTCGCTACGGAAGCGATTGGCGGTCTGCAGGATTTCATCAGATGAGTGGAAACGCTCACGACAATGGATATAACCCAGTGCCCACGAGGGCATGACGGGTGATTTGCCTGTCAACTCGCGATAAGAACTGATGATTTCATCGGGGGAACCAATAAATACGGTATAGTCGACGGCCTCAGCCACAGGCGAACGGAAGGTCGTCTCGTTCTTCACCTTACTATAATATAAGGTGGGGACATCGCCTTTCGATAATTCAGCAGTCACGACATGACGTCCGGCCTGAAGGCTAACAATAGCTGAAGTAGTTGGCGGCAACCAGAGATTCTGCATGTCAATGACTGGTCGTCCGTCGATCGCAAGATGATGGCGGCGCGCCATTTTCTGACCGACATCGAGCAGTAAAGAGTAGTCGCCCGACTCAGCCAAATCGATGGTTGCCTCAAAGATATTACGTTCTCTTACCTCCTGCCGACCACCTTCGGTAGAGGTCACATTAACAACCTCTTGTTTGCCCGTGCCTTCTTTTTTTTTCAACAGGACATACTGATCAGAGGGATTGAACTCCGTCAGTCCGTAGTTATTCCAGAGTATGCCATAGCCCTTATCTGACAACAGCATCGGAATGGAGATCTGAGTATTCACCTGTGTCAGTCTTCTCGACAAGCCGCGCACATTGCTGTATCCGTCCTGGAACTGTCCGAGTCCGAAAAGATGCTCATCTGCTGGAGAGCAAAACGACATCGTGGCCTCGCTGCCTTGAAGCTGATGTCGAGTAGCTTCAAACACAACGCGGCCACGACGGTCCTTGATCTGTACGGTCTCCTTATCATTATCGACAACGACTTGCATCGACTTGCTTTTCACTGCATCAGTCTTCACATATATCCATTCGGGAAGCGATAGGGGCTTCAGGTTCTCCTGATACTGAATACGAACGGCATTCTCAGATAACTGACGGACCACAAAGGTTCCCTTCGGATGAATAACCCATACGAATCCTCCACGAGGACGGCAAGTGACGGTACTGGGAAGATCCTGAATGGTTGACAATTTCCATGAATGTTCACCACCATCAGCAAAGACCTCTACCCTACCATGCTTGACTGGAATGAAATCGAGAGGAACACTGATCGACTTCGTTTCGTCAGAACCGTTGATACCTGCCACATACCAAGTATTGCCTTTTCTGCGGGCCAACACAACGGATTCACCCGGATAACCCGACACATAACGGGTTTCATCCCAGGCAGCAGGCAGACTACCAAAGAAGCGCTGCACTTCCTCTGGTTGTGCAAGGAGGCTCTCCGGACGGTCTGCGATATGCTGCAGACCACTCTCAAAGAGTACGGTCAGTGCCAACTCATGAGCATGGCTGGTGATATGGGGATGCTGGGAATCGCTGAAAGCGCAAGGGGTGTAGTCCATCGGACCAACCACATTACGAGTAAAGGGCAATGTGGCATTATGAGCAGCAGCCTTGGCAGTAAACGTTCCCACATTATTATACCATTCGGCACCATAGACGCCTTCAGTAGAAAGGAGGTTCGGATAGGTGCGATACCAACCGCGAGGCACTGTAGCACCATGGAAATTAACCAACAGGTGATGACGGGCTGCGCTCTCGAGCAGGTCTAAGCAGAAGTCCATATTCTTCTGATTGTCACCAGAGAAGAAATCAATCTTCACGCCAGCCACACCTAAACGCTCACACCAAGCAAATTCTTTCTCACGATCCTCTGCCTTGTTCAGACGGAACTTCGGAGTAGGAGCACCATCAATCCATCCGACAGAAGAGTTATACCAGATCATCGGACGGATGCCTTTCGATTTAGCGTAAGCAATAGCATCCTCAATGGTCTTGCCTTGATTGGACTGTAGCTTCGGCATCTCATCCCATTCGGCATCAATCAGCACATAGGGTAAGTGAAGGGCAACGGCCAAATCGACATATTTCTTGATGATATTGTAATCATTCGAACCGTGGTTATAAGCCCAATAGATCCAAGAAACGACACCTGGCTGAATCCAATCGGTGTCCTTCAACTTACAAGGCTCGCTCACATCTGTGACCAATGTGGACTCGACGATATCTGCAAGACTACCGATGATGGCGACTCTCCAAGGTGTGTGTTCAATGGTTTGACCTTCAAACACATTATCAGCCACCACTTTGAACTGATCACCACGATTATACAGGCACGAAGCACTCTGTCCACGCTCAATGTTCGCCTCCGTAATCAGTGTAAAGATGCCGTCGACAGGTTCCATCAACAAAGGATAGCCCCATCGCAGGTTATTGCCTTCAGCATCTTTCATCACAGCGCTATACGAGGGAAGAGCTTTCACCTTCGAGGTTGTTGTCAAGGGGAAGAAGCCTTCATAGCTGTCGGCCCACTGCTGCATCCACCGTTTGGTGCCTTCAGGGATGCGATAGACGGTCTGCTCTTTCTTAGCAACAAGCGCCTTTCCCTCGTAGCGGAAAGCTACACCGTCATTATACAGTCGCATGGCCAGCGTGACACCACTGGAAAGAGTCATGCGATATTCGTTTGCTTGGTTACTACAGTGCTGTCGCTTACCAGAAATCATCTGATAGTCAGCATACACTTTTTTCCCTGAACGGAAAGTTGTCATCGGCACTTCTGCATCGCCTAATCCCAAAACAGGAATCTCAAGTGCTAACTGGTTCTGGTAATACACCTTACAGCCTTTCTCGGTTGTCTGCACGGTAAGCTTGCCATTGGGCGAAACAACCTTCTTGGCTTGCAGGAGGCCTGTGAAGACCGCCAATGATAGGAATAGAAGAAGTTTTTTCATCTTACTTTCAGTTTTCCGTCATACACATATATACCTGCCGAGAGTTTCGACCAGTCGTCAATATCTCCAACACGGACTCCCTGCAGGTTGTAGATAGCGTTGGTACGAAAGGAAGACACAGGAGCTCCCTCCTTCAGCTGTTCAACGCCCGACTGTTGTTCTTTAAGGATGGCACGATGGCGAAGAGCAGAGCGCACGCCATACCACGCTTTCTTCTTAACCAGTCCTGAGGTATAAAGCAATGGATTGACGGAATTGCGCCAAGAATCATTATCCTTAATGCCCCAGACAATCATGTGCGGACAGTTATCATTGTTCAAAACGATATCGGTAACGATGCGATACTGACGGGCCTGTTCATCCAGATCAGCCTGTGAGGTTGAGGGGATACCCATATCCAACTCAGTGATGATGCACTTCAGATCCTCCTTACCGAAACGCTGGAAAGTCTTATCCAGTTTCGTGGAGTCCACACCATCAATCGAGAAATGGCACTGCAAGCCAACACCATCCAAGGGGATATTCTGTGACTTCAGATGCTTCACCAGGTTATAGAAAGCCTCAGCCTTCGCCTGTCCCTGCTGTTCTACGCCATAATCATTCAAATAAAGCGCGATGTTTGGATCTGCTCGATGGGCATAGACGAAAGCGGAATCGATGTAATCATCGCCGATGGCACGCTGCCAAACAGATTGACGGAGGGTGTAACCAGAAGGATTGGAACGAACAATCGACTGATCATCATCCAAACACTCGTTCACGATGTCCCACTCTGAGATCTTTCCCTTGAAATGATTCAAC
>Ga0265298_10008439_pt1 | contig 12373 bp, 8 predicted proteins | sample AusTroGonzalo_MG_3_FD_193486 | JGI IMG/M metagenome (GOLD analysis project Ga0265298, IMG submission 193486) | Bovine rumen microbial communities from tropical cattle in Woodstock, Queensland, Australia - Gonzalo_01 | ecosystem: Host-associated > Mammals > Digestive system > Stomach > Rumen ... | reverse complement strand
ATGACCCCTTTAATAATGCCGATCCAGCTCCTGTCTCGCAAGGGGATGACTTTAAGGTAAACATCACCATAAACCGCACAGACATTGACGCTGCCGGCACCAAAGCCTACGTAAAGAACACCTTCCAGAACAACGACGTAGTATTTGTGTTCTTTGAGGACGTAGCTGCCCCCAAGTACCTTGAGATGAAATACAACGCCGCATCAGGAGAATGGGTCTCAACCCGTAAGAACGATCTTGTAGCCGGTGACCTTACCGCCTCCGGCAAGAGAATGACCGCCATATATCTGCCTTATGGCAGCGGCGCCACAGTAGCTGCCGATGCCGGCACATTCGTGTTCAATAACATTGACGGCGAAGGCTATTTCCTGAAGGCCGAGCAGCAGAGCTATACCTATAGTGACGGTGTGGTAACTGGCAATCTGTCCCTTTATGCCCCTATTCTTAGCGGCTCAGACAAGTATGTACACTTTGACGTATCCGGCTTTACCCCAGGTCACAAGTATGACATGTGCCAGGCCAATGTCAAGCCTATAGTCTTGGAGAGTATATCAGCAAGCGGTGTTGTATCTACAACCATAGGCAGCAAGGGTGACCCCCTTTTCGGCTATGAGGATGGAACCCATCTCACATTCTCAGGTGTACTTGACGAGAGTGTTGTGGGTAGCTTAGTTGGTTATGAGTTCCGTATCAATGACTGGACAGACTTTACCAAATACACCCGCAATGCCGGTGACAGAATCATTAGCGATAATAAGTATATAGGTATAGGTTCCATATCATCGGACTACTGGGCAGCTGATGACATCACCGACGAATTTATTGATCTTGGTCTTAGCGTCAAGTGGGCCACCAGAAACCTTGGTGCCACTAACCCATGGGACTATGGTGACTACTATGCATGGGGTGAGACCACACCCAAATATACGGGTGATGCCCAGGCTAATCCTCCCACATGGAAAGACGGACAGAGCGGCGGTTATCAATGGTCAAACTATGTACATGGAACCTCACAAAGCAATATGACCAAGTATAACACAAAGGCTAAATACGGCGCAGTTGATAACAAGACCACTCTTGAGCTCACAGATGATGCAGCCCGCGTAGTATGGGGCGGTGCATGGCGTATGCCTACCAGTGCCGAGCTGGATGAACTCCGTAATAGCTGCTCATGGGAATGGACAACCGTAAGCACTATCAACGGATGTCTGGTCACGAGTAATGTTCCCGGTTTTAGTAACCGCTCCATTTTCCTGCCCGCTGCCGGGTACCGCGAAAGCAATAATCTCTACGGCTTGGGCTCCAGCGGTTACTACTGGTCCAGTTCTCTCTGGGCGAGTGAATCCAACCAAGCGGGGAGACTGTTCTTCTCTTCCGGTAGCTTCTATGTGGATCACAACGGTCGCAAACAAGGACACTCCGTGCGTCCCGTTTGTGAGTAGGATTTTGTCCTCCTCACGGCCAACCGGCCGTTTTCCGTTGGAATTCGCCTTCCTGTTGGAAGCCGCATCCCGCCCCCGCAGGGAGGCTGTCAGACCAAGCAAAAACCTATAGGACGGCTGAAGCCATCCTAAAAAAACGAATTCACGCGCTCGTGAAAGTAAACTTTCCCGGTCACGTGAATTCGTTTTTTTAAAGACGCGGAGCGTCTTTCATGTTTTTGCTTGTGACCCCGTTGGGATTCAAACCCAAGACCTGCAGAACCGGAATCTGACGCTCTATTCAACTGAGCTACGGGGCCATTGTGGCCGCGAAGTTAAACAATTATTCCGGGATTTTTTTCCTCGCTGACAATAAAGGATTATTTTTGCATCCGTCAACAAGACATAATTTACAATAGACCAATAACAATAATCACTTGTTTAATGAAGAAACTGATTGTCACGATGTTTATGTGCGGTGCAGCTCTATGCGCATCAGCACAGGATAATATGGAAGCTTTCCGTCATCTTTCAGTAGGTGCCGAGGTGGGACTTCACGGATTTGGTGTGGAGTTGGCCATGCCCATACAGAAGCACTTTGTATTGAAAGCCGGTTACAACTGGGTTCCCTCAGGTGATATGTTCAGCACTGACATAAACCTTGATTCAAAAGACCTGCGTGAGGCGCAGGAGCAGTACACAACCCTTACCGGTTATCAGTTCAAGAATAAGCTCGGTGATGAGGCTGTAGTCAGCGCCGGTATGCAGATGGGTCTTACCAACTTCAAGGCTATGATAAACTGGTATCCGTTTACTACGGGCAGGCTCTATTTTGCAGGCGGTGTCTATTACACACCCTCATCCAAGCAGGATGATCCGTTCATTCGTCTGTCCGGTAACACCACACAGAATGACTGGGCGGCCCTGAAGGAACTGAATGAGAAATACCCTGATCCGCAGAATCCCGGAAAGGATAGAGAACTTGCCCTTGAGATAGGCGGCCAGTCATATCCTGTAATTGAAAAGGACGGCTGCGGTTATATGCAGGCCGATTTCAAGATGGATCCCCTTAAATACTATCTGGGTGTAGGTCTGGGCCGATGCGTCCCCAACCATTTTATGGGGCTGCAGCTGGAGGTTGGCGCCATGATATATCATGAGTCAGCATTCTACTGCCAGGATAAGGAGGTAAGTTCCATCATTGATGCGGCAGACGGACTGGGAAATGACGCCAAGGAGATTCTGGAGTATGTGGACAAGTATCCCATCTATCCCCAGATAACCCTGCGTATGAGCTTCCGTCTTTTCTGATGGATTGTACTGACTATATTTTTTGAAAACTTACATATACGTTATGAGAAAAACCTTTTTGAGTGCAGCGCTTATGCTGCTTACGTTCATGGGCATTCAGGCTCAGGAGAGTAATAATGTACCTGACCTTAAGAGTCCGGACGGCCGCCTTGTGGTTTCATTCAACCTTACCGGGACAGAGAATCCCACCTATTCCGTTAAATATGACGGCAAGCAGATGCTTGAGGACTCACCTATAGGCATCATGCTGGATTTGGGCTCCAAGCCTACTCTTGAGGGACTGCCTCAGGGACGTGAGGCCGGTAACGGTGATTTTACAAAGAACCTGACACTGGTAAGCGCCGATACAGAGAATGCCCAGGTGGACTACACCATGGACCGCATCAAGACAGCACATGTTAGTCATGAATATGCTTGCGGAGTGTACAAACTGCAGAACGCAGCCCGTGAAACAATAGAGTTTGAGTTCCGTGTAAGCAACAATGATATAGCCATCCGCTATAACATACCCAAGCCCCGTCAGCGCGCAAGCACCCGCGTACTGTTTGAGAACACCGGATTCCGTTTCCCTGACGGTACCACCACATTCCTGACTCCGCAGAGTGACGCCATGATAGGCTGGCAGCGCAGCAAGCCCAGCTATGAGGAGGGCTACTCCAATGACGGACAGATGAACGTTCGTTCACAGTATGGTCACGGCTACACATTCCCCGGCCTGTTCCATGTAGGAGAGAACGGTTGGGTACTGCTCAGTGAGACCGGCGTAAGCAGCAGCTACTGCGGCTCACGTCTGGGCGACTGCAAGGACAATACCTACAAGATTGAGTTCCCCATGCCCGATGAGAACAACGGCATAGGTACCGTATGCCCCGCCATGCGTCTGCCTGGCTCAACACCCTGGCGTACCATTACCGTGGGAGCCGACCTTAAGCCGATTGTTGAGACCACAGTTATGTGGGATTATGTGGAGCCCCTTTATGAGGCACACCATGACTACAAGTACGGTCGCAGCACATGGAGCTGGATTGTATGGCAGGATGCATCATGCAACTGGGATGATCAGGTCAAGTTCATTGATCTGGCCAGTGCCATGGGTTGGGAGTATATCCTGATTGATGCAGGCTGGGATGAGAATATCGGCTACGAGCGCATGGAGCAGCTCATCAAGTATGCCAACTCAAAGAATGTGGACGTATTCCTGTGGTACAGCTCAAGCGGCTACTGGAACGATATTGTACAGAGCCCCATCAACCGTATGGACAACTCAATCATCCGCAAGAAGGAGATGGCTTGGCTTGAAAAGGTGGGCTGCAAGGGAATCAAGGTTGATTTCTGGGGCGGCGACAAGCAGGAGACCATCCGTCTTTATGAGGAGGTTCTGTCCGATGCCAACGACCACGGTATCATGTGCATATTCCACGGCTGCACACTGCCCCGCGGATGGGAGAGGATGTATCCCAACTACGTAGGCTCAGAGGCCGTTCTGGCATCAGAGAATATGTATTTTGGCCAGGGCTCATGTGATGAGGAGGCCTTCAAGGCTACCCTGCATCCGTTCATCCGCAACACCGTGGGCTGCATGGAGTTTGGCGGCTGCTTTATGAACCGTATTCTGAACAAGCAGAACAGCGGACGCGGATCACAGCTCAAGACCACTCCCATATTCCAGATTGCCACCGAGGTTATTTTCCAGAACCCCATCCAGAACATAGCCATATGCCCCAACAACCTGGAGGATGCTCCCAAGATCTGCATGGACTGGCTGCGTGACGCTCCCACCACATGGACCGAGACACGTTTCCTGGACGGCTATCCCGGCAAGTACGTTATCCTGGCCCGCAAGAGCACCGACGGCCGCTGGTTTGTGGCCGGCCTGAACGCTACCAAGGAGGTTATCAAGGCCAAGATTGACCTTTCATTCCTGGGTGACGGCGAGGTTCAGTTATATACCGATGACAAGAAGACCATGGAGCCTACCCTGAGCACTCTCAAGCTCAAGACCAAGAAGCCTTATCAGATTGAGATACAGCCCAGCGGTGCAACCATGTTAATGAGATAACCAATCATTAATTCAAGAGATATGAAGAAGTTATTTGGTATTACAGTGTGTTTGGCAGTATGTCTGATGACAGCGTCATGCAGCATACTTGGTATCGGAGCAAAGAGCGGCAGTGCATCTGTCAGCGGACAGGCATCGGGCGCTGCACTTAAAGGCCTTTACTCTCAGTATAAGACGGACGGTCAGATTGACGTGACCAACCTGAGCAACATCGTAATGCTCTCACAGTTGGCCAACGGCATTCAGGGTCTCAAGGGCGTTGATGACAAGAGCGCCTTCTACACCGACTTTGCAGCAGGTCTTATCCTTGGATCCGATAACCTTGTTACAAAACAGACTGCCAATCCTGTGACCAGTACTCTTCAGACTCTTGCAAATGGGACAGACCTTTCAACCATTGCAGCAGCCGGTGTGCTGGCAGCTGTAACGCAGAGTGATCAGGCTGGCTCCGCACAGAAGACCGTGGAGCAGACTGCCCAGACTGCTCAGCAGAAGACCACTCAGGTGGTAAGCACTGCGCAGAATACTGTATCCGAGGCTGTTGCTATGATATCGGATGCAAAGGAGGAGGTGTCCAGCACACTATCATCACTCAACACCATATTCGGTCTGTTGGGCAAATAAACATTGAACCAATGCTAAAATAAAGTAATAGCGGTGCCAAAAGTGCCGCTATTACTCTATTTTTTAGTACCTTTGCTGGCTGTAATATAGTATTGGAAATGGAATTAAGTGATCAGGAACAATTCAGGCGTGAGAGTCTAAAGGAGTTGCGTGCCATGGGTATTGACCCGTATCCCGCAGCAATGTATCCCACCAACGCTTTCGCTGCTGAGATAAAAGAGAACTTCAAGGATGACGCAGAGCCGCGTCAGGTATGCATAGCCGGCAGAATGATGAGCCGCCGTATTATGGGTAAGGCATCATTCATTGAGCTTATGGACTCAACCGGCCGTATTCAGGTATATATAACACGTGATGACATCTGCCCCGATGAGGAGGACAAGGAGATGTACAACAAGGTGTTCAAGAAACTCCTTGACATAGGTGACTTTATAGGTATTGAGGGATTTGTGTTCCGTACCCAGATGGGTGAGATCACGGTTCACGCCAAGAAGCTGACCGTACTGAGCAAGTCACTGCGTCCGCTGCCTATCGTAAAGTACAAGGACGGTGTGGCATATGACAAGTTCGATGACCCCGACCTGCGTTACCGTATGCGTTACGTTGACCTGGTGGTTAACGATGGCGTAAAGGAGACCTTCCTTAAGCGTACCAAGGTTATCCGTACACTGCGTTCAGTACTGGATGAGGCCGGTTACACCGAGGTGGAGACTCCTATCCTGCAGTCCATACCGGGCGGTGCAAGCGCACGTCCGTTCATCACACACCATAACACCCTTGATATAGACCTGTACTGCCGTATAGCAACAGAGCTCTATCTTAAGCGTCTTATCGTGGGCGGCTTTGAGGGTGTTTATGAGATTGGCAAGAACTTCCGTAACGAGGGCATGGACCGCACCCATAATCCTGAGTTCACATGCATGGAGCTCTATGTAGCCTACAAGGACTACAACTGGATGATGGACTTTACCGAGAAACTTCTTGAGAAGATTGCAATAGAGACCAACGGCACCACCAAGGTCAAGGTTGGTGACAATGAGGTTGACTTTAAGGCTCCCTACCGCCGTCTGCCCATCCTTGAGGCTATCAAAGAGAAGACAGGCTATGACCTGGAGGGTATGAGTGAGGATGAGATGCGTGAGGTAGCCAAGAAATGCGGCGTGGAGGTTACACCCTCCATGGGTAAGGGCAAGCTCATTGACGAGATATTCGGCGAGACCTGCGAGGGTACGTTCATCCAGCCTACTTTCATTACCGATTATCCCGTTGAGATGTCACCTCTTACCAAGATGCACCGCAGCAAGGCCGGCCTCACCGAGCGTTTTGAGCTGATGGTGAACGGCAAGGAGCTGGCTAACGCATACAGTGAGCTTAATGATCCCATTGACCAGTACGAGCGTTTCCAGGATCAGCTGCGTCTTAGCCAGAAGGGTGATGACGAGGCTATGTTCATTGATCAGGATTTTGTACGTGCGCTGGAGTACGGTATGCCTCCTACAAGCGGCATAGGTATAGGCATTGATCGTCTGGTTATGCTTATGACCGGACAGCAGGCTATCCAGGAGGTGCTGTTCTTCCCGCAGATGAAACCTGAAAGCAAGGATTAAAACAGATAGAGTAATGGCAATTCCACAGGGAAAACTGGCAATTATGGGTGGCGGCAGCTGGGCAACAGCAATAGCCAAGATACTGCTGTCAACTGAGGATTCCATCAACTGGTACATCCGTCGTGATGACCGTATTGCCGATTTCAAACGTCTGGGTCATAACCCGGCATATCTTACCGGTGTGCAGTTTGATGTGAACCGCATCAATTTTTCATCGGACATAAACCAGATTGTGAATGACTCTGAGGTACTGGTGTTTGTAACCCCTTCACCTTACTTCAAGAGCCACATGAAGAAACTTAAGGTCAAGCTCAAGGATAAGTTCGTGGTATCGGCCATCAAGGGTATAGTCCCTGATGACAACCTGCTTATGTCTGACTATTTTCATCGCTATTACGGCGTTCCGGTTGAGAACATAGCCGTGGTGGCTGGTCCGTGTCATGCCGAGGAGGTGGCTCTGGAGCGACTCTCTTATCTGACCGTAGGCTGTCAGGAGCTGGAGAACGCACAGGACATTGCGCGTAAGCTGACCAACTCATATGTAAAGACATCGGTATCGGAGGATGTGGCAGGCATTGAGTACAGTTCGGTGCTCAAGAATGTCTATGCCATTGCGGCCGGTATCTGCAGCGGACTCAAGTACGGTGACAACTTCCAGGCGGTGCTTATGTCAAACGCCATTCAGGAGATGAACAACTTCCTGGCTACGGCTCGCCCCATGCCTAATCGTGCGGTGAATGACTCTGTCTATCTGGGTGACCTGCTTGTAACCGGTTACTCAAACTTTAGCCGTAACCGTGTGTTCGGAACCATGGTGGGCAAGGGTTACTCAGTCAAGGCTGCACAGCTTGAGATGGAGATGATAGCCGAGGGCTACTACGGCACCAAGTGCATGAAGGAGATTAATGAGCATTACCGCGTAAACATGCCCATTCTTGATGCTATGTATAATATTCTGTATGAGCATATATCGCCGGTAATAGAGATAAAGCTGCTTACCGACTCGTTTAAATAAGAGGAACTATGATTAGGATTGATATTTCGCAGGTTAAGGGTTTTATTCCGGCTGGTGGCATGGTTGCTCTTGAGCCGGAGGTTAAGGAGGCTATAGCCAAACTTGAAAACGGAACCGGAGCCGGTAATGACTTTATAGGCTGGACGGATCTTGCATCCAGGACCAGTGATACCCTTCTTGATACCATTGAGGAGGTTGCCGCCACCCTGCGCAAGGAGTGTGAGGCGGTAGTAGTGGCCGGTATAGGCGGAAGCTATCTGGGAGCTAAGGCTGTCATTGAGGCTTTGAGCAGCAGTTTTGCTCCGATGACAGGAAACGGCAACAATCCGCAGATCCTGTTTGCCGGTCATAACATCAGTGAGGATTACCTCTTTGAACTCACGGATTATCTTAAAAGCAAGAAGTTCGGAATAATAAACATATCCAAGTCCGGAACCACAACTGAGACTGCTCTGGCGTTCCGTCTGCTCAAGAAGCAGTGCGAGCAGCAGCGTGGCAAGGATGTGGCACGCAATGTCATTGTAGCCATAACCGATGCCAAGCGCGGTGCAGCCCGTCTGTGTGCCGACAAGGAGGGCTACCGCAGTTTCATCATCCCGGATAATGTGGGTGGCCGTTTCTCGGTGCTCACTCCTGTAGGCCTGCTTCCTATAGCCGTTGCCGGATTTGATATCCGCCAGCTCATAAAGGGTGCAACCGATATGGAGGCCCTTACCGCCGGTAAGGTGGAGTTAGCCGATAACCCCGCAGCTCAGTATGCGGCTGCACGCAACGCTCTTTACCGCAGCGGCAAGAAGATAGAGATACTGGTTAATTTCCAGCCCAAGCTGCATTACCTGAGCGAGTGGTGGAAACAGCTCTATGGCGAGTCTGAGGGTAAGGACGGCAAGGGTATATTCCCTGCATCGGTTGATTTCTCAACAGACCTGCACTCCATGGGTCAGTGGATCCAGGAGGGTGAGCGTACCATATTTGAGACGGTAATATCAGTTGACAAGGTCAAGCACTCCGTTCTTGTACCCAAGGATGATGAGAACCTTGACGGCCTTAACTTTATGGCTGGCAAGCATGTGGATGAGGTCAACAAGATGGCTGAGCTTGGTACCAGACTGGCCCATGTGGATGGCGGCGTACCTAACATACGCATTACTGTTCCCGAACTTACGGAGTACTGGATAGGACAGCTTATTTACATGTTTGAGAAGGGTTGCGGCATAAGCGGATACATGCTTGGCGTGAACCCGTTCAACCAGCCCGGTGTTGAGGCTTACAAGAAGAATATGTTCGCACTGCTGGGCAAGCCCGGATATGAGGAGGAGTCCAAGAAGATCCTGGCCAGATTAGAAAAGTAAACCGTAAAGAATAATGTCATTCTCACTACGCAATAAAAGCGCCATCCTTTTTGATATGGATGGCGTTTTGTATGATTCCATGCCCAACCACTCACAGGCGTGGAGTCAGGCTATGGCTAAGTTCGGTATGCATATGACAGCCCATGATGTCTATCTGAACGAGGGCGCCACCGGACATGACACGGTGGTACGCATTAGCCTGCGTGACCGCGGTTATGAGGCCGATGCCAGTGAGATTGATGAGATATACGGCTATAAGGCGCAGCTGTTCCGTGCCATGCCCGAGGCACGTGTCATGCCAGGCGCACAGGAGGTTTTCCGCAAGGCTGCCGCTGCCGGTTTAAAGATACTTATTGTAACAGGCTCTGGGCAGAAGAACCTGATTGAGCGTGTTCAGAGGGACTTTGAGGGTTACATAACACGTGACCGTATGGTTACTGCCTTTGAGGTTAAGCGCGGCAAGCCCTATCCTGATCCCTATCTTATAGGACTTAAGATTGCCGGCGTATCGGCCGATGAGGCTGTCGTGGTGGAGAATGCTCCTCTGGGCATACGTGCCGCGGTGGCAGCCAGCATTGATACCATTGCGGTCAATACAGGTCCGCTTGAGGATGAGGTTCTGGCTACCGAGGGCCCCGCGCTGATGCTCCATTCCATGAATGAACTGTCCTGTTGGCTGGACAGCGCACTTCCGCAAAAGCCCAGGTTGAGCGTGATAATGCCGGTGTACAATTCAGAGCACGCGTTGCGTGCCACACTTGATTCTGTGCTTGGTCAGGATATGGAGGGTATGGAGGTTATTGCGGTCAATGACGGCAGTACTGACCGTTCTCTTGCCATACTGGAGGAGTATGCCGCACGTGACAGTAGGCTTAAGGTCTTGTCACAACCCAACGGCCGTCAGGGCAAGGCCCGCAATGCCGGACTGGACGTGGCCCGAGGCGAGTTCATTGCCTATATGGACAGCGATGATATACTGTCGGACGGGTTCTACAGCTCACTTTACAAGGCTGCAACCGCAGGTGATGCCGATATAGCCTTTGCCGAGATAAAACGTATAAACGGGACCGGCGTCAAATACTTTTACGGACTCAGGGAGCCGGTCACGGTCATGAGCATTGAGGACAAACTGCGCATATGCCACTGCCCGCCGTCATTCTGCTGCGTTAACATGATTGTGCGCCGCAGCGTGATTGATAAACTGGGCCTGCGTTTTGCTGAGGGTGTCTATTATGAGGATGCCGCCTATGTGTTCCGCCTGCTGTGCGGAAGCGGCCGTCTGGTTACCGTACCTGAGGCTCAGTATATCTATATCCATCACCGTGGATCAACGGTCCACTCACATCAGACACCTGCCAAGCAGCTTGACAAGTACCGTGCCCACAAGGAGGTGGTGCGCATTGCTGCCAGGTACGGTGTTAGACTGCCTGCCAAGTTTCTCAACATAACAAAAAGGCACTGGAGCCTGGGGCTTCTGTGCCTTTTAAAGATTCGTGAAAGGGAGGGTGTTGAGACCTTCCGTCTCTTTGATTTTATTCCTGTCTGGCGCCGCAGAGCCACTGGTCAAGAATAACCAGTGCGGTGAGTGCCTCAACAACAGGCACTGCACGCGGAACGACGCAGGGGTCATGACGGCCCTTGGCTGCCATTATTGTCTCCTTTCCTGATACGGTTACGGTATGCTGCTCCTGTCCTATGGTGGGCGTGGGCTTGAATGCTACGCGGAACCTTACGGGCTGTCCGTTGCTTATTCCTCCCTGGATTCCTCCGCTATGGTTGGTCTGGGTGGTTACACGGCCGCCATCCATGCAGAAAGCGTCATTATGCTCTGATCCGCGCTGTGATGCCGATTCAAATCCGTCACCATACTCAAACCCCTTGGCTGCGTTGATTCCCAGCATGGCCTGTGCCAGTGATGCCTCAAGCTTGTCAAATACGGGATTACCCACTCCTGCAGGCAGACCATTTACTATGCAGGTAACGCAACCGCCAGTGGAATCCTGCTCCTTGCGGAGCTCATGGATGTACTCCTCCATCCTGGCTGCCAGCTGCTCATCGGGGCATCTTACCGGATTGCTGTCAATGTTGGCACCGGCATACTCCGTATCCTTGGCGCTGTCTGTCTTGAAAGGACCTATCTGTGATGTGAATGCGCTAATGTGCAGACCGGGCAGCAGTTTCCTGAAAGCCAGGTTTGCCAGAGCGCCTGCCACGCAAATGGGAGCGGTCACGCGGGCCGATGAACGGCCGCCGCCGCGCCAGTCACGTATGCCGTAGCGCTGAATCCAGGCATAATCGGCGTGTGACGGGCGGAACAGATCCTTGAGCTCATCATAATCAGATGAGTGCTGGTCCGTGTTCCTTATTATAAATGCAATGGGCGCTCCGGTTGATACTCCGTCAAGCAGTCCTGACAGGAACTCAACCTCATCCTTCTCCTGACGGCCGGTGGTCACGGTGCTCTGTCCGGGACGGCGGCGCTGCATGCACTCGCGTACATAATCAACATCAACGGTTATTCCTGCGGGGAATCCGTCAAGCACACCACCTATGGCGGGGCCGTGGCTCTCGCCGAATGTGGTCAGGGTTAGAAGTTTACCCAGAGTATTCATACAGTCTTATTTTTTGCAGTCGCCGTCGCAGTTGCAGTCACCGCCCTCGCATTCGCCGCCTTTGCAGTTACCTCCGCAACCATGACATTTGGGGTGCAGGATGGCGTCAATCTCATCGTCTGTGGCGGGACGTGACTCAAGGATAACACCCTTGAAGGTGAGGTTCTCACCGGCCAGGGGGTGGTTAAGGTCAACGGTCACCTTGTCATCGGTAATGTTGGTGACGGTGGCGTTGAATGTCTGCTGTCCGTCGCTCAGGGGGATGATAGCACCTATCTTTACGTGCTCGCTGTCAAACACTCCGTCGCGCAGGAATATGCCTTGTCCAGTTCCAGCACGTTCTCCTTGCTGTACTCGCCGTAGGCCTTGTCG
>Ga0265298_10008438_pt1 | contig 12373 bp, 8 predicted proteins | sample AusTroGonzalo_MG_3_FD_193486 | JGI IMG/M metagenome (GOLD analysis project Ga0265298, IMG submission 193486) | Bovine rumen microbial communities from tropical cattle in Woodstock, Queensland, Australia - Gonzalo_01 | ecosystem: Host-associated > Mammals > Digestive system > Stomach > Rumen ... | reverse complement strand
CGAAGAACACGTACTACGATCCGGCGGAGCATTGGCGGGTATTGCTGGATGTCCAATGCAAGCCGACGGGCATGTTCCATCTGGACGCTACCTTCTATAGCGCTACCGTCCGCGCAGGTTTCAGTTACAGGTTCTAATGAAAGGAAAGGATGACAACAATGAAAAAGATATACAGATATATGATGCTTCTGGGCGCGATGACCGTGATGTCCTCTTGCGGCCCGGACGCCACCCTCGATGTACTCGGTATGTTCTCTCCCAATGGCGAGACAGTCAACACGCGCTTCAAGCAGTCGGAGGAGTACAATGCGCAAGCCGGCGTGACGCATGTGAACATGCAGTCGGACGACTATATGATTTATGTCTGCACGGACACGCACATCACCCCCAAAGCGCATAAGCTCCTTGACTGTTTCATGGCGGAGTACCGCGCTGCGGCTTCGCCCAAGATGGCGCTGCATTTGGGTGACCTGATTGACGGGCAGAAGAATTTCGGTTGCGTGGACACCATCCTGCATTATGCAGGCCAGACCGTCAAGGACACCGTCTTTGTTGCGCTCGGCAACCATGACATCTATTTCAAGCAGTGGTCGGATTACCGCGATTATTTCAAGACTTCCGCCTATTGGTTCGATACGCGCAACGGCTCCAAGAAACTGGACCTGTTCATCTGTGTGGACTCGGCTGAAGGTACTCTTGGCACTTCGCAGACCAATTGGCTGAAGAACCTGCTGGAAGAAAAATCGAAGGAAGGCTACCGCCATATTATCCTCTTCACCCACACGCACCTATGGAAACAGGACGGCTCGCAGGGGCACACCAGCAACTTGGCTTTGGAGGAAACGTACGAACTCACCGATATCCTAAGCCGCTACGGGGTGGACTTTGTATGGTGCGGTCACCAGCATGCCCGTCAGTCCGTCATCTTCAAGGGCGTGAATTACCTCGTGCTGGATTCGTCCAAGGACGAAGAAAAAGGGCAGTCCTATATGACTGCCCAGATGGGGAATAGCATTATTTACCACTACTATCCTTACAACCTTTAAACGCATTCTTGCCGATTTCTACGCCGGCAGGGAAGAGTGGAGCACGCAGGGCGTTGCAGTCGCGGAAAGCACCCGGACCTATCTTTTGGATGGTGGCAGGGAATGAGGCTTTCTTCAGGCTGCGGCACTCGGCGAATGACTCTGTGCCGATGGTCTTGACCGAGTCAGGAATGCTGATTTCGCGCAGGCTGGTGCAGTGGTAGAACGCATAGCTGCTGATTTCCTTGAGCGACTCTGGCAGGGTGATATCGTCTAACATTTTGCAGTCCGCAAAAGCGCCTTCTTCAATCAGATGGATGTGCGGCACAAGGCCGATGCGGCGCAGCTGCTGGCAGTTACGGAACGCCCGCTCGCCGATGCGGAAGGTCGATTCGGGGATGTTGATTTTCTCCAGACCGATACATCCGTCAAACGCTTCTTCGCCGATGGCGTACAGACCCTCCGGCAGAGATACCTTGTACAAGTGTGTGCAGCCTTGGCACAGTTGGCGCGAAACAGAGTTTACGCGCGCGGGTATAATAAGGTTACGCACGGCCGCGCATCCGGCGAATGCCACCTCGCCGATATATTCCACGCTCTCGGGCAGCTGGATGGCCTCCAAACTCGTGCATCCGGCGAAAGCTCCGTTGTCAATGCGGCGCAGACGCGACGGGAAAGTCAGCTGCTTGATGTTCTTGCAGGAATAGAAAGTGCCCTGACCGATGATTTCTATCTTGTCGCTCAATACCTGCTCCTTGAGGTTGATACAACCATAGAAAACACCCATGCCCAGTTTCTCCAGTTCCGCAGGCAGTTTGGCCGTGTGCAGTTTCTCGCAACGGTAGAAGGCAAAATTGCCCACCTCGCGTACGGTAGCAGGAATAGTCACTTCCGTGAGGTTCTCGCATTGGTAGAAGGCTGCCGCAGGGATGGCGGTCACGCTCTCGGGTATGACTACCGTCTGGAGGCTCTTGCGCATCGCGAACGCGCGCTCGGCAATGATGCGGATGGGGAGCTTGTTCTTGAAGATATACTTCGCCGGCAGGTCGTTGTTGGTTGCTACAACGCAGTCATCGATGATGAGCGCGCCTTTCTTCCATTTCTGCTCGTTCATGTAGATGCCGCTTCCGGTGAAAGCCTCTTCGCCGATAGAGGTGACGGTAGCCGGAATGACAATCTTCTGCAGGTTCTTGCAGTCGCGGAAAGTCTCATGGTCGATGCGCGTGATGCAAGCCGGCAGGTCCACGCGCTGCACCGTCTTGTTGCCTTGGAAAGCACCGGCTGCGATGAGACGTGTGCCTTCGGGCACCACAAAACGCGGTTTGATGGTCTTGTCGGTGGCAATGAGGATGCTGTCAATCCACAGGCATCCGTCCGACCAGTTGGCTTTGTTGAGCATAATACCTGTGCCGTCGAATGCCGAGCGATAGACACGCTCAATCGTCTTGGGCAGTACCACTCCCGTCAGCCCTTTGCAACCCTTGAACGCTTTGTCGCCGATAGCGATGACGCGGTAGGTATGCTGGCCGGCCACAATCTGCTCGGGGATGAGAATCTCGCCCGAGACTTTGGGATTGAGTGCCACTTCCGCTGTCAATGTGTTGTCATCCAGCGTGTAAAGGATTTCCTGATACATGGCATCGCCTGCCAAGGCGGCCAGACTAACGAACAAGGCGACCGGTAGCATCATACACCGTTTCGCCCAATTGGATAAACAGTTGACCATCATATAGGTATTTTTTTTCTGGTTTCTGAATGTTGGTTGCGGACAGCCCGAAGCCTGTCGGCATGTGTACACCGAGCAGATAGAGAATAGCGTTCTCAATGAGTTGTTTGCCCTGCTGCGTGAGGTAGGCGGTGGAGTACTCGCTCACGCCGACCATCACCATCCGTTGGGGCAGCACCGTGCCATTGCAGTCCGTGCCTGCCGGCAGGTCCGCTACGGTGGTGTAGTTTGTATACGAGACAGGCGTGGCTACCTGCTGAATGCTGCCTTCTGCCGGCTGAAAGCTCCATGCGGAGATGGCCGTCACGGCATTCGTGTTGCATTGCGAAAAGAGTTGTAACTCACCGTCCGTGACGGCCAGCCCGCGAAAAAGCGGATGCGTCTCGTCCGTCACGCGGATGCTCAGGTCCTGTGTGTTCGCCGCCGTGCCCCAGTTCCATACACCGGCTTTGAGCAGAAAGGGCTTGAGCAGCACCATCGGTTTGTTATAGCCTTTGAGGGGCGCAAAGCCCGCTGCTGAGGAAGACGGCTTGCATCCTAAGACGATGACCTCATAACCGCTGTAGTCCACTCCTGCATCCGTCACATCCGTCGTCACCACCCATAGCGAGTCGTTCTGCCGAAGATAGTTCAGCAGTGCTTTGTCCTCCGCCGCACCCGGGATGGAGACGAACGCCACGCTGTGCGTGCCTTCGGGTTGTATCTCGGGGACGGTGTCGTCCGGCAGCGGGTCATGGTGCTCTCCCGGCGCTTCGTAGCAACCGAGGTCCGGCGCATTGCCGTTATAACCCAAGTTGACGTCAATACCTGCATCAATGAGCGCACTGCCTTCCTTCAGACGCATGAAATCGTTCTCCGGCAGCGCACCGTCGGAGCGTCTCGGTGCCAAGATAAGCGTCGTGTCCAGCGATTGAAAATCCGTGGCTGAACAGCTGTAACCGTTGTTCCAACTGTTATGGTCATTCGTCACCACTGTCTGCGCTTTGTACGCATCGCCGTTCTTGCCCATGAAGGTGATGTTGTTCTGCAGGGTGTTGGTGCCGTAGGCGGTGGTGAAACCGTAATTCCAGTTGTTGGCATAGGCGGTGTTGTTGTAAATCCACATCGTGCCGCCGTTGTTGTTCTGGTCAAAGCCGCGCGCGTTATTGGCTACCGCAAGGCTGTGATGAAGGACGATCTTGTGGTCTGTATAGCCGCCACCCATCTTGAATCCGTTGCCGTTGCCCTGACAGGGGTATTGGGCCAAAGTGATGGTGATGGTGTTGCCGTAGCGGTCGGTCATCTGCGTGCCCACTTTGGCATCAAACCAGTCCTTGTCCACACCCGTTGCACGCGGATGATTGCTCATATCGTAGTACGCCGGTCCGTTCTGATAGCATATGCAGTTCTCGATGATGGTGTTGGACGTACTGGTGCGCTGGAAGAAATCCCATCCGTCGTCGCTGTTGTTCCATGCGCGGCAGCCTATATAATGGTTACCGGCGCCGGTGAACTGCTTGTCGGCAAAACCATCCGCATTGCCGCCGAAATTGGCGGTGGAACCGCTCATCGTCTCGTAATCGAAATTATCGTGGCTGTCCACGTTCATAATGATGTTGTTACCACCCTCTTTCATTTGGCATCCTGTGTCGGCCGAGCCGTAGATGTCCAAGTTCTCAAACAGGTTGTAACTGCCATAGTTGATGAGGTTGTTCTTACCCGAATAGCGCAAAGTCATGTTTTTGACGTGTAGGTACGAGCAGGTGCTTTTGATTTGCAGTCCGCGCGAACCGTACGCCGTCTTGCGGAAGTCCAGAATGGCAGGATACTTGCCGCTGCGGTTGATGCCTTCGTAGCCGGAGATGACGATGCGTTTGCTCGAAGACCCCGTCAGGTTGTTGACGTTCGTTGTGTTCAGATCGTACTGACCGCTTAGCAGATAGAGCGTGTCACCGGGATTCTTGAGCATCTTCAGACCGGTGCTGAACGTGGTGGGCTTGGCATACGATGTGCCGTCTCCTCCGCCTTCCGGCGAAGCGTAATACGTGGCAGCGTTCATACTCAAAAGGAGCATTACCGCGAGGGTAATTGTAAGATAGCGTTTCATTGTATCAGGAAATGAATGTGTAAACGGGTGAGGGTGTAACAAATAATAATTTTGCCCCATAGTGACGCCTTGCGGACTTTGGTCCGCAGTGCATGGAACAGGTTCTGCCGTGCCTGCGGATGAGACTGCGAGGTGGTGCTGGTCGGGTTCAGCGTATACAGGTAACCGGCGTAGGGTATTATCCGGCATGAGGCTTGGCTCAACCAAAGGTCCGCGGAGAAGAGTACGTCTTCGTAGATGAGTCCTTCCGCAAACTGCAACCCTTCTATCGCCTTGCGGCGGTACAGCCGCATGCAGGGTGAGGTGAACTGCCATCTGTGCTTGGGACATTTCGGACTGCTGACTGCTGAGGGCTGCACCCGTTTGTATCCGCTCTGCACATAATCGACCCCTTCTATCGCCGCCAAGTGCTTTGCGCACCAGTCGCTCTCCAATGCATCATCGGCATCGAGGAAGGCTATATATTCCCCTTCGGCTTTTTCCATTCCTTTGTTGCGTGCCGCGGACTGACCGGCATGCGCTTCCGGCAGCACCGTGATGCGGTCATCTTTCGCCGCATAAGCCTGTGCAATGCGCCGGCTTCCGTCCGTGCTGCCGTCATCGACGAGTAGCAGCTGCCAGCCTTTCTCCGTCTGCGCCAGCACGCTTTCGATGCACGCTGCCAGATATGCTTCGGCGTTGTATATGGGGACGATGATGCTGATCATAATAGTGCTTCTATTTGTGCGCATTGCGTTTCGCGCATGAACAATTCCTTGTGCTGTACTTGCTGCCGCGTGAAGCCGTTTTGCTGCCATTCTTGGTATTTGTCCATCAAGAACCTTGCCACTTGCCCGGCATCCACGCCTGCCAAGCCGGCATGTGTCTCTTCGATCACTTGCGCAAGGCACTCTTCATCACTCCGTACGCACAACACCGGTTTTTCCACCCCCAATGCCTCATAGAACTTGGTGCCCATGATGCCGTGTGCCCCTTCCGGTGTACTCCGGCAGGTCAGGACCAGCAGCACCGACGAACGGCGCATTAATGATAACAGTTCCTCTTTCGGAATATACCCGTTGATGGAGCATATGTCGCTCAATCGGTATTGTACCACCAGTTGCCGCAATGCCGCGATGGAACCTTGGTCTATATGGAAAACCAGTTCCACTTTCTCGCGTGCCATCCGGCCGTTCTCCAATAGCTGCTGCAAGGCTTCCAGCAGCAGTCTCGGGTCACGGAAAAGCAGGTTGTATATCTTGCCCGAATAGGAAATGACGAACTTGTCCGAAACCACGTCTTTCGGGTAGAACTCCTGTCCGTCAAAACCGTTGTAGATGAGGTGCGTGGAGGGGTTGTATCGTCGCAGCAGTTGTTGGTGCCAAGGCGAAATGGTGACGACGTGACGGGCGGCCTTCAGCACACGGTTGCGCTGACGCAGGGCGAACCAAGTGAACAGGCGGTGCACCCACGCATTGATGAACCGGAAGCGCGAAACGGAGTGAGTGTTATAGGGTATATTGCCCCATTGTTCCGCGATGTCCCGCAAGTCAACTACAAACGGCTTGTTGTATTTCTTTGCCAACCGGTAGGTCGTTTGGAGCGGAAAATAGTAGCACGTACTGCACAAAATGGCATCGTACCGGGCCACGTTGACCGTCTTTTCTATCGTTTGCCGGAAATGCTTCTCGCGTGCGCCGAAGAGTTTGTCGGCGATGTACCGTACGCCTGTATGGCCCTGTTGGTAGTACGCCGTGTGATGCCATTTCCCGAAAGTCGCCTGATAGGGTATTACGCCTTGTTCGCAGTCACTGAACACGTCGCAGTCCCAGCCTTTGCCGCTCAGGTGGCGGCAGAGGCTCACTACACGCGGCGCATAGGCCGGAGGTGCAATGCTGTCGGTGAGTATCAGGATGCGTTTTGCCATAGTATGCGGATGATTTCTTGTGCGCTGTGTCCGTCTCCGTAATCGAGGATGGGGCGCTGTTCGGCTTTTGTACGCAGAGCTTGCAGGATGCTTTTGGTGTCGGTGCCTGCCAAGCGGTTCCAGCCGGCTTCAACCGTTTCCACCCATTCGGTCTCGTCGCGTAGCGTGATGCACGGAGTGGCTTGGAAATAGGCCTCTTTCTGCATGCCGCCCGAATCGGTGACAATCGTTCGGGCTTGTTTCTCAAGCACCAGCATTTCCCGGTACCCGACGGGTTCGATGACGCGGATGTTCGGCGCGTTGTGTATCCGTTGTTGCAGCGCCGGATGGGCGGCAATGGTATGAGCCGTGTGCGGATGGAGCGGCAGCAGAACAGGCATTTCGGTTTGCGCCAAGGCATGTATGATGTGCGTCAAGGCAGTCACGTTCTCTGCCGTGGCAGCGCGATGGATGGTGGCGATGATGAACTGCTTGGAGCTGACGCCGTACTGGTCCAGAACCTGTTGTTGTGTCTGTTCGTCCGGCGTGAAAAGCAAGGTGGCGTCGTACATCACGTCGCCTACGTGATAAGCATGCGCTGTCAGTCCTTCATGTCGCAGATTGTCCATCGCCGTTCGGGTCGGGCAGAAACGCCATGTGGCGATCCGGTCCGTAATGATGCGGTTGTGTTCCTCCGGCATGGAGTCGTTGAAACTCCGCAAACCGGCTTCTATATGCGCAACCGGAATCTGCAGCGCATCGGCGGCTTCCGCTCCGGCCAGTGTGGTGTTCGTATCGCCGTATACTATCACCACGTCCGGCTGCTCGGCTTGCAGGATGGGCGTGATAGCCGATTTCATCTGCTCGATGTCATTACCGCAGTCAAGATGCCATTCGGGGGTAGGAAGGGGCAGCTGTGCGAAGAAAAGGGCACTCATGTTGTAGTCATAATGCTGGCCGGAGTGAAGGATCTTCTCCTGTATGTCCACACCCTGCTGCGCCATCTGGCGGATGGCTTGACTCACAACGGCCGCTTTGATGAACTGCGGACGGGCACCTATGACGGTAATGATTTTCATTGCAGCAACGCCAATATCTTGGGGTAGAGTGAGCGGTGGTAACCGTTCTCCGCAAAAATGCTGTTATGCCACAGCAGGCACAGGTCGCCGTGGTGCATCTTCACCTTCGCAATCAGCCTTTCGCAAAGGAAATAGGCCTCGTCTTCGCTCAGGTTCATATAGTTCTCATTGCTCAGCGTGCAGTCCATCACCGTCAGCGGATGCAGCGTCAGGTTGGTCACGCGAAGCGATACAGGGTTGATCCATCGGATAGCACGGGTGGTCTGCAAGCGGAAACCGGCCTCGTCGGCAAAGCCCATCGTGAAGTCATCCGTAAAGCCTGCTTTCTCCAGTTGATTGAAGAACTTGAGCGAGCCGCGTAGGAAATGTGAGCGGTGCCATGTACTGAAAGCGGAAAGCTGGGAGCTGATAGCGCCATAATAACTGCTATGCACGCCCAAGCGCGCACCGCTGTCGGTCAGCAGTTGTTGCAGACCCTTGTAATCCTTGCCGCGCAGGCGGTACTGCGGATAATCGTAACCCTTCCCGTCGGTGTGCTTGATGAAATAGACGGTCTCGGCATCCGGCACGCGCTGGTCCTGCTCAATCATCCAAGGGAAGGTATACAGGGGGTCGCGGTGTATATCCTTCAGTGCTTCCTTGACTTGCTCCTTCTCGCCGCGCGTCAGGCCGCCGATGGCGCCGCGCAGACTGCGGTACCGCGCAATGCTGTCCACGTCGTGCGTCAGGTATATATGTCCGAATCCCGGGCTGGGCAGGGGCATGTTGAGTAGCTTGAGCAGCAACCGAGCATGCTCGTCCAGCATGGGTATCTGCAGCCGGTTGTTGTGCCCCAGAATGGAGTACTTGGCGGCAAAACGGTCATGCTCGTCGCGCTCGGTATTGAAGGTCTCCTCTGCGCGCGAAGCGAAGAAGAACGTGTTGTACACGATATCCGTCTTGATGATGGCCTTGCCCTTGGCCGGCTGCTCCACCTCCACGCGTCCCATCTCCGGTAGCACAATGCTGTAACTTAAATGCCCGTTAGGCACGATGATCACGTCATGGTCCTCCAGCGCTTTCTCATCCGCGGTGTAAGCCACCCGCGCCGCCGCCTCACTATCCCCATAGCACAGCCACGTCAGGATATAATTCACTGTCTCCTGTAGTCTTTCTTTTTTCATATAAGGTGCTTCATCTTTCAATCTTCATTCTTCAATCGTCAATCTTCACTGACAATCTCCCATTCGTACATCTTTTGCTCAATCTGATGCTTGATGGTTTCGTATTTCTGGAAGTTCTCTGCCGTTTGATTCTCTGGCATGGCGAGCATCTGCTCCATCTTCGCCTGCTGTTCTTCCAGTTGGGCTATCTCTTCTTCTATTTGTGCAATCTGTTTCTCTTTCTTGCGTTTCTCCGCCGCGGCGGCTTTCTGCGCGGCGTAATCTTGTTTGGAACTGGACGCAATCAGGTCTGTGTTCTGTACTCTGTCCGTGGAACGGTCTATATTCTTCCGCTCCAATTCCTTCAGGTCGTCCATCTTCTTCGCCCGCAGGAAATCATAGATGCCGCCCAAGTGTTCCTTCACGCGTCCGCCGCCGAACTCATATACCTTGCTCACCAGCCCGTTCAGAAAATCGCGGTCGTGACTCACGCATATGAGCGTGCCGTTGAAATCCTGCAGGGCGGCCTTCAGCACGTCCTTCGACTGCATATCGAGGTGGTTGGTCGGCTCGTCGAGGATGAGCAGGTTGCACGGCTCCAACAGCAGGCGTATCATCGCCAGACGGCTGCGTTCGCCGCCGCTCAGCACTTTCACTTTCTTCTCACTGGCTTCGCCGCCGAACATGAATGCGCCTAAAATGTCGCGTATCTTGGTGCGGATGTCGCCGACGGCTACGTAGTCAATCGTCTCGAATACGGTCAGGTTCTCGTCCAGCAGCGCTGCTTGGTTCTGGGCAAAATAGCCGATTTTGACATTGTGCCCGATCTTCAAGGCTCCCAAGTAATCCAGCTGCCCCATAATGCACCGTACGAGCGTCGTCTTGCCTTCGCCGTTCTTGCCTACGAACGCCACTTTCTCGCCGCGACGGATGGTCAGCGTCACGTCATGGAACACGTTATGCTCGCCGAAATCCTTGCGCACATCCTCCGCGATAATCGGAAAATCACCGCTCCGCGGAGCAGGCGGAAAGCGCAGGTTCAAGCGGCTTGTGTCCTCCAGATCGACCTCCAGCCGCTCTAATTTCTCCAGCTGTTTGATGCGGCTCTGTACCTGCACGGCCTTTGTCGCTTTGTAGCGGAAGCGCTCGATGAATTCCTCGGTATCGGCAATCATCTTCTGCTGGTTCTGGTAGGCGCGCACTTGCTGCTCGTGCCGCTCCTTGCGCAACTCGACGAAGCGGCTGTAGTTGACGTTGTAGTCGTAGATGCGTCCGAGTGTAATCTCAATCGTGCGGTTGCATACATTGTCAATGAACGCGCGGTCGTGGCTCACCATCAGCACGGCGCTCGGGCTGGTCTTCAGAAAATCCTCCAACCATTGGATGGACTCTATGTCAAGGTGGTTGGTCGGCTCGTCGAGCAGCAGCAGGTCCGGATGGCTTAATAATATCTTTGCCAGCTCGATACGCATGCGCCAGCCGCCGGAGAATTCCGAACACGGCCGGTCAAAATCCTTGCGCTCGAAACCCAGACCGATAATCGTCCGGTCCATCTCGGCAATGAATCGCGCATCGTCTCCCTCACCCGTCACCTGTAACCCTTCATCCTTCACCCTCATCACTTCCTCGCGCAGCGTCCGGTTGTCTTGGAACAGCATCACTTGCGGCAGGTAACCGATGCGCATGTCCGCCTCACGGGCGATGCGTCCGCCGGTCGGCTGGTACTCGCCGGCAATGAGGCGCAGCAGGGTCGTCTTGCCGGCGCCGTTCTTGCCCACCAGCGCGATGCGCTCCTTGCGGTTGATAAGGAACGTGATGTCGTCCAGCACAGGGCGGGACGAGAACTCCATGCTCAAATGGTCAATCGTCAGCATTTATTGCGGGTCAAGGCGTTCATAAACGGAGTTCTTGCTGATGAACTCAGGTACAATCTGCTTCATCATCTTGACGGTTGTGAAGACTTTGTCGAGGTGGCTGGTCTCAATCAACGCGTCTATCTGCGGGCTCACTTGGTCGTAATCGAACTCGCGCACGCGAGCAATCATGATTTTGTTGTTGCTCGTCGGCATGGTCAGCTCTTTCTGGTTCAGCAGTTCCTCATATAGTTTCTCACCCGGCCGCAGACCGCTGAATACAATCTGTATGTCTTTCTCCGGCGTGTATCCGGCAAGGCGTATCATGTTGCGTGCCAAGTCAAGTATCTTCACCGGCTTGCCCATGTCGAAGACGAATATCTCGCCGCCTTTGCCTAACGTGCTCGCTTCCATCACGAGGCAGCACGCCTCCGGAATGGTCATGAAATAGCGGATAATCTCTGGATGTGTTACCGTCACAGGACCGCCGGCGGCAATCTGTTTCTGGAAATACGGAATGACCGAACCGTTACTGCCTAATACGTTGCCGAAGCGTGTCGTGATGAACTTGGTGCAGTTGGGGTTCGTCTTCTGCAGTTTGTGGAACAGCGATTGTACGTATATCTCCGCAATACGCTTGCTGGCGCCCATGATATTGGTCGGGTTGACGGCCTTGTCGGTGGAAATCATCACGAAGCGCTGCACGCCGTATTGTACCGACATGTCCGCCATGTTCTTCGTGCCTAATACGTTCGCGCGGATAGCCTCGTTCGGGTAACTCTCCATCAGCGGCACGTGTTTGTATGCCGCTGCGTGATAGACCACGTCCGGACGTATCTCGCTGAATATCTGCTCGATGCGTTCGCGGTTGCGGACATCGGCAATGATAGGAATGAACCGTGCCTCGGGGAATTGCTTCTGTAAATCCAGCGTCAGGTCATGCAGCGGCGACTCCGCCAGCTCTAACAGCACCGTCACTTGCGGACCGAAACGCTGTACCTGACGCACCAGCTCGCTACCGATGCTGCCGGCGGCGCCGCTGATGAGCACTACCTTGCCTTGGATGATCTGCCGCACGTTGTCCATGTTGATGTCTATCTCCGGACGTTCCAGCAGGTCCTCGATACGTATCGAGTCGATGCGGCCGATGCGCTGGGCGTCAATGTCGTTCGGGTTGTCAAAGCTGGTGAAATAAGGGGTCGTCAGGATGCGGATGTTATGGTCGATGAACACCTGCAAATCCTTGGAAGGGTTGATCTCGCGCATCTTGAGCGGAGACACGATGACATGCTTGATGCCTCGTATAGCCATCCGTTCGAACAGCTTGTCGTTGAGCGGATAGACACGCAAACCCACCAAGTCGAAACCGGAACGCTCGTCGCCGTCGGTGATGAAGCCTACCGGCTCGTAAGGTACATTGCCCGATGAGCGCAGCATCTTGGCGATCGACACACCGGCGTACTTGGTGCCGTAAATCATCACGCGCGGACTGCCGCTGCCGTGATGTTGTATCATCTCGCCGATAATCTTCACCGCCACGCGTACCGAGAACAGCAGCACGAACGCGGACGGCATGT
>Ga0265298_10008437_pt1 | contig 12373 bp, 10 predicted proteins | sample AusTroGonzalo_MG_3_FD_193486 | JGI IMG/M metagenome (GOLD analysis project Ga0265298, IMG submission 193486) | Bovine rumen microbial communities from tropical cattle in Woodstock, Queensland, Australia - Gonzalo_01 | ecosystem: Host-associated > Mammals > Digestive system > Stomach > Rumen ... | reverse complement strand
CCAATTTCAATTATCGTCCCGAAATCCCTACTCATCAACTATGTACTCAATGCGACCTCCGGAGGCGAGGGCGTTAAGGAAACTGCGGAGTACTTCCGGGGTCACGGCGTTGATGCTTTCCTCGTAGCGGGAGATGTCCTTGCCAAAGGCGTAGCGGTTTTTCATTGCCACAACGGCACCTGCGGGGGAGCCCATCTCGGACTTGACGTCCTGCAGAACGGTTGCTTTCCAGGCTTTCAGGTCCGCTGCGGGAACTGCTTTTGAGCTTATGCTCTTGATGGCTGCGCGAACGGCGGTAAGAGCCCTTTCGCTTTCCTGGACGCAGTCGTCCGGGAGGCCGGCCTTGTCTGCAGGCTGGCAGGATATGAACATGCGGAAACGCTCCTGCGGCTGGACTATGAGGGTGGGGCTCACCTCCACCGTGTAGCCGTAAGGTGCAAGATGCACCAGAAGGGCCTGTCTAAGGGCTTCTGACGCGATGTCTGCCGTATAGAAGCTCTGTGAAGTCACAGCATAAGGCGCATCCATCATGACGTAGATGCCGGGGGCGCCGGAGCCTTCAATGGTGCGCGCGCCAACGATGGGGCTCAGGTGGACGGTAGGGCGGGGAAGGGTGCCCCGGTCCGTGTCAAAGCCGCCTATCATGCGTGTAAGCATCTTCTTGACGACGCCCTCGTCCAGGTCTCCGGCCAGGATGAAGATGCCGTCGTTCATGCGGGCAAAGCGCCTGGTGAAGTATTCATCGGCCTTGCGTGCGGTCTCCGCGTTGAGGGCCGACGGGACTTTTGATGCCGATGCCGCAAAGCCCGGGTTGAGCATCTGGAAAAGCTCGTCCTCCCGGTTCTGGGGCTTTAGGACGCCGTTTCTGAGGTAGCGCTCAACTTCGGCGCGGTTGAAGGTGCGGTCGCACGCGATTGCCCTGAGGGTCTTGAGCAGGAACAGCAGCTGGGAAGACGGTGCATCTCCGCTGAGGCTCATGCTGAAGACGCCGACATCGGCCCTCATGCTTATTCCGGCCGATTCCATAAGGTCGCGGAATGCGGGTGCGGAAAGGCCGCCGGCGTCGTAGAGGGAGAGCATGTCGGCAATGTAGCCGCCCTCGCCGGGTTTGATGTCCGTGATGGTGGAGAGGCCGCCGTTGAGGACCAGGGCGTAGCTGAACATTCCGCTGCCTGGAATCTGCTTGTAGGCCACCCTGATGCCGTTGGAGAAGGTCCAGAGCTTGCCTCCGGTGATGGGCTCCGTCTTTTCCGTCTTGATGCGGACGCGGGGGAGATCACGCTCCAGGCCCAGGGAGTCCGCCGAATGCCAGGAATACTCCTTGCCGGAGGGGGCTATGGACCCGTAAAGATAGGCCAGGTTGTAGTAGAAGAGGGCCTCGTCGCGGTCCAGGGAATCGGACGCCGTGACGTATTGGAGGCTCAGGTTGGAGAGCTGCTCCGCAAGTGCGGCGGAGAAGAGGTTGAAATGCCGCGTCTGGATGCTGTCCGGCACGTTTTTGCGGGCAAAGAGGCGGGCCTCCTCGGCAAAGGGGGAGAGGGGTGCGCCGTAGAGGAAATGGGCTATGCAGCGGTCCGTGTCCTCCTCTGACGATGGCAGCTGCGCCGCCTTCCTGAGGTATGCAGGGGTGAGGATGCGCTTTGAGTCTGCGAATTCCTCCACCGTTGCGCCGAAGGAATCCAGTTCCCCAATCGTGGACGATATTGTCCTCATTGCGGTTTCCGCGTATTCAGGGGCGGTGTTTACGGAGACGCTGTAGCGCTCGTCCCCGGAGGTTTCAGAGCTGGTGAGGGCGGAAAAGACTATTTCCCCGTGCGGAATGCCCACGTCCCGGAAATTCCGCTCCAGCCTGTGCCCCAGGATGGACTGGAACTCCCGCGCCAGAATCCTTGTTGCAAGGGTCTGCGGGGTGTTCATAAGGTCGTGCGGAATCCTTGCCGATGAGTACGTGACGCTTATCTCCACGTCCTTCTTGCCGGGGACGGTGCGCACGTTCACATATGGAATGGGGGACGGCTCCCACACATAGTCCGGCGTGTGCGACTCCTTCACCAGGATGCGCGGAACCAGCATGGAGAATATGTCCATCTTCTTTTTCAGTTCCACCGGGTCGATGTCCCCGCACACAATGACCGCCTGCTCCGACTTTGACCTGGACATCTGGCTGAAGGTGTACAGCAGCGTGGAATCCAGGACATCGGCATTGTGGAAGGCTATGTGACGATAGCGGAAGACGGAGGAGCCGTCATAGTCGGTGAGATAACCGTCCGGGCCGGGGGAGATGCCCATGCGCGAGAAGAAGTCCGACCTTAGAGAGCGCCTGGCCTCGGGGGAGGGGGCTTCGTCCCTTCTTATGACCGCAATGTCCGCATATCCCTTGACCGATGTGTTGGTAACCATATAATATGTGGCGCCGCAGCCAAGGGTCCCTTTGATGATGCGGCTGTCCACCGGAAGGGTGGGAAGGTCCGCCGCTGGCACGGAAATTGAACTCACCACCAGGGCCAGCGAAAAAAGGGCATATTTGATACGATTTGTCATAAGCGCTGTGCAAAAATACAACAATATTTGCTATTTTTGCAATTTGTGAACCAGAATATCTAACAATAAAACTTATAGAAGAAGATGAAAAGAGTATTTGTAGCCATCGCAACATTCGCCGTTGCCGCTGCCGTGGCATCCGCCCAGGATTACAACGCAGGTATTGAGGCGTTTAACGCGGGAGCCACCGCACTTGAATCCAGCAAGACCGAAGCCCTTGCTTCTTTCCGCGCAGCACTCGCCCAGTTTGAGGCATGCGAGGATGAAGGAGCCGCAGAGCAGGTTGCTAAGTGCAAGGAAATCATCCCCGGAATCATTCTTTCCATAGCCAAGGAGCAGATTAACGGTGCAGAGTATGACACCGCAGTCGCCACCCTTGCAGACGCAACTTCCGTTGCAAAGGAATATGGTGTGGAGAGCGTTGTGGCAGAAGCCGCAGATCTCCTTCCCAATGTTTATATGCGTAAGGGATCGGCCCTTATCAAGGCAAAGGATTTCGCAAATGCAATTCCCGCTTTCCAGGAAGTGCTGAAGCTCAACCCGGAAGACGGCCAGGCATACCTTCTCCTTGGTCAGGCCACCATGCAGACCGGCAATCTTGACGGCGCAATCGAGGCTTTCCTCAAGGCCAACGAGCTTGGTCAGGAAGCCAAGACCGGCAAGCTCCTTTCCAACTGCTACCTCAAGAAGGGCCAGGGCCTGTTCAAGGCCGGCAAGAATGCAGAGGCCATCGCTGCCCTGGAGGAGTCCAACAAGTATGTTGAGAGCGCCAATGCATACAAACTCATCGCCGCCGCACAGACTAAGAGCGGCAAGAGCGCAGACGCCATCAACACCTACAAGAAGTACCTGGAGGTAGATCCCAACGCAAAGGATGCAGTTGACGTGATGTTCACCATCGCCGCCACCGCCCAGAAGGCCGGGGACAAGGCAACTGCAAAGGAATACTACCAGAAGCTTGCAGGCAGCAAATACGCTGCACAGGCAGAAGCCCAGCTCAAGACTCTGTAGGTCTTGAGAGCGCTGGAACTGCTTGCGCCCGCAAGGACGGCGGAAATCGGCATCGCAGCGGTTGACTGCGGTGCCGATGCCGTATATATAGCCGGCCCCGCCTTCGGTGCCCGTTCCGGCGCAGGCAATTCCGTGGAGGACATAGCACGTCTCTGTGCTTATGCACACCGCTTTGGCGTGCGGATTTTTGCCACAGTCAACACAATAATATATGAGGAGGAAATCCCTGCGGTGCGTTCGCTGCTTGAGCAGCTGGCCGCGGCGGGGGTTGACGCTTTGATAGTGCAGGACCCTGCTGTGCTGTCCCTGGCCGCAGGGCTCGGGATGGCCCTTCATGCATCCACGCAGTGCGCTGTGCGTTCTGTGGAGAAGGCCAGGTTTGTGGAAAGCCTGGGGTATGAAAGGATAGTCCTTGAGAGGCAGATGTCGCTTGAAGAAGTGCGGGCGGTTTGCTCCGCTGTTTCCTGTGAGATTGAGTTCTTTGTTCACGGGGCGCTGTGCGTTTGTTACAGCGGGCAGTGCTATCTGTCCGAGTATCTGACCGGCCGCAGCGCCAACAGGGGAGAGTGCGCCCAGGCGTGCAGGAGCCTTTACGACGTTGAGGACGCTTCCGGCAAGGTGCTGGCCAGGGACAGGGCGATTCTGTCCCTGAAGGATTACAATCTCCTGAACCGCCTTGGGGACCTTGCTTCCGCAGGGGTTGTTTCCTTTAAGGTTGAGGGCCGGTTGAAGGGTGAATCCTACGTACGCAATGTTGTCAGGGCATATTCCGATGCTCTTGACGCCCTTGTGGCGTCTTCCGGCGGGAAGTATTGCCGGGCCTCGTGGGGGCATGTACGCGGGGGCTTTGTTCCGGATCTTAACAAGACTTTCAACCGGGGGTACACTTCTTTGTATCTGGACGGCACCCGGGGCCGATGGGCTGCCCAGGGCGGAGGAGAATTCATCGGCACGGTGGAAAGAATTGCCCGGGACGGTTATAATCTGGAACTTGCATCTCCTTCCGTGCGTCTTGCCAACGGCGACGGTTTCACTTTTGTAACATACGACGGCACTGTTGCCGGTTTCCGGGCCGATGTCTGCGAAGGCAGTACCATCCGCTGCAGGAAGGTCCCCGGCCTTGTCCCGGGAATGCGGCTTTACCGCAACCTGAGCGCTGCTTTTGAGCGCTCCGTTGAAGGTTCCCGGCCTTCGCGGGAGATTGACGTGGCCCTTCAAGTTACCCTTGACGGCACTTCCATTCTGGTTCACGCCACGTCCGAAGACGGCCGCACCGCTGAGGCATCCCTTACCGGACTTGAGCCCGCCCAGAATGCTTCCCGTGCCTTGTCTTCCGTCCGTGAGCAGCTTGGTAAACGCAGCGGCATCTATTCGTTCACCGTGGAGTCTTTGGACTCCATGGGCCCTGACGGCGCCCCTTGCGGCGTTCCGTTCCTCCCCGCCTCCGCCCTGAACGGCCTCCGCCGCTCCCTGGCCGATGCCCTGGATGCCTTCCCGGTGGTGCAACAGGGCGTCGCGTTGCCATCCCCGTCTCCCCAGTCGTCATTCGCCGACTTGATCGACGAATCTCTCTCCTACAAATCCAACATCGCCAACTCCCTGGACCGAGCCCTCTACGCCTCCCGCGGCGCCACTTCCATGGAGGACGCCTATGAGCTCACCCATCGTCCCGGCGTGGAACTCATGCGCTCCCGCTACTGCGTCCGCCATGAACTGGGCCTCTGCCCCAAGTCATCGCCATCGGCCTCCCAGTCGTCATCCTCGGGCTTGTCCCGGGGCTCCGCTGGCCCCCTCTACCTCGTCAACAACGGCCGCCGTCTCCTCCTCCGCTTCCACTGCGCCACCTGTGAAATGACCGTAGAGGACTGCTAGTCCCTTCCTCTCCGCCCCGCACCGCCAACTTGAGCACCAAAACAGCCAAATCGGTGCTCAAACCCCGCAAAACGGCTACTTGAGCACCAAAAACGCCATTTTGGTGCTCAAACTATGGGGTTAAGGTAGGGGTTATTTCTCTTGCAGCCGGTGAAGGTGGCAGAAGAGGAGCTTGCCGTCAGCGTCCCTAAGGTGCATGCCGTTGCCGTGGCAGTATTTCCAGTACTTGCAGGAGGTGCATTCGCCGGTTTTCATCCAGGAGCGGTCACGGTATATCTGGTAGCGGCTCCGCCAGACGTCCATGAAATCGTCACCTTTATATATATTGCCCTGGCTGTAATCGGCACGGATGCTGGGGCATGCGGCGATGGAACCATCTGCCATGACTGATCCGGTGGTGATGCCGGCATTACAGAGGAAGAAGTTGTCGCGGACATCGCCCTCGTACTTGCCTAAAAAGCCCTCACAGCCGTAGTTGGCCTTGATGCGGCCTTCCCTGCGGGTGGCTTTAATGAAGTCCATGAGGCCGCGGAATTCCTCTCCTGAGAGCCTGAGTTCCGGGTCCGATGCCGCACGTCCCACGGGGAAGATGGTGAACAGCCTCCAGGCCTTGATGCCGTTAGCGATGAGCAGTTCCTTGATCTGGTCCAACTCCTTGTAGCTGCGCTTGTTGACGCAGGTGACAACATCGAACTCGACCTCTCCGGAGGCGGCAATCATGCGGGCGGCTTCCAGGGCTTTGGGGTAGCTCCCCGACAGGCCACGCATCCAGTCGTGCGTTTCCCCGATGCCGTCCAGGCTCACGGTCACGCTGCGCAGGCCGCTGTTCAGAAGGCTTTCATAGCGCCTTGGCGTAAGAAGCTGCCCGTTTGTGACGATGCCCCAGGGGAATTCCCTGTCGTAAAAGGCCTTTCCGCACACCTCCAGGTCCTTGCGCATGAGAGGCTCACCGCCGGTGACGTTTATCATTACGTAATGCGGATCCTGTGCCTTGGAAATGCTGTCCAGCACCGGAAGGAAGTCCTCTAGCGGCATGTCCTTCAGGGCCGATGTCACTTTGCAGTCGCTCCCGCAGTGCCTGCAGTGCAGATTGCAGCGTAGGGTACATTCCCAGAAAACAGCAGTGAGGGGATGTTCCCTCACCACTTTGTCAATCATGGGTCTGGCGAGATTCAGGCCCATTGTCTGTCTGAGCGGGAGCATTATTTGAGTTTGGCGTCGAAGGTGACCGTGTATTCCCCCCTGTACCAGCCATCGTCGGCCTTTTTGGTCTGTTCAATGGTGAGGCGGTCTTCCCGGAGGGTGTCCCTTTGGAAGAGGCCACCGTTATCTTCCCCGTCCACATCTTCCAGAATCACCTCAATCTTTTCGGCCGGGTATACCGAATCATAGGCATCCACTTTACCGTCTTTGTCCGATTCTACCGGCGCCCCCTGGTTATAGAGTATTTTCCCGTTTGAGGGTACGCCGTAGCGGACAGTAGCCCTGATGCCGGGGATGGGCTTGCCGGATTCCTGGGCATGGACGGAGCCCCTGACGATGTAATTCGCATGTGGCATCCCGTATTCTGCAGCGTTTGTGGCGGGGCCGGGACCGTACATGTCCGGGCCGATGATGGTGCATGCGGAAAAGCCGAGTAATGACAGAATTGCCCCGGCTATAATTTCATAGAGATGTTTAACTTTTGCTTTCATACCCTTTAAACGCAGGAACTGCGCAACCTTGCATTACGGATGTACCAAAGTGCCCACTTTTTCTCCTTTCAGGAGTTTGGTGAGGTTGCCGGTGGCGTTCATGTCAAAGACGATGATGGGCATTTTGCCGTCACTGCAGAGGGCGTAGGCGGTCTGGTCCATGACCTTGAGGTGCTTGGAGATGGCCTCGTCGAAGGTGAGTTCATCGTACTTGGTGGCGGTGGGGTCCTTCTCCGGGTCCGCAGTGTAGACGCCGTCCACGCGGGTGCCTTTGAGGAGGGCATCGGCGCCGATTTCAAGGGCCCTGAGGGCTGCGCCGGAGTCCGTGGTGAAGAAGGGGTTGCCGGTGCCGCCGGCGATGAGGGCTACGCCGCCGCGCTCCAGGACTTTGACGGCATCGTCCCTCATGTAATACTTGGCGTGGGGCTCCATGGGGGTGGAGGTAAACACCACGGCATCAACGCCTTCCGCCTTGATGAACATGGAAAGGGCCAGCGAGTTGATGACGGTGGCCAGCATGCCCATCTTGTCCCCGTCTACGCGGTCGAAGCCCTTGCCCACGCCCTGGAGGCCGCGGAAAATGTTGCCGCCTCCATTGACGATGGCTACCTGCAGGCCGGCCTTCACCGCTGCCGCTATCTCCTTTGCATATGCTTCCAGACTTGCTGTTTCAAGTCCCTTTCCGGCGGGACCGCCAAGGCTTTCGCCGCTAAGTTTCAAAAGTACTCGTTTATACATGATTCTGCTTTTTCAGATAAACAAAAGTATTGAAATAATGGGAAACTTCCAAGAAAGATTCCTATATTTGCGTATTAGAACATAAACAAAACCAACTATAATGGCTAAATTCCTGACCTCCTCTATCGGCAAGAAGTTCATCCAGAGCATCACCGGTGCTTTCCTCATCGTCTTCCTGCTGCTTCACGGAACCATCAATTTCTTCTCCGTACTGGATTCATTCAGCGGTAAGTTCGGCGCAGTTGCAGTGGACGATAAGCTCTTCTCCGCCGGGGACGGCCTCTTCAAACTTGGCTGCGACTTCATGTCCACCGGCTTCATCAGCATAATGGTTCCCATCCTTGCCCTTGGTTTCGCTATCCATATCATCTTCGGCATCTGGCTGGAGACGGAGAATATTATCAAGCGCGGCGGCTTCAACCGTTATGCAGTGGCGTCCAAGGCCAAGAACGACAGCTGGAGCGCCAAGAACATGGCCATCCTGGGCGTCCTGATCCTTGGTTTCCTGGGCTTCCACCTCTGCCACTTCTGGGCAAAGATGCAGCTTCCGGAGATGTTCGGCATCGGCAATTATGAGGACAATCCCTACACTCTTCTGATGGCCACCTTCAGCAAATGGTGGGTTGTGGCCCTCTATATTGTATGGTTCATAGCCCTCTTCCTGCACCTGGAGCACGGCTTCTGGAGCATGTTCCAGACCATCGGCTGGAATAACAAGAAATGGCTGAAGCGCCTCAAGGTTATTGGCATTATCATAAGCGCAATCATCGTCCTCCTCTTTGTGAGCACGGCGGTTAACGCCTACATCCAGGCCAATTATCTTTTTTAAAAAATTTTTAAGAAACTCTTGTTTTTTAAATTTCGAATCTGCATATTTGCAAACAGATATGACGACAATGGTAAACAACTCCTGGTGGCGCACTTGCAGTTCAATCCTGTAAGTCGCTTCGCCGTAGTTGTATATATATAGAAGGCCTGCTGACTTACAGCAGGCCTTTTTTGTTGCCCTGTCGTCATTCTCGGGCTTGTCCCGGGAATCTGAAAACGAAATGTAACAATTTAAATTATAGAATTATGAAACAGAAAAAGTACATGCTTCCTGAGAGCGAAATCCCTACCCATTACTTTAACATTCAGGCCATCATGCCCAACAAGCCGCTGCCGTTCCTGAATCCCGCCACCAAACAGCCTCTCAAGGCGGAAGACCTTTACCCCATCTTCTGCAAGGCCTGCGCCGACCAGGAACTCAACCAGACGGACGAGTGGATTCCCATTCCGGAGGAAGTACGCCAGCAATATGCCGCATACCGCTGTACCCCGCTGGTTCGCGCTTACGAACTTGAAGAAGCCCTTGGCACTCCCGCGCATATATATTATAAGAACGAGAGCGTCTCTCCCGCCGGCAGCCACAAGCTGAATTCCGCAATCGCCCAGGCCTATTACGCAAAGCAGCAGGGCATCACAAACCTTACCACGGAAACCGGTGCCGGCCAGTGGGGCGGTGCGCTCAGTTATGCCACCAAGAAGTTCGGCATTGACTGCGCCGTGTATATGGTAAAGGTAAGCTACGAGCAGAAGCCGTTCCGCCGCTCCATCATGCAGGCATTCGGCGCTGCGGTGACGCCCTCTCCGTCCATGTCCACACGCGCCGGAAAGGACATCCTCACCATCAACCCCAACGACCGCGGCTCCCTTGGCTGCGCGATTTCGGAGGCAATAGAACTTGCTGTGAGTACCCCCAACTGCAAATATGCCCTGGGTTCTGTCTTGAATCACGTATGTCTGCACCAGACGGTTATCGGCCTTGAGGCGGAGAAGCAGATGGCCCTCACCGGGGAGTATCCGGACATTGTAATCGCATGCTTTGGCGGAGGATCCAACTTCTGCGGCCTGGCCCTGCCGTTCATGAGGCACACCATCCAGGAAGGCAAAAAGACCCGCTACATTGCCGCAGAGCCTTGTTCCTGCCCCAAGCTAACACGCGGTAAGTTTGAGTACGACTTTGGTGACGAGGCCGGCATGACCCCGCTCCTGCCGATGTATACTTTGGGGCACAGTTTCAAGCCCGCATCCATCCATGCAGGCGGTCTCCGCTATCACGGCGCAGGTGTGGTGCTGTCCCAGCTCATGAAGGACGGATACATGGAGGCCGTTGACATTGAGCAGCTTGACTCCTTCCGTGCAGGTGTGCTCTTTGCCCAGACAGAAGGCATTATCCCCGCCCCGGAAAGCTGCCACGCCATAGCCGCAACCATCAACGAGGCCCTGAAGTGCAAAGAAACCGGCGAGAAGAAAACCATCCTCTTCAACCTCTCCGGCCACGGCTTCGTGGACATGGGCTCGTACGACAAGTATTTCTCCGGCGAAATGCAGAACTACCACCTCTCCGACGATGAGCTTGGCAAGTACATGGCCAGCGCCGATGCCTTGAACAAGTAACCTGAACCTACTGCTTGCCTACTTGAGCACCAAAAAGGCGTTTTTGGTGCTCAAGTTACGTTTTTGGGCGGTTTGAGCACGGATTTGGCCGTTTTGGTGCTCAAGTAGCTGTTTTGCGGGGTTTGGACACCAGAATGACGTATTTGGTGCTCAAGTTACGTTTTTGTTGCAACATATTAGGGGCCCGTTGCATCTTTAGAGCAGTAATTTAAGAGTTATGGTTGCAAAACTTCGTCACCTATACGAGATTATTGCAGGAGCAATTCTCTCTTTCTTCGGATTCACCGGATGTGATGCCATAGAGGACATTGTTTATCCCAAGGCCGAGTATGGTATGCCTCATGCCAAATACCAGATTCAAGGCACGGTAACAGCGGAGGAGACAGGCAGCCCCATCCAGGGCATCCGTGTCAAGTACAGTCACCTTGACTACGTGGACGATGATGGCAACAAGCACTTCACCGAGATGTGCGGTGACAACATCCTCACCGACAAAGACGGCAAAGTGGATATCACCGACACCGCATTTGCATCGGGTCAGGACGAGATTGAAATCTCCCTGGAAGACATCGACGGCGCAGAAAACGGCGGAAACTTTGAGACCATGATCCTTCATAACGAGGACCTTCAGATAGAATTCGTCAAGGACGATGGCGGCCGCTGGCATATTGGCGACTACACCATCAACTTCGCCGCCAAGATGAAGCAGGCCCAGGCTCTGGAATAATAGCAGTTTTATTTCATAACACCTTAACGCCATTCTACACATGTGGAATGGCGTTTTTTGCCTGTTTTTTAATATTAACATTAAGAACAATGAGCTAATCGTAAAAAAGATTTTTACGAATCTGAATGCCTGTTGCGAGGCGTTTCCTTACATTTGGCAAAAAAGCGCCATGTATAACGACACACCTCAAGAAAGACTATTCCTGAACGCCAAACCTCTTGCCCATTATTGTTCTCCTGCATTACAGGACGCCTTGCTTTATGAAAACGAGAAAGAAATGGGTATCATCATTAACTTCATCGCAATAGCGTTGATGTTTGCACCCAATTGCAGGCTCCTGGCTTTTGCCGTGATGTCTAATCACCTTCATTTTATTCTGGAAGGAGAGCCGGAGTGGTGCGAGGCGTTCATAGGAAAGCTTATTGAACTGCTGGACAACTATTTCCGGTACAACGGCAAGCCAGAACTGTGCGGAAAGATCAGTTTTACTCCAACCGTCATCACCAGTCTGAAACAACTGAAGGATGCTATTGCCTACGTTATCCGTAATCCATTTGTGGTAAGGACCGATGTCAATGTCTTTGCCTGCCCGTCAACCAGCGGCCACCTGTATTTCAATCCCATGATGAGAAAAGAGGGCATTTATGCCTCCGACCTTAAAGGCCGCGCCCTCCGTGATTTTCTACACACAAGAAAAGGAATTGCCCTGACGGACCGCTTCCGTGTATTGAATGGCTTTGCCCAACCATGGAGCTTTGTGGATTACGAGCGGGCCATGTCCTTTTTCTCCAACGCGCGGGAATTCGTCACGTGGACGCTGAAGAACGTTGAAGGGCAGATAGAGATTGCCCTGAAACTTGGTGAAACGCCATCCTTGTCCGATCAGGAGTTGTTATCGGTGGCCTTCAAACTGTGTAAGCAGAGGTTTGCCAACATTCCGCCCTCAAAACTGGAAGAAAAGGACAAGATGAAACTTGCCCTCATGTTGAAAAACGAATACTATGCCTCCAATGGCCAAATCTCCCGCACAATTGGCCTCTCCCCACGAGTTGTTGACTCAATGTTCCCCCTTGCCGCAAAGCAATGACATAACTTAGACACCAAAATGGCGTTTTTGGTGCTCAAGTTGGGTATTTGGCCAGTTTGGACACGGATTTGCCCGTTTTGGTGCTCAAGTGGGGTATTTGGCCAGTTTGGACACGGATTGGGCCGTTTTGGTGCTCAAGTTGGGTATTTGGCCAGTTTGGACACGGATTGGGCCGTTTTGGTGCTCAAGTGGGTGGATGAGAGGTGGTGAAGGTGGTGGAGGAGCGGCGGGGCGCTAGTCAACCATGACAAGGACGGGGGAGGG
>Ga0265298_10008436_pt1 | contig 12373 bp, 20 predicted proteins | sample AusTroGonzalo_MG_3_FD_193486 | JGI IMG/M metagenome (GOLD analysis project Ga0265298, IMG submission 193486) | Bovine rumen microbial communities from tropical cattle in Woodstock, Queensland, Australia - Gonzalo_01 | ecosystem: Host-associated > Mammals > Digestive system > Stomach > Rumen ... | reverse complement strand
CAATATGACATCCCGTTCTTCTCCCATGATCTATACAGTATCCCGTCGCATAGGATGACGTAGGGTTTGGGCGTCGCACCCTTCGGAGGTCTCTTTATCAGTTCTATCAGCTTGTCCTCTTCTTCGCTGGCATAGTTGCCTACTCCAGCGCTCTTATAGACATTGTTCCAAGGGTTGTCATCGAGGATCGCGCAGCGGTATCCGGTGCATCTCTCGATCAGGATGCTCTTGTCCGGGTAGAAGGTGACATCCTTATCCTTCGCCGGATAGATGCGGAACTTCACGAAGTAAGGATTGGCAGCTGATACGAAGTTGGACAGGCAGAAACATCTCGCGTCCGTATTGCCGGAGAATACCGTTTTGGTGAGTGACAATAATCCCGCAGCGCACATGTGCGGATATCTGCGATCTTCCGGCATGAACTCGTCGAAGATCATCATGATCACGTCGGGATGTGCGCCGCCTCTGCGATTGCTGAATACGCTGATGCTCTGGAACTTTATGACCGGGTCCTCTTCATCCGGAACATGTACACCGTCGGCCTTCACGAACCAGTCGTTGGGACACCATCCGAGCATCTTCGCATCGTTCAGGAATTCATTGAAGAATGACGGTTCCTTCAGTTCTGTCAGTTTATTTCTGACCCACATGCTGCGCAGCTGAAAACGCTGCCACAGATCACAGGCGAGACGTAGGAACATATCCGTCTTGCCTATCCTACGCGCGCCTATGATCATCTGCAGCATAGCCTGATCGAAGTATGGCAATATCTTCTTGGGATTATACCATCCGTCGTTATCGCCGTATTCGGTCAGCAGCTGCTTGATCGGGTTCATCTTCTCAACCTGTAGATCAGATTGTCGTTGAGGGTATGCTGCCTCTTATCGAGGATGATACCACCGGGAACCTTGCGCGGTATGAGTTTCATGGTGTCGACGTCATCCGGGTCCATTCCGTGATCGGTGTATATCCGGCGCAGCCATTTACTTTTGATCTTGTAATGCTCATGACCAAGGACGGATTCCGTGGTGATAAGCCAAGGTTCATCAAGCAATTCGACCCACATACCGATGGGGACGCCGAGATGATTGAAACGCTGCGGAACTCCGGCGCATGTGACGGTATAATCCTTGGGTGATGTGACCGGTTCGGCATGCTGCTCGATATATCTTTTGAATCCGCCTTCCCATATCCTGATCGGGCGCGATTCGATTCCCCATCCTCCGAGATAGTCGCCGTGATCCATGGCATCGCTCTCTTTGTCGAGATGGATGACGCTGTCGGTGTCACAATGCAATATCGTCTTGCCTTCTTTTAAAAGCGTCATACAGTTCTCAAGCAAACGTGCGCGGGCGTAACTTGTTACGAACATCGCGTAGGGGAGGTAGTTCTCGGTATCGTCGTTGATCGTGGGTGAAGAGTGCAGCATGAAGTCGCCGAATTCGTCATCCCATTCCAGGATCGTATCTTCGGTCTCGCGTGCCAATGCCATACGTCCGTATCCGGAGTTCATGGCCAGTTTGGCATTGGTGTATTCCAATGATCCTTTGACGGCCTTCTCCTTCTCTGCCATGTACTTCTCGATATATCCGGCGAAGATTCCCGTCTTTTGGAGGAATACAAAGAAGGTATGAGCATAATCAGGGTCGAACTCCACATCATACCAGTCCATGATCACGTCGAGGTCCACGTTGGTCAGCGTCATCTCGTGCCATTGTCTCGTCTCTTCCACGATGGTCCCATGCTCAAAACCTTCGATCATGTTGTCGTATCCGTTCTTGAATTGGAGCCATGGGAATAACCCTTCTTTGAGGCGCAGCTTGATCCTCGTCTCGACGACATATAACGCTCCGTCCCTCGGACAGTGGAACTGCATGGTGGGGATTCCGTATGGCAGAGGGTCGTATGACATCACCGTGGGATACATGCTGTGTACATCTTCGTGTGTGATCACTCCTTCATGGAGACCCTGACCCATGCTTATGTTCAGTCCTCCGGTGTAGCCTCTGCGGAGGCGCAGATCGAGATCGGTATCGAGTTTGGGGAAGTATTTCTTCCATTTCATGTCCGTCTTGGTGTTCTTACCTTCTCCGGCGATGAACCTCTTCATCAGCATCCAAGCGTCGCCGGATGCTGTTGATTTGGTACGTCCGGATAGGTGCATCCGGTCCATGGCAGCGGCGACGATCTGCGCGTCACGTTTGACGTATTCCCATTGTGCCGGATCGGAGAAGTCAACATCATCGGACCATCCCGGATGGAAGTCCTCGCTCACTCCTTCCAGCTTGGGAAGTCCGATAAGCTGGCCCAGCGATCTTACGGAGGATCCCGGTACCTTCTTCAGACTATCCCTGAAGGCCAGTTCACCTTCCGAGAACATGCTATCTTCTGTCGGGCGGATGGTGATGTTGATCACCTTCCCGTAGCGGGCGATGATCTCCATCTTCAGGGAGTTCTCGCTGCACATCTTCGCCAGTATCTGCTTGATGAAATGGAAGTCGTAATCGAAGTTATGCGCGTAGATGTAGGTCTTGCCTTTAAGGTCGAGAAAATGCAATAAGTAGTTCTCAAGGTCCTCCGGTTCCGTTCCCGCTCTCCCGTGACCTTTTGGATCAACGACGGCCCATTGGACCATCTTGGCGGTGCTGCCGTCGTTGTCCGTCTCCGTATCGAGACCGTAAATACGGTTCTTCATCTACTCCCTCCAGTCATCGTAGATTTCAATGAATGGATATTTGTCATGCGGTGGTATCGGCGGGACGATCACCACTTTATATTTTGTTGCATCTATCAATTCGAGCAGATCACCGATACCGTCTATCTCTATGATATGATTGGCATACATCTCTTTAGGATTGCTTATGACATAGTTCTTTTCAAGCAATTTCGGGATGTATTCATTTACGAGTGCGGTCTCTCCGCTGGTTGCTACAAGTCTGAATTCATGCGTCATATGGTATCAATCCCGAATGAGGCTATGAACGCATCCTTGCTTTGAGTGGATGCGACCTTATTGTATTCATCTATGAACCATTGTATCTCTTGGCGTTTTTCATCTGTGACATAATAAGCGCCGTTCGATTTGGTGATACCTTCGTAATTGAAGAATACTTCGAACGTGAGATCGTTGGTATTGTACCATTCGGCAAGCAGCTGATCATCCATGTTCTTTATTTCGTTGTATTGTTTGCTGGATGCTCCGGCTCTGTCTGCCATCGCTAAAAGTCCTTGTTTTAATTGCGCACCATCCACCTGTGCGCCCGCGTGCATCTGACGTATGCCGCGCTGTATCTTTGTGTTCTCTCCGGCAGCTGCGGCCTTTGCGAGGTCCTTATAGGCAAGCTGTGCGCGGGATCCCACGACGCCGATCTTGACCCTTGCCTTGGTGGTGTTCTTCAGAAGATAGGATGCACCTTTCGCCATGTCATTCCTCCGGAGGCTGGAACGTGTCCCAATCGTCGCGGATCAGTTTCCTGATCACGTCGTTCTTCTTCAGCCCGTAGGCCGCGCTCAACATGTCCAGCATCTTATACTCCTTCTCATTGAGGCGTATCTGGACGTTGATGTTCCTTGTCAGTTCGGTCATTTTTCATCATCCTCTGCGACTTTGCCTAGATATGCCAGTCCGGTATCTATTATCTCTTCTAATGTGCGGGCCATCATGACACGGTCGAATTCGCTGTCATCATGGAGATATTTGTGGATGGCTATGAATGTCTCGGCGTGTATGTCAGTCATGTCCACGATGAAAGAATTGAATATCACCCGGTGATCCTCGACACGGTTCGAAGAACTGCATGAACGCTTTACCAGAACGCTCATTCTTTCACCTCTTCGATGATCGTGATATGAGCGATATTCAGATAGTATGCTTTGGTTGGAGACTTTACGGTTGCCCAACTCACACTATCGAGAGCATTGACATTTATTGGTGCATCCATTTCAATTTCGACAAAACTGCCGTTATCCATTGAAATCTTGTATTTCATTCTTCTTTCACCTCGTCATCAGTATCTTGTTCGTGGCCGCATTGAGGACATGTATATGTCCCGCGCGGGAAGAACTTGAAGGTCAGAGTGCATCCGCATATCGGGCAGATCATTCTGCATCCTCCAGCGTATAATCCGTGCCGGCCTTCTTGATCTCGCTCATCATGACCTCTATCTTGGACCTGGCGCATCTGAGTATCTGGATCAGTTCCTTCTTGGTGTCGCACCTGGGAAGAAGGTTCAGTTTTTCAAAGAGTTCATCGAGATCCTCGCTGGCCTTTGATCTGAAACTCCACATATCACCGGCTCTGAATGAACCGGGTACTTGTTCTTTCATTCGCTCACCTCGTCCGACAGATCGCACAGCTGCAGCATGGAGTTCATACCGTTCGACATGCATAGTTTGACAGCATCGGAAAAACTTCCGCTGCAGAACTCGTCCGCGATCCTCTTGAGATCGTTGGAGTTTCTGAAGGCGAAGGCCACGCTATCCATGGCCACATAGCTGATCTCGTTGACCTCTGAGGAGGTCAGGCCTGTCATGCTCATTCTATCCTCTCCTTGATATATCTCGTGATGGCGTCCTTGACCTGCGCGAGACCTTCACCGCAGATCACGACGTTGCGGTGATGGTCTATTGCGCGGTAGCACGCCTTCGGCTGCGGACCGTCATAGCATCTCTCGATCGAGAGCGATTTGTATTCCGAGTGAAATTTCCATTGAAACATCTGATCATATTTTCCATATCTGTTGATCGCGAAAGGATCACCGAATATCTCCATCATTCAATCATCCTCCGGCATGACGATAAGGTGGTGTGTCGATAATCTTATGGCATAATCGTCATTCAGCCATAGCTGATTCTTCTCGGCCTTGTAGGTCTTACTTATGATGCATATGCTAGCGGAGGCCGACAGAATGTGTATCTTGTCGTTCTCCATGGTGATCCGCAGACCGTCATCATAATTCAACAGTGTCTTGCCCTGTTCCAGTGCTTTTATTACGTCCTCTCCGTTCATTTGCGTCGCCTCCTTATTGGATGGGATGCCCGGCTCTCGCCGGGCTAAAGTGTTTAGTCGTCTTCCTCCTTTGCGACCGGTTCGATCTTGTTGAGGAATGCGATCAGGATGTCCTTCTCGTCACCGTCGTCATCCTTGACGCTGACGGCCTTGAGCCAGAAATCGACGGCCTTCACATTGAGATGTGTGATCCCGTCGGTCTTCGACTTCTCCTTGAACTTCTTGAACACCTCTTCGGCGTCCTTCGACAGTCTGACGGGTATGTTGGCCCTTGCATACTTGCCGGTTCCTTTGCCGTCCTTGTCGAGTTTCTCGGTCGAAATACTGGCCCAGTAGCGATTGAAGTCCTCGCCTTTTTCCCTGAAGATACGCATATACTGCATTTCATTCACCTGTGGAGGGAATACCGGAGTGTCATCGCACTTGTCCGGCAGCGCCCTCAAGGAGAAGTTACGATATTCTGATATTTAAATTATCACTTTTCAATCGGTTAAGATTGAATAATATTTAACACACGTTAAAACTTAAAATAATAGTTTAACCATCTTAACAATATGGAATACCCGCCGTCAAGATCGGGACGCCTGGAAGTCCTCCATCCGGTCATGGCAAGCGTCGCCTCGGCGATTCCTACAGTCCGCTCCCTTCCTCACGAGCGGCCGACCCGCCCAACCTCGCCCCTCGGCGCCGCGGCGGGTCATACCTCCGGGTATTCTGTCGGTGATCACCATGAACCCTACACCCGAAGAGATAATCGAGACTGCCAAATCAGGCAGCACCGGACAGGTGAAGACGCTGTCCGACATCCGTTTTGAGAAACTTGAGAAAGAACTGGCGGAGATGAAGGCCAACTATGCAGCATTGGCCAAGGCCAATGAGGAACTCCGTGCAGCGAACGCGGAACTGTATAGTTTTGCGTCACAGGTATCAGCGCCGGCAGTCACCAGTGCATCGACGACCGCCCAGCCGGCGCAGACACCAACCGTAGCGCAGCCCATAGCTGCCGCTCCGGTGGTGGATCAGAGTGCCATCGAGGCACAGAAGGCACGCGAAGAGGCCAACCTTCAGGCCGTACTTCAGCAGATGGGTTACGCAAAACCCGCAGTCACGACATCACAGTCATCCAACAATGACACAACACCCAAGGATGGGATGTAAATGGCAAGCCCTACAGACAGCAGATGGTCGGCGTATGCCGGTCAAGAGGTGGCGGGTGGATCATCCACAACGCCCTACAATCAGCCCGTAATCGACTTCGGCGACTACTTCAACAGCACAGCGCTGTCGAATCTGGCCGCCATCAATGGCCTTATCCCCAAGGTCTCCAGGACGATCATCCACGACACTATGGTATATGACGCCGGGATCATGAGGATATTCAAGCGCCTCGATGACCCCTTCGGCGTCGCGACCGAACACGCGATCTTTTCTGCCGGAGCAGTCAACAAACTCAACCCCGGCGTATGTGTCGGACGCGGGACCGTCAGCATGCAGTCGCAGCTGACAGCCTCCAACCTTGCTTGGAACGTACCGATCAGCATCTATGACAGAGAGATCTCCGGCGCCGCTCTGGATGATGCGACACTCTCCGCCTACGTCAGCCAGAAGATGCGCACAATGCAGAAGACGATCAACGAACTTCAGTTCAACGCTGCCAAGGTCCTTCTTTCGGACGCTGTTCCCGGATCGAGGACCATCTCCTCATACACAGCATCCGACGGAACCGGCTCGGCGGTCACGATGACCTCCACGCCCGACGGTTACGCCGGTAAGGTCAACCTCGACACCGACTTCACGATCCCGGAGATCGCAAGAGGATCGCAGCCCGCACTCGCAGCATCCGGAGGATATTCCTCTGTCATGGAGGCGGTCCTCGCATACCTCCAGACCCTTGAAGGCGCAGCTGCGGACATGGCATACCCCGGCAATGACTACAATGCTCTCGCCGTCGACACCTTCAGCGGAGACAGGCCGTGGCTGATCATGGAAACAAAGGTCCTCAACCAGTTCGACAATGAGATCGCCAACGCGACCACCTCGAACGGATACGGCTACAGCGGATTCCCTTCAACGGACGCAAGATCCTACGTGAGGCGTTTCGCGGACCTCGTTGAAATAGACAGCTTTGCGGCACTTCCCGCATACGACAGCACGACCTTCCCCACATCCACCGACTACACCGGCGACAGGCTCACCGCGGTCCTTCTGGACAAGGACGCGCCTTGGCTCGTCACCAAATTCGACAACGTCGAAGGACAGAGGTGCAGCGCCGACAGGATGTATGGATACTCTGCACGCGGAGAGCAAGATATGGCCATCTTCAAGGGTGTCAACGCCTTTGTGATGATCAACGACGCATGAGGTGATCATGTGGCCTACAAGCTGATCAAGCACCTGTTCAGGAATGTGGAGGTCTCCAAAGAGATCATCTACAAACTGATCGACGCCATGGATGCAGACGCGAACGGCCGCATCTCCCTCGAGGAGGTCGCGGTCGCTCTGAAGATGCTCTGGCAGAAGGCGAACGGCAAAATGGACAAGCCGAAGAAGTCCAAAGTGAAAACGCTGGACTGATAGAATGGCAAAACCGACGTTCCTGTTGACGAAGGGTGAGCGCAACGCAGCCAAAGGACATGAGACCGACGAACTGATAGAGCGCTATGTCCGCATCTATTGCTCCAGGTTCGAATGGACCGGACTGCCCGAAGGATGCCCTCCGGACTTTCTGGAACGTCAGTTATTCTTCTGCGGAGGTGTCTCCGCGAAGGAGGTCAGAGGTCTGGGTATCTGTGTGATGGGAGCAGCGCCCAGCACTCTGACCATATACGCCACACCGGCGAGATGGCTGCCTGTCGGTATCGTCGGCAGCATGAACACCACTTCCACATCCGCCTCTCTGTGGAAGGAATCCGATACTCCGGTACTCTGGGACGGCGAACCTATGGCCGACAGGATCGCACCCTATCTGGAGATTCAGCGCAAAGCCCTCAACGCTCTCGGATGCAACCTGGTCGGCCTCACCAATCCCGTCATGATCGAGTGCGTTCCCGGATCGGAACTGAACGGCAAGATCATAAAGAACAATCTCGGAGCCGGCGATGTGTTCATCCCCGTCATCGACCGCTCCACACTGAACGCCAACGTCCTCGATCTGAAGGCCACGGATCATACGCAGAATCTGATCGGCGTCATCCACGACACCGACAACACCATGCTCGATATGATGTTCGTCAGATCCTCCATGGAGAAGGCAAGCGGCATATCCATGGAAGAGGCCACCGCATCGGACGAGCAGAACACCATCGGGATGTCTCTCGAACTGCGCAAGCGCAAGGAATGGTGCGAGAGGATAAACGCCGCACTCGGCACATCATTCGACGTTAAGGAGGCATACGATGCACCCAATGGACCAGTATCAAGCACAGATGGCGGACCTGAAGAGACAGCTGACGGAGATGAGACAGGAGATAACAGCGCAGAATGACAGGCTGCGCGGGATATGGTGGAAGATGGGACTGCTCGCCGGTATCGTCGCCATGATCTCCGCGGAGGTCTTCGGCAACGGGATCGGCAGCATCATCAACATCATCCTCGGAGGGTTCTAAAATGACATGTTGTTTAGAAGTTGAGACCATCCAGCACATCAAGGACACACAGGACGTTAACGGAACGCCGCGCGACGTGATCAGCGAGGCGCTGGCGGTATGGAACTCATACGGGACATATACCGGAGCGATCCATGACAGGATATGGATGGACTACCGTCTCCGGATGATCGGCAGCTGCGACGTCGACAGATGGGTGCAGCTGCTCGGCGACCGTCTCGGAGCATTAGCCGAAGTGTACGTCGGACGTTTGGACATGCAATCGACCGTAGTCACTCCGGACATGGGCGGTACGATAACGCGCGTCTACGGCGCACGCAAGGACGACGCTGCGAGCGTGACCGAGGACATGCCGGATACATCCACACCTCTGACCTCGTCGGTCCTCTATCCCTCCACCAGAGGCAAGAGCGAGACGAACAAGGGATCGCAGACGGATACGGAGCATGACAGCGGAAGTACAGCCGGACATCTGAAAGAATACTACCGTGACCTGACCGACCCGCTCGACGACATGATGCGTGACATAAGCGAATTCTGGCTTAACAGGTGGGTCTGATGTCCTTCGCTACGGTCAGATTCTTCAACAACTTCCCGACACAGAAAGAGGCGGGACAGGTCCCCATATTCACCAATGCGACCACGGAGAGCGCCGTGGCAGCGGGGACACATGCGACCTATCCGGCAGCGTTCTCGTGGACCGATGTGAAGGTGAGAAGGGACGCCGGCGATCAGGTCCTCCAATTGCCGGTGGACACCGCTGACATAGCGAACTTCGAGAGATGCAGCGTAGCGGTGATCATATTCTCCAACTATCACCGCTGGTACTGGGTCACGGACTTCATCGAGGTCACGAACAGCGCATATCCGAACGGATCATCCAACAAACTGTCGTATCAGGTCACGCTGCAATATATGCCGGTCACTACCGGCATGAACCTATCCACCAGTCTCACGATCCTCCCGGAGCGTTTGCCTACGGCAACCGACAGGGTCGTGCAGAATTGGACGCAGAGTATCATGATGCCCACCTCGACCACTACAGCATTACCCGCACTTCCCAAACTCGGAACGATCAGCAAAGGCAGCGGAACAGGATCGGATACGGTCGGCATCATGTGGTGCGAAATATCATTCGTAATAAGTAATCAGGTCAAGCGTTACGGTATATTCATACCGAAGAAACAAGTTTACAATTCAAGTTATGACGCGAACGTTTTCGCCGGTCCTACGAATTCATTGAATGACGGTTTTGATCTCTATCCTTCATTGGCGCAGATCATGAACGATCCCATAACGATCCTCGGAATATCCGGCGCAACGATCACAGACGTCAACATATCAGAATTCTGTCCTTACATAACATCAAAAGCAGCGACACAATTGACACAGGAGGAATATGTAAGGATAATCTCCCAGACCAATGCGATGATAGCACCTACGAATGTCTACACATGGCTAGCACAGAATTATTACGCTTACGATCTCACGCAATTATATCTTGATTGGGCCGGAACAGGTAACGAGAATGTAAGACCCAAATTGAATAAAGGAACGTTATCCATAGCTCTGACGGACTTCGAAAGGATGAACGGACAGCTGTCTGTGAAGGACAGCATGAGGAACGACGTCATAACATTCCCAAGGGAGATACTTAAATCGGCGATCACCCTGAATTATTTCATATACTCGGATAACAACAATATCTATCTGGTCCTCGAATACGACAGCTCACAGATCACCGTATCAGGCCATAAGATACCTTGGGCCACATCCATGTGGAACGATTACAGGGCCTTCAGTCTGCAGTTCGACCGTCAGGCGCTGCAGAATAACATCGACGCAGCCAACCGCGAATTGGAGATCGCAATGACCGATGCAGCTGCCAACGGTATCATCGGTGGTACGGTAGCCGGAGCGGTCACAGGCGGATGGCTAGGTGCCGGCGTAGGTCTCTTCAGCGGCGCCTCGTCATTCGCCAGCGGTATGATCAGCGGTAACATAAAACGCGACGAGACCGTCCGCAAATTAAGACGCGATCAGGAACTCACCGAGCAGCGCATGAAGGCCGGCGCGACAACAATGAACAATATCGGCGCGGGTTTCGGAGTGATCAAGATGATCAACGAGTTCGGAGGCGCCGAACTGATCTTCAGGATGCCGGCTGGTTTCACCAGCACGGAATGGACATATCAGACCGGAGTATGGGGTTATCCCTCCAACAAGGTCCTTACGACCAAAACGGTATCGGCGGGTTACTGGAAGGGACAGGTGACATACGCCACGGGACTGCAGAATAACACATCGAACGGCGTGATGATGAACCTTATGATAGATGAATTCAATAACGGTATCAGAATAATCAAGGTGGTATGATGAATATATGCGAGGCCGGAAGAGACAGCTGCGGCTGTGATAACTGGAAGAAAGGAATACGAACGATAAACGGACAGTATCCGGATGATAATAGAGACTTCGACATCAATGCCGGAGCCGGTGTCAGCATCACACCCGCAACAGGCGGTATAACGGTCGGTCTGACCGCTCCGCTGCCGGGCGGTATGACGTTCATGGGTACTGTCGGAACAGGCGGAACGATCGCAACGCTGCCGAATGCAGATGTTACCAATCGCGGATTCTGCTATGTTGCTATCTCCGCCGGTACCACACCGGACACCACACCGAAGTCATACGACATAGGCGATACGCTGGTCTCCAACGGCGTCGAATGGATCGTCATCCCTTCAGGTAATGATCCCGTCGACTGGTCGGACATACTGAACAAACCTACGACGCTGTCAGGTTACGGGATCACGGATGCGGTGGACATATCCAGCGCACAGGACATATCAGGCTACAAGAAGATGACAGGATCGTTCGCAGTAGCGAACACCTTCTCACAATTGAGATTCCTTCAAAGCGCCGATCTGTCCGCCTCGGACGGCATGGTGATGCAAGAAGTGAACTATGACGCGAACAACAAGACATACGTCCAAGTAGACCGTTATAGGAGAGGCAGCGCAACGCTCACCGAAGAACACACATATCTCAAAGGTGCGGACGGTACCAACTCCGACTTCTCCAGATATAGATATGACAACGGCGTGGCATGGTCACAGACGCCGAACAGGACGTATAACCCATCAAACACCAGCGATATAGTCAACGTTGCGATGCTGCAAGCATCAAGCGATGTCGTGCATAGAACAGGGAATGAGAGCATCGCGGGTATTAAGACATTTTCAGATGGCATTTATATAGGTTCAGTCACAAATGAACAGAGTTCAATATATCATGAACACACAAGCACATGTGAAAGACTGGCCTTTGAAATAATAAACAGTGATAATGATTGTAGAGCCTATTTCCAATTTAACATGTATGACAATGGAACAGTTGGATTGGAGATAATCAAGAATGTAAACGGTGTATGGTCCAGCACAACGGTGGCGACATTATGAAGGCACTCATACGCAAATCAGGAATCAACGGCTACGAATGGGAAGAAGACACCATCATGCTCTATCCATGGCCCAACGGCGATGATCAGGGAAGACCCTACACCCTCGAAGGATACCGTTATGCGATGTGCATCGATGCACCGGACGGCGAGATCGTAGACGATGATCCACGCCTCGATGCGAACAATTACAGGATCACATCAATGCACATCTTCGAAAACGATGTCGAACATGTTGTATGGGTAGCAACATGGAATCCGCAATGATCACTTCCTAAACCTCTTACCCTCTTTTACGTC
>Ga0265298_10008434_pt1 | contig 12374 bp, 16 predicted proteins | sample AusTroGonzalo_MG_3_FD_193486 | JGI IMG/M metagenome (GOLD analysis project Ga0265298, IMG submission 193486) | Bovine rumen microbial communities from tropical cattle in Woodstock, Queensland, Australia - Gonzalo_01 | ecosystem: Host-associated > Mammals > Digestive system > Stomach > Rumen ... | reverse complement strand
ATAAGGAACATCTTTCCAACGTGTAAGGGCATCCTTAAGGTCAGAAAGAAAGCGCCTATCTTCTGGGGTCTTGCCGCCATCCCAACCAAAAATCTTTGCACGCATCTTTACATAATCAATAGTAGAAAGAATCTTTACTTTCTTATCTCTTGCTTCGGCTATCTTCGTAACCATTGTTTCAAAAGTAGTTTTACCATTGCCGCAATGTCCATTAACAATTACAATTTTAATTTTCGCTCAACTCCTTTCTCGCTTCATCCAAATCATCATCATACCAAACACTATTGCCGCCACTCTCTGTCATCTGTAAAATTGCTATTGCATCATCAAGTGGTACAACATTAAGTGGATTTGGTATGTTACTATCGAATCCATATTTCTTTAGGAATTTACTAAGGTTTTCTATTTGACTTTCATCACCTAAGAAAGTATAAATATGAATGTTGCCTTCCTGAGCAGATTCCCAAATAAGACTGAATAGTGGGTATGAAGCTTCAGTATCATCGAGAACAAAATGTACAAAAGGTTTATCTTCATTAGGACGATTTACTGTAAAAGTGGTTTTATCCGGAAATTCATAGAAATTTTCAAAAGCGTCAAAATTATCCGTTACAAAACGTAATGAATTACCTTCAATTATTCTTTTATAATCCTTATCTTCTGGCGAATAAAAACTATAAATATTCTGTAAAGTTGAAGGTCTAAGGTATCTTAGCGGCTGGAATATCTCATTGAATTCCTTTGAATAATCCATACGAGATTCTACATTAACAATAGGATTAAAACTGTCAATCAGTATGGTATTACCTTTGAGTTTCTTTATTTTCTTTAAACTGGATAATCTCTTAATATCCGGGTAATACTTCTTAAAATATTCTCTTTCTGCTTTGGTAGCAAAATCGCCATAAAGGTAAAAATCATAATTGCTACGAGTATATGCTAATGCAACCTTTATTATCTTTAAACTTATTAAAGAAAATACATCAGTATTATAAACTAATACTATATTAGTCTTTGCAACTTGTGAAATCATTTCTCTATAAGTTGAAACAAATTTTGCGGCGATATTACAGATTGACAAATCAGCATAATCCAAATTTCCAAGTCCAAGATGATTATATTCAAAATTTAAATCATTCATTGTTCTTAAGAAATTAACTTTATCTGTCAGTGATAAATCATATCTAAAATTCATCTGACTTCCTCCTTTTTATTTTATTTTCTTTATTATAGCATAAATTTTTAGAAATGTAAATAGTTAAACTAATTTATACTATTTATATTATATATTAATAATAATATAACACAACTTACTTAAAAAGTAAAGATTTTCACTTTAATAAAGTAATAACTTAATCAAGGCAAATCTCTTGACTTTTGTTGTAAGTTGTGTTATTATATAAAAAGGAATAGTGAGGTGGAAGAATATGGAAATTAAACTAGAATTGGCAGATAATCTCAACAATAATAGAAATGCGGCGAATTTAGTAAACTCTTTAAGAGAGCTATCATCGTCTGTATTTATATACAAGGATTCTGGCAGAAAAGTTAATGGTAAAACTTTAGTGGGTGTTTTATCAGAAAACTTTTTAAAAAATGAGATTATAAATGTAAATTTTAGTAATCTTGATGAAACGAGTAGAATACAGAGTATCTTTTCATTATATGGAAAAATTATTTAAGGAGGCGATTATATGGACTATAGAATGTGGAAATGTACAGCAAATGCTGGCGAAAATTGTGTCCCTTTAATCAAAGCGTCAATGAAGACAAACGATGGTATTATTGCCAACACACCTCTTCAGTTTATTGCTTTTGAAGCTGCAAGCGGAACAAAGTTCTACCTTAATGACTCAAAAGAACCTATGGAAGTTCCATCAACTGGCAAATTTATTACTCCTTATGATGGACAGCGTGGTATGAAGATTTGGTCTTTAAAATTTAAGAACAGATTTTCAGGTAATATTTATTATATTGTGTGAGGTGTTTTAAATGGGAAGTTTCTTTGACCCATTCGGCGGCACTGGCTCTAGTAGCGGTGGCGGCGGAGGAGGTGGCGGTGGAAGTACCGCAACTTATTCTGTAGAAAAATACACAGCCCAAACAGGAGAAGTTACATACTCACTCACTAAAACAGATGGCGGCCAGACTGTTGAAGTTGGCGACTTAATCGGTTTTAATGGTAATGAAATTCTTGTTTAGAGTGGCAATGAAATTAAACTCTTAAACGGAGTTATCGCTGATATTAATACTAAGTTATCTGCACAGTATAATTTCACAACATTTACTGCTCTTGGTATTAATACTTCGGGAAAAACTTTAAAGCAAATATCAGACGAACTTATTGCTAAGAACTTACCACAGAATACAATCATAACTGGTCAGCTTTACTCAAAGGCTTTACCTTTTAGCGGCAATGCAGAAGTTGAAGTAATGGTAAATCAGCCAGCGTTATGGTGGAAGGTATGTTCACTTACAAATGCTCCTTATAGCTGGAACGCTATTACAGCATCAAGTTCATGGGGCGATAACGGTATCGTACTTAACTGGACTCCTTCATTCTATACACTTCCAGCCGCAACCGCTAGTACACTTGGCGGCGTAAAGGTTGGTCAGAATGTTAGTGTTGCAGCAGATGGTACAATTAGCGTATATAAGGGCGTTAAATCATTTGGTCTTATTGAAACAGATGGTCTTGAAAAGACTTATAGGGTTGTATTCAGTGATGATACTACATATGATTTAGTTATCACAGATGGTTCAACTGGTGCAACTGGTAATGGTATTGCTTCTATTACTAAAGTTTCAAGTGAACAGTTCACAGACCTTTATCAGATTACTTATACAGATGGTACAACATATGAGTTCTCAATTCACAATGGTGAACCTGGCACAAATGGCGCAGATGGTAACGGTGTTAAAGGCGCAACAATTAACGGTAGCGGTCACTTAATCCTTACTCTTGATGATAACACTACAATAGATGCCGGCGTTGTAAAAGGTGCAGATGGTCAAACGGGTGCAACTGGTGCAGACGGTAATGGTGTTAAGAGTGCTGCTGTAAATGCAAGTGGTCACTTAATTATCACATTAGATGATAATACAACAATTGATGCCGGTGTAGCAAAAGGTGAAGATGGTAAGTCAATTGAAATCAAAGGTTCTTTCGATGACCCTTCAGATTTACCAGAAGAAAACAATGAAATTGGTGATACTTACCTTATCAATGGTCATCTTTGGATTTATGATGGTCAGACTGGCGGCGGAAGAGTTCATGGATTTAAGGACAACGGTTCTATTCAGGGTACTGCAGGTCGCGGTATAACATCTATCTCAGGCCCTATTTCGGCTGGTCTTATTGATACATATACTATTAATTTCTCAGACGGAACTACAACAACATTCCAAGTAACCAATGGTGCTAACGGCGCAAATGGTAACGATGGTGCGGATGGTAAAGGTATTGTTAAGATTGAAGAAACTGCTGAATCAAACGGTGTTCATACTTACACAATTACTTACACAGACAACACAACATCAGCTTTCTATGTTACAGATGGTTCTGACGGTGCAAACGGTGCGGCTGGACGTGGTATCACAACAGTTGCAAAAACATCAACTGCCGCAAATGTTGATACATATACTATCACTTATACAGATGGTACAACATCAACATTTAACGTATCAAATGGTGTAAATGGAACAAACGGTACTAATGGTACTGATGGTGTTTCAGTTACATCAGCTACAGTAAACGCACAGGGACACCTTATTATTTCTCTTAGCTCAGGTAGTCCAATTGATGCCGGTGAAGTTCAAGGTAAGGATGGTACATCAATCAATATCATCGACAGCTTATCAAGTTCTGCAGACCTTCCATCAACAGGTCAGACAAAAGGCGATGCTTACCTTATTGGCGGCGATATGTGGGTTTACACAGGTACTACAGAAGCTGGCTCAGTAAACGGATTTAAAAACGTTGGTCAGATTCAAGGCCCGGCTGGTAGAGGTATTTCTGCGGCATCTATTTCAAACGGAAATCTTTATTTAACATATACAGACTCTGCAACTCCAGTTCTTATTGGTGCTGTTAAGGGTGCAGATGGTAAGGGTATTGTAAGTATTACTGGTCCAGTTTCTGCCGGACTTGAAGATACATACACAATAACTTACACTGATAACACCACTTCAACATTCACTGTAACAAACGGTGCTCAGGGTGCAACAGGCCCAGCAGGTAGAGGTATTTCGTCAATCACTAAGACTGGTACAAACGGTCTGGTTGATACTTACACTATCACCTATACATCTGGCGCAAGTTCTACTTTCACTGTAACAAACGGTGCAGACGGAACAAACGGACAGAATGGTACAGATGGTGTTGGTATTACATCTATCACAAAGACTGGTTCTGCCGGCAAAGTAGATACTTATACAATCCTTTTATCAAATAACCAGACAAAGACATTTACCGTAACAAATGGTAATGATGGTTCAAACGGTGCTGATGGCGTTGGCATCAAGTCAGTTACTAAGACTGGTACAGTTGGTAAGAAGAGTACATATCAGGTTGTTCTTACTGACGATACAGTTGCTCTTACATTTGACATCACAGATGGTGCAGATGGCGCGAACGGTAATGATGGTGACGATGGTGTATCCGTTACTAATGCGGCTGTAGATAATACAGGACACTTAATCATCACACTTTCAGAAGGTAGCCCAATTGATGCTGGTTATGTAATTGGTGATGAAGGTAGGGGTGTAACATCAATTGCTAAGACAGATACAACAGGACTTGTCGATACATACACAATAACTTACTCAGATGGCGACACTGAAACATTCACCGTAACAAATGGTGCAACAGGTGCTGCTGGTAAGGGTATTAGTGGTATTGCTAAGACTGGTACAAGTGGTTTAGTTGATACTTACACTATCACATTCACAGACTCTACACAGTCAACTTTTACAGTTACAAACGGTGCAGACGGTGCGGCTGGTAGAGGTATTAAGTCAATTACACTTACAGATACAACTGGTTTAGCAAAAACTTATACAATAACATTTACAGATAACACAACAACAACTTTCGTAGTTAATGATGGTGCAACTGGTCAGCAAGGTCCAGCCGGAAACGGTATTAAGACTATTGCCAAAACATCAACAGCCGGAAAAGTTGATACATATACAATCACTATGGACGATAACACAACATCTACTTTCACTGTAACAAACGGTACAGATGGTGCAAATGGTGTGTCTGTTTCAAGTGCGGCAATTAACAATGATGGCGAACTTGTTCTTACTTTAAGCAACAGCACAACACAAAATGTTGGTGTAGTTGTTGGTTCTACAGGTCGTGGCATTGCAAGTATCACAGGTCCAGTTTCAGAAGGACTTATTGACACTTACACAATCAACTACACAGATAATTTAAATCCTACTACTTTCCAAATCACCAATGGTGAAGATGGACTTCCGGGAGCACCAGGTAGAGGTATTTCAACTGTCACAAAAACAAGTTCAGCTGGCTTAGTTGATACTTATACCATTACTTATACAAATGGTACAACATCAACATTTACTGTAACAAACGGCGCAACAGGTGCTACTGGTAATGGTATCGCTTCTATTACTGGTCCAGTTTCAGCAGGCTTAACTGACACATATACAATCAACTTTACCAATGGAACATCAACAACATTTGATGTTATTAATGGCGCTGATGGCGCAACTGGTGCGACAGGCCCAGCGGGTGTTGGTATTTCAACTATCACAAAGACTGGTACAGTCGGACTTGTGGACACATACACAATAACTTACACAAATGATACAACCTCAACTTTTGCCGTAACAAACGGTTCAAATGGACGTGGTATTGTAAGCATTTTAAAGACTGGTACAGAAGGACTTGTAGACACTTACACAATAACATACACTGACAGCACTACATCAACATTCACTGTTACAAATGGTGCAGATGGAACAAGTGGTAGTGGTACAGTAAATCGTTATCTTCCTAAGTATGCTCATCGTGAAGGCAATGACGTTTACTTTGAAGCTACTGTAGACGAAGGCGAATTATACACATTCGATTGCGGCTCATACACATGGGTTGGCGTTCAGTATAAGGATGCTGCCGGCGGAAATGTTGGCGCAGAGCAAGGACACTCAGGTTCAACTCACATCGTAATTTCTACTGCTCCATCTGGTGCCGCTTCAGCAGTTATGCGTTTCTATCCGGGCGATGGTGTTGCTTATGATGAAATTGACTGGACAACAATTAGTTGGACAAAGAGCGGCGAAACTGCTAACGATGCAGCCGGTGAAAATGCGGCAAGACTTGACCACTTAAGTGGCGTAACTGGTGTAACAATTCCATCAAATGACCTTTCAGCACTTTTTGCAACAGGCACACGTAATAACCCAATTACCCTTACTCTTATGGGTGACAGTATTACATATGGTTACTCAGCAGATTAGGGAAAATCATGGGCGGCTTTACTTGCAGATTATCTTTCATAGAGATACTTAGCCGGTGTATCAGTTGTTAACACTGGTGTTTCGGGTTGGGTATCAACAGATGCCGTAAACAACATTGAAACAGCAATGCCAGATTATTCAAATGTTGTAATTGCAATGTTTGGTACAAATAACCGTAGAGGTAGCACAGAAATGGCGGCTCTCTATAATGACTATACAACAATGTATAACAGAGCAAGAGCTATTGGTGCTAAGTTTATCCCGGCTTGTTGTACTGCTGAAACTCTTGTTAATGAAGATGGTCTTGGACCAGCAGGTGCCGGAAAGTATGTAACAAATATGAACGAAGTTCACTGTATTCTTGCTCAGTGGGCAAAGGATAACAACCTTGAACTTCTTGACTTATATGAAGGATTACTTAAGTATTGCAACTACGATACAGACGCTTTCGACTCATTATTCAACCAGACTGAAACTACTACAGTAGGCGGCGTATCATATCCGTTCCATATTCACCCAAATAACGACGGACATTACATTATGTACCGCTTAATCTGTGAAGCTCTTGGTGTTGAAGCTCCAATTCAGGCATTTAGTGCTCCAGTTGGAACAGGTGGCGGCGGAAGTCCGAAGTATTTACATCGTATTTACTTATATCGTAAAGGTTATTATTATATTTCATTTGACCTTTATACAAATTCAAGCACTTCATTCCAGGGCGATACATAGGCAGTATTTGATGCGCTTGCCGCTGAATTCTCTGCTCAGGGCTTTACATCATATTCTTGGAGGAGTATTCCGTAGACAACAGGCTGGTACAGAGAAACCTCTGACGGTACTCCAATTCCAATTGCATCCATTTATTACAATGGTACACATTTTGTTGGTATACGAGAAGGCGTTTCACTTACAACCTTTACTAATGCCACAGTAACTTTAGATAACATGGAAGAATTCACAACAGCTCCAAAGGGCACTATCTTCGACAATAACATTCAGGCTATTGGCGGAGGCGGAGGAACAACTGAAGAAGTAGTTTCTGCTTCGTTCCCATGTGCAAGTGGTTTTACAAACTTCTCTGGAAACTCTATCGTATTCAAGAAAGGAAGTGTTGGTACATTATCAATCATTCTTACAGTAGGAAGCGGTGGATGTAATGCAAACACATTACTTGGTACGGTTGCGGCAGAATATAGACCGGCTTCAACAATTGTACTTCCAGGTATAGTTGCTTATGAATCTAATGCTTCACCATTAGCTTGCGGTGTAAATCTTAATAGTGATGGTACTTTGAGATATTATGGAGATACACTCGCCGCAAATAGACACATTTGTGTAAATGGTAGTTATTTGTTACCATCGTAATGATAACGGGAGGGAGGTACTACCCTCTCTCCCTTTATTTTATTTTGATTTTTCTACAAAATAAAAGAGGTGATTAGAATGGCATGGCATACTTATGAATCCTCTGGTGATAGCGTTATTGGCGCGAATGTTGAAGAGTGTCCGATAACTCCAGACTTCTTAGGACAAAATACTATTGCCGTAAAAGCTAATGTTAATATAGAAGTCAACGACAAGATTTATCATCTTGAAGGTATAGAGGGCAGTACAGATGTTGCTGTAGTCGGCCCATCTCTTAAAACAAATGATGGCTTATATATATTAACTTACGATTAGAAATTTTTAAATGTAAGGAGGTAATGCTAATGACATACGGAAGTGGCCATTATTGGGCTTCGGAAGACCTTAATACAACAGGCGAAAATGTCGGAATAACCCTTGATAGTATGTGTGATATTATCATGGCTAACGATGTAACAAGCGGTAATACAGTTGTATTTATTCCGGGCGATATTGAACACGGATAGAAAGGACACTTTGCTTTAGGCGAAGGTGGCGGTGGCGGCGCAGATATTGATGCGAGCATTTATTAGGTCATCGTTGGTGATGGAGAAGGAAATGGCGTTGGCGCACAGGGCGGCGCAGAAGCGCAAGAAGAAGATAAGATTTATTTAAAGAATAAGAGGTTAGGTCCAAATATTCCTACTTATGAAGATGATGGTACACCAATTCAGGACGTTGATACTGGTTCGTTTACTATTGCTTCTAATGCTCTTGGTCATACTCATACTGAAATTGAATATGATGAAACCCTTGACGATAACGTAGAGGTATAGGTAGAGGATGACGGATGGAAAGCTACAATTGAAGATTTAGCTAAGGTAGTTGCTACTGGTAAGAGTAAGGTTGAAATTGGCGAATTTGGAGAAAGTTATAGCTCGACTTTCTGGAGCGATACTCTTGAAGGACCAGATATTAAGATTAAGGGTGCGGCAAAAATTGAAATGCTTCCAAAGGAAGATTCGTACATTCCAGCAATTTCAATGAGAGGTAATTCTCTTATTGATATGTCAAATGAAAAGAATTTTGATTATAATTGGGATATGGGCTGGCAAGTTGGTAGTTTATCTAAATATACCGAAGACATAAGAAGCATAAGTCCTTTTACCAATAAGACTGATGGACCACTATTACAACTTAAGGGGTCTCCAACTGTTATGTTCCATGATTAGGCTGTTGTTAAGGTTAACAATGGTTCGTTTGTGGAAGTAGGTGGTAATGCAAGGGTTCATATTGTTGGCGGACAATGGATGAATGGATACTCTTCATCACTTGAACCTAATAAAGTAAATATATCTGCTGGACCGGGATTTTGGTCAGAGTTATATGGAAATTCAAATTTCTATAGTGTTCTTAATATGAATCCAGGTACATTGTTATTAACAACTCAGCTTAAAAAAGAAGATATTCCATCTTATGGGCCAAGTTCAATATCACATTTCAATTATGTCTTTTATGAGGGAAATAGCGGTGCCTTTAGAGATACTTATACTCCGGGTTCAAGTTTTTATAGTGGCGACTGGAATGTTTTCCATTTATCTAGATTAAGTTCAGAAAGTAACGTTACTAATAACACTTCTGCACCTCGATATGATAATGTAAGATTAAGGTCTATTTTAGCTTCACCAACTTTTAGCATGTCTAATGCAACATTATTAACTATATAGGCCTATGACGATTCTGCGGTAGCAATAGGTATTGGTGCTGCAGGAGGTGGAACAATTAATGCTGATTTAACTACTAGTGGTAATATAAATATTAAAGCCGGTTTAAGAGAACAATCTTAGTTTGTTCTTGACTGGGGTTCAGACATTGGTGCGAATGCGGCTACAAAAATTAACTACTCAGGAAAATCAAGAATGAACTTTAACATCGGAGATAATACAAGTATTAACTGGAATCCAACCGGACCAATGGGATTTTATTGTAATGCTAGACATACAGAAATGAACTGGGAATGGAGAAAACTTTATGCTATTTTTGGCGGAAATGATGTTTTCGCTCAGGTAGATGGTAATAGCCATTTTGAATCATGGAGCGGAACAGTTATTTTAAGAAATTCTAACAATTTGAGGGGTTATAATGGTTCTGATAGTTAGAGACATTCTTATTATCCTTACTTCCCAAGTCCAACTAAAAACCGTTCACAGAGCGGAAGTATTAAAGTAGATGCGGATTTGTCAGAGATGACAATTGCTGATATTGAGAATACATATGCTTCACAATTAAAAAGTGCTACAACATTACCACCATCTGAAAATGCTATGATATGGACTGGTTTTTCTGGCACAAGTAAAACGAAAGTCCCGGTAGTATATTGTGAAAGACTTTCTGTTTCTTCGTGTTCTTGCGTTGGAGATATTAAATCAATAACTCTTGCTGGAGAATATGAAACATGGGATGAAATATATAATTCAGAAGAATTTAGAAAACTTGCCATTCAACGCTTAAAATGTATAAGCACTCCAACTTTTGGTCCTGTATCGGGTGGGGTAATAGAAAGAACATTCCGCTATAGTAATGGACAAATAAGTTACTCTGGTGTTCTCCCGGTAAATATTACTAACATAACAGTTGGTTTTGATGGCTATGATTCTACAAGTATAGATTAGGCTAAGTCAAATTACAGGGTTGCATCTAATGGCTCATATCCAGGTTCTATAGAAATGAGAAATAGATTAGTTGGTACCGTAACTTCACCTTTTGATGTTGCATTTAGTCTATCTGGCTATACGCCTTCTTATTCTATTGTTTCAAAGTATAAATATACTGAAACAATTACTTTAAACAACTTAACATACAACCAAAACGGTGGAGAGTACGACAATGGAAAGTATGTTAGAATATCCAACTACATTAATCTTAACAATACAACTCCAACTCAATTCTTGGCAAACCCATAGGTATTAGAACAATTAAGGTCAATATATGGTAATTTTACAAGCGTAGAACCTATGGAGAATGTAGTTATTACATATGACCAGTATCGTTATAGTAGATATGTTTACTATGTAAACCACATAATTCTTCATTATGATACATGGGATTTATCAAACAGTTTCTATGGAAGCAGCATCACAGATGGTGCGATATTAAACTATCCAACAAATGTTACGGTTGATGAGCTTCCGGCTTATCAGTAGTTTGAAATTAAGAGTAAGATAGGAACTTCAGATACTACTCCTTCTTATGGATGGTGGGATTTATCAAACGCTCAGTTCTCTGATAATTATGCGGTTGCTGAGAATGTTAAATATGAAGTATCTACAACATCTAATTACACAGGAAATACAGAAACACATCTTGGAAAGAATTGGTATGGACCAATTCAAACAGCAGATAGAATTGGTGATAAAGACTGGGATAGGTCTCCTATTATTCAGGCTTATGGACCAGCAAACGTTTGTATAAGAGAAAAATATTTACCAGGTGTTGAATACTCCACTACAATAACCACAAGTGAAAATGAATTTGATTTAACAGATATGAATCAAGCAATAAGAGATTTTGTAGCATCTAGTCATTATCAAGAATTACTAGATTATATTAGTAATAATTATTCTGGAAAAGAACTTTATTACATTAATCGTATAAATGCTACTGCTTCTTCTTCAGAATATGTGGTTTATTTCTTCCTTAAAGAAGACGATTGGGATTTAGAAGTGGCTTCAACCACTAACGTGCCTGTAGTTGACGTGACTGAGGGTTCAGAACTTCGTATGTATGGCGGCGCAAAGATTAAAGCTGTAACTAAATATGGTGAAACAACCTATGAATTTAGTAGTGCCGATTCTAACGAAGAGCCTGTATCATTCACTCTTGCAGAACTTAAAGCCTTAAAACAAATGCTTAGTAATATATAATATAATATGGGGAGGTTAATCCTCCCCTTTATTTTAAAAGGAGGTAATGCTTATGACATATGGTAGTGGTCACTATTGGGCATCCGAGGACTTAAACACTACTGGTGAAAACGTTGGCATCACATTAGATAGTATGTGTGATATTATCGCGGCGAACGATGTTACAAATGGTAATACAGTAGTTTTCGTTCCGGGTGATATTGAACAAGGTGAAAAAGGTCACTTTGAACTTGGTGAAGGCGGTGGAAGTGCTGAAATTAATGCCGATGAAAATGTTATTTTAGTCGGAGATGGCGAAAACTGGACGAAAGAAAACGTTGCAAAATATATGATAACCCTTGAAGCTAGCGAAGAACCGGAAGAACCAACTGAAGAAAATCCAGACCCAGAACCACCAGCAATTGATACAGCTGTAATTGGAACTGCTACACCAATTATAAAATTAAGAAGTGGTGTAGATACGGAAGAAGAAACTTTCAATGGAGAAATTACGGCGAGGGATAAAGGTACTTTTTGTGTTCAGGGCGGCGCGAAAGTTAATATTGGTGAAAAAGCTATTGTTTTTGAAGGTAATGACAGGGGTAAGTTCTGGAACAATAGATTAAGTGGCCCAGAGATTGA
>Ga0265298_10008432_pt1 | contig 12378 bp, 11 predicted proteins | sample AusTroGonzalo_MG_3_FD_193486 | JGI IMG/M metagenome (GOLD analysis project Ga0265298, IMG submission 193486) | Bovine rumen microbial communities from tropical cattle in Woodstock, Queensland, Australia - Gonzalo_01 | ecosystem: Host-associated > Mammals > Digestive system > Stomach > Rumen ... | reverse complement strand
GTAAGTGTGCAAGTCAAACACATCCAGATAGCGCTTGCCGTCCTTCTTTTCGGCCTCGCCCACGATGCGCAGGAATTCGGCGACCCAGAACTTGCCATCCCCGAAACCGGCTCCCTTCTCTTGCATCTTGTGCGAACTGAACAGCGGCCCGTGCAAAATGATGGAGGGGTCCACGGCCTTCATGGCGCGAGCATACTCGACAAATCGGGCGGCATACTGCCTTGCCGACAGCGGGCCGGATTCTTCCCATTCGCCATCGAGTTCGTTGCCGATTTGCCACTGCTTGATTCCGTACTTCTTCTTCACGTTTGCGTACTTCACCCATGCGGCGGCTTCTTTGGCCGTACCCGTTCCCGCGTTCACGCAGATGAGCGCCTGTGCGTTCGGAATCTTGGCGATGTACGCCATGAACTCCTCAAAATGCCACTTGATGTTCGTCCAGTCGGTGCGCGGCTTGTCGCCGTTGCGAGTGGACACCGCGAAGAACTTGTACTCGTTACCGGCAAGCAGGTCGTCGCTGCCGCTATAAAGTTTCATCTCGCGCACTTGCACGCCCTTGCTGGGCAAGTCCGGAGTCTTGAAGCGGATGGCCACATAGCGTGCCTTGATTTGCGCAAACTTGTACTTTGACTGTTCCGACGTCACCTTCACCGTACCTACAGCCTTCAGCTTGTTTTCCAGGCCCTGATGTACGCCCGGATAAGGCGCATAATCTTCGGTCCAGTAAGAGAACTCGAAGGACTTCGGACGAAGCGTACCCCAATCGATAATCAAGGAATCCAAGTCCTTCTTTTCCTTGAACTCCACGACAATCCAGGGCGGATCGTTCGGGTCCAGGATTTCGCCCCACCACATCGTTTCCATGTTGCCGTCGGCCAGATGGCTGCGACGGACAAATCCCCAGTTGTCCTTGGTCGTCCCGCGATAAACCGTCTCGCCCAGGAACCCAGCCGTCCATTCCTTTTCGCTCGGAATCCAAAGGCCCGTGCTGTCGTAGCTGCCCGAACCGTTCCAGTGGTAATCGTTCGACAAGCTCCCGTTCGGGAAGCGGAACACATTGTAGCCGCCATCGACCAAGGCGGGTGCCATGTCGAAGTAACGGGTCGGCGGATTCCATATGGCAAGGTCGGCAGCCAGCATATGGTCCTTGTTGATGACAATGCCCGGCTGCGAATCGTCAACAGTCACCACGTTCTGCGCAGCAAAAGATGCTCCGGCACAAAGCCCTAACAAGGGGGCTATCCATTTTGAAAAGGCACGGGAATTATTTTTCATAATCACCTATAGGATAATATGGGTAAAATACTTCTCTTCGAATATATAAATAAAGACTGCGGTTTTTTGCCGCAGTCATTTTAATTAAAAACAAATAAGTGTATCAAATGTGCTATTCCGCCGAGAGCGGCACTACCACAGGCTCCGAGTTAACTGAGCGCCAACCAAGTTGATTCACCTCAAAATTATAGGAGCCTTCCACAAGACCTTTAATAACGACGCTTTCACTCTTCACCTCCTCTTCCGTCAGCAATTGGCAACTATAAAAATCATAGGGATCATAGTATTCTGCTTCGTCATCTACAAATACTGCGCAAATTTTAACCTCATCCATTTTTGTCAGCGGATGTGGAAGATCTCGGACAGTGTCCAAGTTGACCTTGACGGAATACAGGGGCCCTAAAACAACTTCTTTCAAATCGGCAAACAGCTCTTCGTCAATTTTCACGGCATCTACGTTGGCAAAATTGAACCATGCCACAACGCCAAGGCTCGTATCAGCCGAGCGAACCCGGAATCGAATTGTTTTATATTCAGGCAAATCCGTCTCTGCGGAACTCGATATTTTTTCGGCACCTGAATATGTTTCAAAATACGAAGCATAGTGAACGCTATCTAGGTAGAGGAAGCCATCTTCATCGGTGGCATATCGGCAATCACTCTCGTCGTCCCTGCATTCGTCTTTATAGACGGTCGCTCCGGCCACAGGTTTGCCATTGGAATCTACGAACCGCACCCTCACATTTATAAATAGCATCGTTTGGCCAACGGATAACCCACATATTGTATAAGACTTTATAACTTCAGTAGAATCAAATGACGAATCAACGACAACCGAGTCAAAAGACGAATCAATGACATTGATATAATCCGTCTTCTCACACTTGGTAATAGTCGTATCATGGCTCCGGTCAACCAAGGACGTATCCAACTGCGACAGAGCGCACAGATATTCTGCAGGCTTTCCGGAATTCGTCTCGGTGTAAACCCCTGCCGTAGTGCTGTTGTCACCGCTACAGCCAACAAACATACCCAAGCCAAGCAAGGCAAAGGCAAGGCCCATCTTTGCAAACTTCTTGATAAACATCTTTGAACCTCCTAGAATTACTTTTTCAAATTTGTGAATAAATGAACGTTCAACTGGTGGACACCAGTCGCCTTCTTCTTGTCGAGCATAATAATCTTACGCACCCTGGCCTTTAAGCCCTGGATTTCCTTGGCAATCGCCTTGAACGCATCGTCGGAAGCGCTGAAGGTGAACGTTCCCATGTCCGATGACCTTTCGTCATTTGCAAGCAGAGCCTGTTTTGAAAGTTCAAAGCACTGCAACTGGTACTGGCGCACCAAATCGCTATTATTGTGGGCTCCGCTGCTCACCGAGTCGCGGCAATTCTTCCAGAAGCCGTTCTCGTTCTTCCGCACAAAACCGAGGCGTTCCATCAATTCCAAAGAACGTTTCAGAGTACCCACGGAAACTTTCGGGAAAAACAATTTCTGCACAGGTTCAAGGTCGTCCGAAACATCCACGACGTCCAATGCCGCGAACAGCACGCTGTTGTACCAGTGGTTGTAATATTCGTAGGCGTCTTCGTCCAAGATGCGGTGGGAATCCGGATGCTGCTTCAGCAGTTCCTCGAAAAAAGCGTTCCGTTCCGTCACGGTCTTCGCCTGGTCCATGTTCACCATGGTCTCGAAATACCTAGCTTCTTTTTTATTCAGGCCAAGCACTTCCACGAACTTGGGAATCATGCGGCTAGAAAGCTTTTTCCCCTTGATAATGTCGTTATAGTAACTGCGAGTCTTGGGGAGTCCCAACAGTGCACACGCTCCAGCCCTAGTAAAATCAGGGTCTGTCTGCACGCGAGCCGCTTGGTATTCGTCCAAGTACTTGCGGAAATTTGTGAATTGGAATATGTCAATAATTTTGTCCATGTCCTAAATGTACTCAAATTTTGACTCAAAGTCAATACCTTTTGCAAAAATTTTGAGATTTTTTTTGAGTACATTTAGAAATTGTGGTTTATCGACCCTTGAACTGGTCGCCAAACTTGAGTTCGGTCTCTTTCGCGCCGTTCAAGTTCACCAGGCGGTCCGGGTCGAACACGAGGTCTTTTGCGATACCTTCCTTGAGGGACTGCGCACGGTCCAGCAGTTCGGCCGCGCAGCTGCTCGAAAGGAGCGACTGGCGCACCTGCATCGCAATATTTTCTTCATCGGAGATTGCTTCCGCCACGCTTCGCTCGCGGCAGGCTCTCCTTCGGTCCTCGCAATGACAACTTTTAGTTCCGGATTGGCTTTGACTAAACCCCTTGCAAAGTCTTGCGGCGAGCTGCTTGAGCCTTCCCTCCGCACCCTTGTCCGTACTGCCGTCCTCGATCTTGAACCCGTAGTACAACTTGAAAATATCGAGCGCCTCGGCAGCCGTAATCACGTGCGCGGGCTTGCCTTCCCAGGCGTCGGCAATCTGCCCGAAGATCCAGGGGTTGTGCATGGCGCCGCGGCCAATCGCGACACCGGCGACGCCGTAGTTATCAATACGCTCGCGGGCAACATCCACGCTGTTCACGTCGCCGTTGCCGATAACGGGAATCTTGGCCGCGGCCGCGGCCTTGCCGATCCAGTCCCAGTCGGCAAGGCCGTTGTACCCCTGCAAGCGGGTACGGCCATGCACCGTGAGCATTTCGACACCCTCGCCCTCGGCAATCGCAAGCGTCTCCATTATATTAATGCTTTCGGAGTCCCAGCCTATGCGGCATTTGAGCGTAAGCGGCAAGTCCGTACCGCTCTTGTCCAGAGCCGTGCGGACATCGTGCAAGATTTCGCGCAGCCGCGGGAGGTCGCGCAGCAGGCCAGAGCCGCTGCCCTTGCCCGCCACCTTCGGCGCCGGGCATCCCGCGTTCACTTCTATATAGTCAGGATGCAGGGATTCCGCTATTTTCCTGGCCGCCGCGGCCATCTTGTCTGGATACCGTCCAAAAATCTGCACCCCGAACGGACGCTCTTCCGGAAAAAACTTCAATTGCTTGTGGCCTTCCAGACAGAAGACCGCGTCACCGTCCGTCGGCACGAACTCCGACACGAGGAGCCCCATGCGGTCTCCAGAAAGCACGCGACACAGCCTGCGGAACGGCGCATCAGTCACCCCGTCCATCGGAGAGAGGATGGTATTCGGGAAAACCTCCAGCGAACGGAGCCTAAAGGAAGTCTTTTTTGGAATTTTAAAATTATTCAACATTTTAACCACATCTATTCACAAATTTTCCGCAACAAGAGCCCGAAAAAAATATTTAATTCTTATTCGCCCCATCATTTTTTTTATTTGCATACCTATATTTTATGTCGTGCCTAACATAACGAAACAAAGTCTTATTCAAGAAATTGCCAAATCCACCGGATTTGTCCGCAGCGATATCAAGACCGTCGTCGAGCAGTTCCTCGAACTTGTCGGCGAAAAGTTGGTCGACGGGAACACCATCGAAATCCGCGGATTCGGTACCTTCGCCTGCAAACCCCGCAAGGCACGCCCCGCAAGGAATCCCCGCACGGGCGAAACGGTCCTCATCGACGAGCGCCTTGTCCCCACGTTCAAGTTCAGCAACGACATCAAGGACAAGATTAACAGTCTCGATATGGTCTCCACCAGCGAATTTGCTCCCGTCGAGCAGGATGACGAAGACGAAGTCCTCATGGCCATGCCTCGCATCCTAGAAGACGCCGACGACGAATAGTCACAAAGCCTATACAGCAAAAAGGAGCCCCGACAGGCTCCCTTTTTTATTTTCTTCAAACAAAAGATCATGTTAGCTGGGAGACCTCTTCGCCAGTGAGGAAGCGCCAGCCACCCATCCCGAGCGATTCGTCCAGACATACAGGACCAATGCTGATCCGCTGGAGAGTTTCCACGTGGTTTCCGACGGCAGCAAACATACGACGTACCTGGTGGTACAGCCCTTCGCCAATGGAAATGACCACGGCATCCCCGTCGCGTTCGATTTCGCGGGCGACAACCTCACGACGTTCACCTTTGAGCATCACGCCCTTCAAGAGTTCCGCTTCTTGTTCCGCCGTGAACGGACGTGCCAGCGTCACGCGGTATTTCTTGAGGTAACCCTTCTTGGGACTTTCGACCTTGTGGATGAAATCCCCCTGGTTCGAAAGTAACAAAAGCCCGGTGGAATCAGCATCCAGGCGGCCCACAGTCTGGATACCCATGGCGGTAAAGCGGTCGGGCACAAGCTCGAATACGGAACGGTGGTCGCGTGCATTGTGGCTGCACTCCACGTCCAACGGTTTGTACAGCATTACGTACAACTTTTCTTCCGTCGTCACTTCCTCGCCGTTCACGGTGATGCACTCAGGGCGTTTCGCAAATTCCATGAACGGGTCTTCCACGACCTGGCCATTCAACTCTACAAGACCCATGCGCACAAGCGCACGAGCTTCCTTGCGCGAACCGAAACCAATTGACGAGAGCAGACGTTCCAAAGTCAAAGCGGGCATTATTCCTCCACCATCCAGCCGACAATCTTTTTACGGACAAAACCAAGTTCCGGGAGTTCGCCCGTCTTGAGCACATGCGCACGGCGTCGCCAGAACGACAGGAACAGGATTCCGGCATAAATCAGCGTCACGAGCATCAACATAAATACGCGACACAGGTTTGTCCTCGCATGGATTTTTCCTTCCGTGCGCAATTCCTTATCACGGCACCAATCCATGCGAATGTCCCAGGATTCCAAATAAGGGAACCCCTTCAGCACGGCGTTCGCCGCAGCACCATAGCCCATCGTCTTGTAGTCCGCACGAATTCCCTCGACAAAACAATTCTCGAACCGGATATTGAACAACCTAAAAACAAAGCCGAGCAAGCCCTTCACGTAACGGAACGCACGGCTATCCAGGTCCGGCGTAAGGAGTATGGTCCAGAATTCCGCATCCGTAAGACTGCGCTTTTCCTTTTTCTCGGGAGCCGGATTCGATTCTGCTGGTGCCAATTTCGCGGTTTCAGGCTTTGCAGGTTCAGGCTTTTCCGCAGCGGACGCTGCCATAGTGGATGCCGCAACGGACGCTGCCGCAGCAGATGCTGCTGTTTCGCTCTTTGCAGAATCGTTTTTTTTCTGTTCCACCTTGGCTTGCGCCTTGATCTCCGCCAGTTTGTCTTCTACGGCAGGAGGTGGAGTGGTTTCTTTTGCCGGAACCGGTTTATTTTCCGCCACCGGAGCGGGTTTCTTCTCCACAGGCTTCTTAGGAGCCGTCGCGACGAATTCCGGCATAAAGGCTTCGTCGTCGTCCATGATGTCGCTATCTAGGTCTCTGTCATCCTCATGGGCCGTCGCATCGCGTTTCTCGCGACCCCACTTCTTTTCCCCGGACCACAGTTTCTTCTTAAAAAAGAAAAGGCGTACCTTGCCGCCGTGTTCCCCCGCCTCGAATTCTGCATGGAACCGGAACGGGAAAAAGAGCACGACCAGCGCGATAACGCCGAAAAAAACTGCTATCCAGAAAAGGATTCCACCCATCACTTCTCGGCTTCGTCAGCCTTCTTGCTGATCACGTCGATCAGTTCGTTGAAACTCTTGGTCTTGAGAATCTGGCTGAACTGGTCCTTGTAGTTGCGGGCAGTGGAAAGGTCGTCGATGACCAGATCCCAGGCCTTCCAGTTCCCGTTTACGAGGCTCATCTTGTATTCCAGCACGGATTCCTTGCCCTTGTTCCAAAGGTGAGCCGTCACGCGGGCCTCGTCAGAACCCTTCATCTTGGCGGGCTCGTAGATGGTGGAATCGGCACGGTAGAGTTCAAGGCGCTTGGCGCTCGAGTTGCGGACCATGCGCTGGAATTCCGCCACGAACTTTTCCTGCGTTGCGGCATCCTGGGCGGCCCAGGCGTCCTTGGCGATGGACTTCTTCGCGAGCAAGGCAAAGTCAAAGGATTCGTTCAAAAGTGTCTTGACGCGTTCCGTCTCCTTGGCTGTGCGGCTCGATTTCTTGAGCAGCGTCTGGAGTTCCCCGTCCTTCTTCTTGATGACGGAAACCGGGTCGTCCGCGGCAAAGGCAACGACGGCGGCGCAGGTTAGCATAACAAACAGTTTTCTCAACATCCTAATCTCCTTTTTTGACCATATACACCATGTGATAATCCTTCAGCGACCACCCCATCTTGGCAATCAGCTGAGCGAATTCGACATTATACTTGCAAACAGCAAAATAGTAATCCTTCTTGACCGAAACATTCTGCGTATAGGCAGAGACCAAATCCCCGGACTTGGACTTGTCAAGGTCATACTGCATCGCGGCGCCTTTTAAGATAGCCTCTGAAGCACGCAGGCTTTCCTGGAGCGCATCCATTTTTTCCTTGGCGGCGACCACCTGATAATACTGTTCCTCGGCCTTCGCGATAAGGCCATTCGCAGCGTAAGCCTCCTTCAGCTGCAGCCCGCGATATTCCGTACGTGAGGCCCTGAACTTTTCCCAGTTGTTCCAGAAATTCAGACGATAGCGCAAGCCAATGCCGATGGCACCGGAGAGTCTGTTCACGGCATCCTGCGCAAAGGCGTTCTTCTGCATGACGCTACGGTTGCCCGCCCAGCTTTTCACATACTCGAACTCGCCCATGATAAAGAATTCCGGAGCAAGTTTCGCCTCGGCCAGGTCCATTTGCAAGCGGCGAGCACGAAGACCTGCGGAAAGTTGACGCAGTTCGGGGTGGTGCTTCTCGGTAAGGGCTCTAACATCGTCCAGACTCGGCAGCGGCTCGGAACGCGGAAGAAGGACCGTATCCTCAGCAACAAAGACTTCGTCTTCCTGCAGACCCAGCGAAAAGCGGATGGCCAGCTGTACCCGTTTCATCCCCAGGTCGGCTTCCGTCACGGCCTCCTTGACCTTGTGCATGTTCGCCTTGAGTTTCAGGAAATCCATCTGCGAGACGTTAGGATCATCATCGTCCAGCGCCTCTTCCATCTGGTCATAAGCCTTGTCCACCTGTTCCTTCGCTTCCGCAGCAAGGCGGGTCATCTCCAGTGCAAGCAAATAGTTGTAATAGTACGTCTGGAATTCCACGTCCTTCTGGTGGATCTGGTTTTCTATCTCGAAGGTTTTCTGCTGGAGGTCCGCCTGCAACGCTTCCTTGCCAATATGGTACTGCCCTATATTGAGCGGCTGCACAAATTTACCTTCGACGCCCCAAAAAGGCCCCATCCTGGAAAAGTCGTACTTTTCGGCCTTCTCGACACCAAGGGTATCACCATTCTCGTTGAAATAGAAGTCGTTGTATTCCTTTAGGCCGGGTGCGGGCCCCACCATCATCGAAATCGTGAACGTAGGCAGGACGGCCTCGGCCTTGAGGGCGCGTATTTTGTCCTTCTTGGACACAGTACCATAGCGCAATTCTGCAATCTGCGGGTCGTTAGAAAGCCCCGCCTCCACAAAGTGAAGACAGTCATAACGAACCTCGGTGGCAAAAGCGAGCCCCGCAAGCAACAATGGCACCAACGACCTGATCATCGATGTAAATTTACTAAAATGAAAGCCGCGCGAGCTCCCAATATTTTGAAATAACCCTGTCATAATAACGGGATGGCAGAGGCTGGCCGTTCGCAATCATCTTGTCCACGGCGGCATGACCCAAATTGTAAGCCATCAGGGCGTGCTTCAGGTTGCCGTACTTTCCCAGGAGCCTAATCAGGTATGCCGACCCCACGGCGACGTTTACTTCCGGGCGTAGCAAATCTTCGGTAGACTCAATAATCAGACCAAAGCGAGCCCCCATCAGCTGCGCCGTTTCGAGCTTAATTTGCATAAGACCCATCGCGCCCGTTTCTCTGCCGGAACGGCCACGGCCACGCGCATTCGGGTTTCCACGGCTTTCCTGCGCCACGACGGCGAGAATCAGGAGCGGGTCGATATAGTACGACCTCGAAATCTTCCAAATCTGTTCCGCGAGCACGGTGCGCGTTCCCTGCGTCAGTTTGTTTTTCGACAGATAGTTCAGCGCACGGTCAATCTTCACGTAGTCAATGGTCCACTTTCCCCAAGTGTCCAGTTGCTCCAAATCGCTTCGCAGGGCCGATTCCTGCTCGGCCAGATGCTTCATCGTGTTCACCCTCGAGAACCAGCATGCGCCAAAAACAACGAGCAGCGCAAACAAACCCGCAAGAATCAACACCATCAGCGGCGGCGATATCTGGATGCTATTTTTCACGCCTGTCGTTCTCCAGGTATTCCAGATAGGAAACCCAGTCCTGTATAGCGCCGAAAGAGCTGAGCATGGTCGTATCCTGGACAACACCGAGCTTGCGCAGCGGACCTATCGAAGATTCCAGCTTGTCGATTTCGCGGACATAGCGGTCTTTCTGGCTCTGCAAGGCGATAATCTGCGCCTGTTTTTCCACGATATCGTGCCCCTGCGAGACGACGATAAGGAACATCGTCACAGCCCAGCCGATGATAAGCAGCGCGGTCGCAATAGCCACGGACGGACTCAAGCGGAGTCCGGTCTTCTTGCCGTAATGGATGCCGACCTGCCACATCTGCTTCGCGATACCCGAATGCCTGTAATCGTCACGGCTCGCATAAATCTCGAAAATGTTGCGGTACTTCGCGAAATACTGTTTCTGCTCGTCGTTATCGAACAAAAGAATCAATGCGGAGCCCTGCCCGCGCACGCGGTTCAGCAGGTCCAAGAAGAACACGATGTACTCGTCCGTCGCAAAGTGCGCATCCTGCAAGTTGAAAAAGAAGAAGCAGCCGGGCCCGTCGGTAAGCATCTCGATCTTTTCTCGGACGGCGGCCAGCTGGAACACGCCCAGGGAACCGGACAGCTTGATTTCGACGTCCTCGCCGCGGTCGTCCACGCTGATATCGATTAGGTCAGCCTTCATTTGAGAATCTTCCTTTGCGAGAGACGGACCATGATGCCGTAGTTCGCGGTATTCAGGCTTTCCATGGCCAGTTTCCAGAACGGGAATATGCGGATGCCCTGGAACGATTCAGGAGCCGCCGTAGAAGACGCACCGAAAATGGGGCCAAGGAACAAGTTCGTCGGCACATCGAAATCCAGACGGAACAGGCAAGAAAGCACCCGGTCGTAAATCTCTACCGACCTAGCGTCCGGGTAAATGAGCGGCACATCCAGTTTCCAGTGGAGGTTCTCTCCATTGATGTAGACGGCCTGGCTCTTCGCGCTGAACGGACGCATGCCCAGTTCCATCAGGGAACCGAAGTAGCCCTTGAAATCAACGTAGGTCGTGTTCGCAACGCGGTACGACAACTGGAAGGCAGATTCCGTCGGCTTCAAGGAGTAACGTTTATCAATCTGCACAAGCCCCCGGCGTTCCCCTACGGAGAACGGTTGTTCCGAAGACAACTGGATGTCGGTAGAATTCTCGTGGCGCTTAATTTGGTAGTCATAGGCGTCAGCAAGCAGGTTCTCGCGGTTCGAAAGAATCTGGTCTAGCTTGTCCGGCATGAGAGCCGTATTCGGAATCAAGCAATCCAGGAAACCCAGCGACGGTTCGCCGTCATCACGCCAGGCAGAAAGCAAACAAAGAGTGGACTTTTTGTAGTTCAGGGAACGCAGTGTGCCACCCTGCGCATAGTCCAGCAAGAAGGAGAAATGCGGATTTTCCACTGAAACCAGTTTGCGGCCGACAAGGAGGAAATCGGAGACCTCGACTCGCAGGCCGTCGAAGCCCGTTGCACGAGCAAGCCAGTTCACGACGCTAATCAGGTGCCTGTATGCACGCCAGCGAACCACGGGGGAACGCATGCCGCCCTGCTGCAAGTCGCGGAAATACTGCGGGAGCATCGCGGGCAAGAGCCTTTTGAAAAAGTCCTGCTGGTCCTTGCTGTCAAGCTGAGCAACGCCCGAACGGTAAAGGGCCAGGATCGTCTTGTGCAGCATGTTGATCTCGGGTCTGCGGATCAAGAGCTCGCGGCAGCTCTTCGCCGTGGCAGGCAGGCCCAGGTTCGTCCCGACAGACATGAGTGAACTTACGCTGCCCTCGGAACCCTGCTGCGAAACGATATATCCGACAGGCCAGGTCCGGATTTCGTTCATTTCTACAAATTCGGCAAGCCTCTCGAAGAAGGGCACAATTTCTTTGGGATCGCGAGGCAGCGTAAGCATGACCACCGCAGACTTGTTTTCACGGCAATACAGGCTGGCACAACTTTCCCAGTCCAGCTTATCCTCGGCAATCGCGCGAGAAAGGCCTTCGGCAACGGGAACGATGCGCATGAGAGCGCCCTTATCTTCCGTGGTGAACCAACCCGATATCGGAGTCGTCCTGCCCAAAGCATCCTGCAAAGCTGATTCGCTGACTAGCGAGTATTCAAACGACTCCCTCGAAAGGAGGTCGGTCATCTCCATCTCCCAGACCATTGACGAATTGAAGAAGCCGATAGGTTCTACATCGAACATCTTGCGCAAGAGCCTGCGATGCATCTTCAGTTGCAGCTGCTGAAGTTCAGCCGGGAATAGAGGGAGCAAGGCATCGTGGTAGCTGCCGCCCAAAAACTCAAGTTTGCCCTCACGGATACCGTGGCGGATTTTTCCAATAGAGAGCGGGCCTGCCGCATGGCTAATGGCCTCGAGCACAGTCCCGTCCAAGAAGAATGAACTGCGGAACGAACTCAGGTTCAAGAGGAAATCAAAGGCACCCAGGAGATTCCTGGCGATGGCCTTGACATCGTCCTCGAACGTCAAAGGAGGCAGCTGGAACACAAAAGAAAAAGTCAGCTTCATAAAGTGAAGAATAGAAAAAAGTAGGCCGTGGCTGTTAGTGAACAAGCGGATTTGTCGTTCGCAGGCGCATGACTCGTCGGCTCAGCCATGCCGAAACGCAAGCGTTTTGGCATGGCATTCGCCTTGGTTGTCATTGCGAAGGGCGAATAGCCCTGAAGCAATCTCCATCAAAGAATCTAGGGGCTAGGGAAAAATATCACGGCTTCGCCGTCTTATATTGACGCGCGGAGCGGGCATAAAAAAAGCCCCCCGGAAGGTTTACCTTCTGGGGGGCGGGAATCCAGCGACGCCCTACTCTCCCGGACCCGGAGGCCAGGTACCATCGGCGAAGCGAGGCTTAACTGCCGTGTTCGGAATGGGAAC
>Ga0265298_10008431_pt1 | contig 12378 bp, 9 predicted proteins | sample AusTroGonzalo_MG_3_FD_193486 | JGI IMG/M metagenome (GOLD analysis project Ga0265298, IMG submission 193486) | Bovine rumen microbial communities from tropical cattle in Woodstock, Queensland, Australia - Gonzalo_01 | ecosystem: Host-associated > Mammals > Digestive system > Stomach > Rumen ... | reverse complement strand
GAGCTTGGGAACAGTTATGTTCTTTTCGGCTGAGCCTGATGTTGTTGTAGTTGTGTCGTCCGCTGAATTATTGCTTACGATAGTGGAGCGTTTGCTTCTTGCCGATGATTTGTTCGCCTCTTCGTCAGGCGAGAACAGGTGCATGAGATATACAAAGATTATCAGCAGTATCGAAAGGAAAAGGAGACCTATTATAACAGGTACCTTTATACGGTCAACGGTATTGCCCTTTTCATAGTCGTAGCTGTCCTCGCGTACCGGTCTGCTGTATGCGGGAGCGCTGTGCTGGTGTATCACCTCTGTATCGTCAGGCAGCGGAGCAGACGGCTGAACTGCGTGATATGCAGGAGCGATCACAGGCTCGGGCTCTGAAACAGGAGGTACTGTGCCCGGACGGTCATTGAGGAAGAGTGTGCTGTCGAAATCCTCATCGCTGTTTTCCTCCTCAGACGGCTGCTCAAAGAGCTTTGTCACCAGTTCGGTGATAGTCTGGATACGGTCTCTGCCGTTGAGGTTCATACCTTCCATTATAACACGTGAGACGTGGCGTGGGATACCCGGATCGAGCATATTCGGCTCGTGAAGGTCGTCGTGGTTCTGACGGCTCACGGAGTCTACCGGCATACAGCCTGTAAGAGCTCTGTAAAGGAGAGCGCAGACGCCGTAAACATCGGTCCATGAACCCTGACGGCTGCTGCTGCTTGCCGAATACTGTTCGGGAGCCGCATAGCCCTTGAAAAGCTCATACTCAAGACCTGCATTTGCAGTTCTAACAGCTGATACGCAGAAGCCCCAGAGCTTCAGCTCGCCCTTGTCGGTGATATACACTGTATCGGGGCTTATAGCGCGGTGTATTATTCCCGCGTTGTGGAGTATACCTATCGTTGTGAAAAGGGGAGGGAATATCTTTGATACCTCTTCCCAGCTGACCTCGCCTGCGTTTTCCTTCAGGTAGTCCAGCATCTTCACGCCTTCGATATACTCAAATATGGTATATGTAGTATTGTTCTCGGCAAACATATCGAGAACAGGAGGTATATTCGGGTTATTGCGGAGCCTTGCCAGCGATTTGTTCAGCTCGGTATATTCAGCCATAAACGCCTTGTACTTGGCAAGGTTATTATAGTTAACGCTGATAGTTGGCTTGTTCTTTACGCGGGAACACAGGTTTATAGGCATATATTCCCTGATAAACACTTTTTTGCCCGTTGCTATATCACAGCCGGCATATGTTGCGCCCTCGCCGTTGTATTCAAGAAGAATACCGCAGAGGTACTTACCGTGGAGTATTGTACCCGGTGGAACGTACATAGGGTCATATTCAGAGCTTTCGACATATCCGCATGACGGACATACCTGAAGCGAACTGTCATATTGTTCCATACATCTGTTACAATATTTACTGTCTCCCAAAGCAGCTCCTCCTCCTAAAGATAGTATATGCACAAAATAGGCATCATATCTATTTTAGCAATAAAATCTTGAAATGTCAACTGTTTACAGAGTTATATTCTGAAATAATGTGAATTTGTATTTTTTTTGTAATATTTTCGCGGGGAAGCTTTCCGCAATTGTCAAAATTGGAGAAAAAAACACACGGAAACAGAAGATACTGTCTCCGTGTATTCCGTGCGGTCAGGACCACAAATTATTATTATTGGCTGTGAGCTTTACAGGTTGCCGTTGTTGACATTGAGTATCTTCATCGAATTGAAGCGGAACGTACCGTCTTCCTTCTCTGTGAGCTTGTACTCAGCCTGCTTTGCCACGGTCTTTTCCATCCACTGCGGCAGCTCGGCGATGTAGTCAACGGTGAGGGTATACTCCTTTCCGTTCTTGACTATCGTCTTTATTTCGGGAGCATAGGTGTGTGTTATGGTCTTTGCCTTCACGTTGTAAACTCCGTCCGCATAGTAGAATCTTGACTCAACGGGTCCGACGGTAGAATGGTTGAATGGCGGCAGATTCTCGCCGAATAGCTCAACGGCGTATTTTTCCACGTCAACGTCTGGTATTGAAACGGTATCAAGGGTAAGCTCATAGTTGGATACCTTTTTCTCGTCCATGATTATGGACCAGATAGTGGCTGTGATTATCTGCTCTGATGTGAGCTGTGAAGGATCGCTGAACGGTTCGATATCCATGATAGCGGCAGGGTATATCATCTGCGTGAAGCTGTCCTTCTTTACCTCGCCTGACGTAAAGCTGTGGAATGACCCTGCGACCTTCAGTACAGTTGCGATTATGCCTATAACGGCAAATGCAGAAAGTACGACGCCGAGTACGGTATAAAGGGGCTTTTTCCTGCCTGGAGCAGCTGCTTTGTCCGCAGGGCTGAACTCTGTATGCTCGCGGCGCTGTGCAACGAGCTTGTCAGGATCCTCGTCGAGTATGCTTTTCAGTGTCGAAGCAGGCTTGTCCGGTGTTTTTCCAGGCTGTGCGGGAGCTGCCGGAGCAGGCTCCTCTTCTGCTGTAGCCTCAAATACCTCAGACTCGTTAAGAGCTTCCGAGATACTTTCTATTTCGGGCTCGGGAGTAAATTCCTCCTCAGGTATGAATCCCTCTCCGGCAGCTGTCTCTTCCTCTGCAGGCGGAGCGATTCCGCCCAGCTGTGATCTCCTCATATCTATGACCTGACGCTGCTTGTCGGGCGTGAGCTCGTCAAAGCGCTCTTTCAGCTCAGGTGTGAGACCTGCGATTATATCCTCGTCGGAGAGTATCAGCTGCTTCGGAGCGGAAGGCTCTCTGTGACTGCTGATATCGTCGATCGCTTCTGCGGCGTCTTCACGGATATTGTCGAGAATATCACCCACGGGATCGCTTTCCGGAACGGGAGCTTCTTCCTCAGGGTGGTTAATAGCTGCGATAGCGGCGTCTATAAGGTCGGTTGCAGACACCTGATCGCTGCTGTTCTCAAAGAGCCCGTCCTCAGGAGCTTTTTCCTCAGCGGTCTCTGTTTCTTCCTTTGCCTTGCTTATGAGCTTCTTGAAGAATCCCATCTTCTTGGGCTTTTCAGCTTCTTCCGGGGCTGCTTCCTCAGCCGGAGCTGCTTCTGCGGCAGCGTCTCCGAGAGCTTCTATAGCGTTGTCGACTTCGTCGGCGATACCGTTATCGTTTATTTCAGCGCTGTCGCGGACAGCCTCTTCCGCAAGGCGCTTCATTTCCTCTATCCTGCGCTGCTGTTCGGCTTCCATTGCAAGTCTTGCCTGTTCAGCTTCCGCGGCAATACGGGCATTTTCTGCTTCTTCTGCCAGACGCGCCCTTTCAGCCTCCTCGGCAAGCCTTGCCTGCTCTGCGGCTTCTGCGGCTCTGCGCTGTTTTTCGGCTTCTATCTGAGCTATGCGGCGCTGTCTTTCTGCTTCCTCGGCAAGTCTGGCTTCCTCGATACGGCGCTGTCTTTCGGCAGCCTCCTGTTCCTGCTGAAGTCTCTCTGCTTCCTCCTGTGCCTGACGGCGCAGTCTTGCTTCCTCTTCGAGACGTGCCCTTTCAGCGGCAGCTTCCGCTGCTCTGCGGGCTCTTTCAGCGGCGTGAGCTTCCTCTGCGGCAGCTTCGGCAGCTCTCTGTGCCTGTTTTTCGCGCTCCATTTCCTCGCGGCGGAGAGCTTCATAGTCAGGCAGCTCGCCTGTGATAACTATTTTCTTTTTCTTGACAGGCTTCGGTATCTCCTCGGTCATGGGGATAGTATCGAATACCCTTGTCGTTTCAGCCGAAGCTTCCGTATGCATTACCTCGCTGATAATGCTCGGAACGTCTTCCTCCTCAGCGGGAGAAACGGGATCCGGTACCGGTATATCCCCGGACGGCGGAGCGAATTCCCATACAGCAGGCGGCGTATCGTCGGATACGGGCAGCTCTTCGTCGCCGTGCTTTTCCTCTTCCAGAGCATGGAGCAGATCATCGACGGACATATCGTCGAACTTGCTCTTTCTTGCGGCACGGGGAGTATTATGGCTTCTTGCCGGAGAGGAGCTTCCTCCGCCGCTGCCTCCGTCCATAAGGCTGTTGAGCATATCGTCAAGATCTTTTCTAATAGCCATTTCGACCTCCAAAAATCAAGTGAAAACTTTATCTGATCTGACCGTTTCCGTTGATCAGGTATTTTACTGTAGTAAGTTCTGTGAGACCCATAGGTCCTCTTGCGTGGAGCTTCTGTGTGGAAATGCCTATTTCTGCGCCGAAGCCGAATTCACCGCCGTCTGTGAAACGGGTGGAAGCGTTTACGTAGACAGCAGCTGCGTCTACCTGCTTCTGGAATTTCTGTGCATTTTCAAGAGAGCTTGTAACGATGCACTCGGAGTGCTTTGTGCTGTACTTTCTTATATGAGCGATAGCCTCGTCGATGTCGTCGACTACCTTTACGGCTATGATGAAATCGTTGAATTCCGTTGCGTACTCGGTCTCCGTAGCCTTTTCGACGGTATCACCGAGGATAGCTATCGTCCTGTCGCAGCCGTAGAACTTCACATTATGAGCCTTGAAGCGCTCAGCTATCAGCGGCAGGAACTTGTCCGCGATATCCCTGTGTACAAGAAGGCTCTCGATAGCGTTGCATACGGAAGGGCGCTGAGTCTTGGCGTTGTCGGTGATATTTACAGCCATATCAAGGTCCGCGGAAGCGTCAACGTATACGTGGCAGTTGCCTGCGCCTGTCTCAATAACGGGAACTGTAGCGTTCTTTACTACAGCCTGTATGAGGTTCGCACTTCCTCGCGGGATAATAACGTCAACATAGCCGTTGAGGCGCATTAGCTCAGTAGTTGTCTCACGGTCGGTCTTATCGACTACCTGTATGATATCCGCAGGGAGACCGGCTTTTTCGACTGCCTTCCTCATGATATTTCCAAGGCATATATTGGAATTTATAGCCTCCTTGCCGCCCTTGAGGATAACGACGTTTCCTGCCTTGAGGCAGAGTGCAGCCGCGTCAACGGTAACATTGGGGCGTGACTCGAAGATTATGCCTATAACGCCGAGAGGTACTCTTGTCTTGATTATCTGCAAGCCGTTGGGGCGGGTACCGCCGCCTATGACCTCGCCGACAGGGTCTTTAAGAGCGATGAGCTCGTCAACGCCCTTTGCTATGCCTTCGATACGCTTTTCGTCCAGTTTCAGTCTGTCCTGCTTGGCTTCGGTCATGCCGTTAGCCTTTGCAGCGGCTATATCCTTTGCGTTTTCAGCGATTATAAGCTCTTTGTTTTCAAGGAGAGCCTTTGATATCTCGGCGAGAGCACTGTCCTTCTGTGATGTGGAAGCGCCTGCCGCAGCTGCCTCCGCAGCCTTGGCTCTTTTTCCCAGTTCCTCTGTATAGCTCATATCTACACCTCGTATTCAGTATTATCTTGATTTATAGTATATTTCCGGCGGCTTCACTGAGCCTTGAAGAGAGTGCCTATCTCCTTGTCTTCAAATAGATCATAGAGCTTTTCGGGGTCTCTTCCGTTCATTATTATCATATCTATTCCTGCGTTCGTAGCTATCTTGGCAGCGGTTATCTTTGTGGACATACCGCCTGTGCCGAGACTTGTTCCTGCGCCGCCTGCCATTGCCTCTATCTCCGGAGTTATCTTCTCAACGAGAGGTATAGGCTTTGCGTCGGGATTTGAGCGGGGATCATCGTCGTACAGAGCGTCGATATCCGAGAGTATCAGCAGCAGATCTGCACGGGACAGCTCCGCGACGAGAGCCGAAAGTGAGTCGTTCTCGCCTATTTCAAGCTCCAGTTCGTCGATAGCGATAGTATCGTTCTCATTGACTATGGGGATAACGTCCATACCCACGAGCTTCTCCACGGTATTCATGAAGTTCTCGCAGTGATTGGGGTTATTGATTATGGTCTTGGTGAGCAGTATCTGTGCCACCGTAACGCTGTATTTCGCGAACATATCGTCGTATACGTGCATGAGCTCGCACTGACCGATAGCGGCAACTGCCTGCTTGGTCTTGGTATCCTTGGGCTTTTCGGGAAGTCCCAGCTTTCCTGCGCCGAGACCTACAGCTCCTGAGGAGACCATGATTATCTCACGTCCCGAATTGTGCAGGTCGGAAATAACGCGGACAAGGTTTGTCATGCGGCGGATATTTAGCTTGCCTGTCTTATGGGCAAGTGTGGAGGTACCCAGTTTTATGACGATACGCTTTTTTTCGGATATATTTCTCATAAGTGTATCTTCCTTCAGTTGACTTTATTCTGCGGACTGCCGTTCTGCCATGCTCTGATATTATCGCAGACGATGTTCACAAGACGCTGTCTCGTTTCAAGTGGAGCCCACGCGGTGTGCGGAGTGATAACGCAGTTTTTGGCGCCTTTCAGGGGAGTATCCGGAGACATGGGCTCCTTTGCCAGTACGTCAAGGTATGCTGCGGCTATTTTGCCGTCGTTGAGCGCCTCCGCAAGGTCAGCCTCGTTCACTACGCCGCCTCTTGATGTGTTAATCAGCATTGCAGAGGGCTTCATGTGTGAAATAAGCTCTTTGTTGATGATGCCTGCGGTCTTGTCGGTAAGAGGACAGTGGAAGGTGAGCACGTCGGCTTTTTCAGCGGCTGTATACAGGTCTGTTACCTCATAGGGACAGTCCCTTGGCTGAGTTCTTGTGCTTATGACTATGTTCATGCCGAAAGCAGAGCCTATCTCTGCCACCTTGCGTCCGATGGAGCCGTAGCCCACAATGGAGAGAGTTTTTCCTGCAAGCTCGGCGGTAGGCACCGGGAAATAGGAGAAAGCAGGAGAGCGTTCCCACTCGCCGTTTTTTACGGCGTTATCGTAATCCCTTACACGGCTGAAGCGGTCGAGTATGTATGCGAAGGTCTGCTGTGCTACGGCGTTGGTGGAATACTGTCCGGCATTGCATACCACGATGCCCTTCTTTGCGGCGTATTCAATGTCAACATTGTTGAAGCCCGTAGCGAAAAGACCTACATATTTTATATTGGGGCAGGCGTCCATTACCTCTTTCGTAATGAGCACCTTATTGCATAGGACGATATCTGCGTCGCCTATATTGGCAGCAGTTTCCTCCGGCTTTGTGAGTGGGATTATCTTCACGTCGCCCAGCTCTTCGAGCTGAGCTGTGGGGATATCGCCGCTTATATTGACTGTATACCAGTCAAGGACTGCTATCTTCAAAGCTTAGTCCTCCTTGCCGCTGACGGTCTGAGCTGCTTTTTCTTCTGCCTTTTTCGGCTTGCATATCAGCGAGGATATGAATGCTGTGAGAATGAGTATGAATTCAACTATTCCGACACCATAGAAAACTGTCTTGCTCTCGGTGAAAAGGAGCAGCAGTGCGATAAGCGGGGCGATAGCAAATATAAGCTGAAATGGTTTTTTCTGTACGGCAAATCTGTAGCCGAAGAAAATTAATGAAAGAACTGCGACCCCTATCAGCATCCATGATGGGAACGGGAAAATCGTAGGATTTTCAGCGTCTGATATTTTAGCGATTGATGTAAGCATATCTGGAAAAAACATATTTACTCCGATCTTCCGCCCAGTGCGATAAAAGCTGAGATAGGCGGATCTTAAATTTATGCAAAAGCCTGCACATTACAGTATAACACAAACAGCACAGGAATTCAACTATTTTTTAAAAAATACACAAAAAATTTATGGTGCTGACCTGCGTATTTCCGGCTGTTTTTTACAGGGACTTGAATTTTTGCTTATTTCGGCGTATAATAGTATATAAATCAAAATTTAACGCCGCAGGCGTTAAATTCAATTCCGAATTCTTAATTCCGAATTTTGATTTACAGGAGGTGTACGAAATGATCTATATGCTTGAAGATGAGGCGGGGATAAGAAATTTTGTCCTCTACGGTCTGAGAAGCTCCGGCATGGAGGCTGAGGGCTTTGAGACTCCCTCTGCCCTGAGAGAGGCAATGAAAAAAAATATCCCGGACCTGCTGCTGCTTGACCGTATGCTTCCTGAGGAGGACGGTCTGTCCGTACTGAAAAAGCTCCGCAGCGCTCCCGAAACAAGGAAGCTGCCGGTGATAATGCTTACCGCAAAGGATACCGAGCTCGACAAGGTTGAAGGACTGGACAGCGGAGCTGACGACTATATCGCAAAGCCCTTCGGCATGATGGAGCTCATTTCAAGAATAAAGGCGCTTCTGCGCCGTACCTCGGATATACCTCCGGAGAGCGACAGGATCGTACTGGGCGGACTGTGTATATACCCTTCAAAGCATGAGGTGCTTGCAGGAGGAGAAAAGGTCGCGCTTACCCTCAAGGAGTACGATATGCTGCTTTTCCTTATAAAAAACAAGGGAGAGGTCTTTTCGCGCGACAGTCTGCTCCGTGAGATATGGGGCTATGATTTTTCGGGCGAGAGCCGTACGGTTGACGTCCATGTCAGGACACTCAGACAGAAGCTGGGCAGCTGCGGCGAGCTCATACAGACTATCCGCGGCGTCGGTTACAAGGCAGGTGACGATGTGATTGACTAAGAAGATATTTTTAGGGATAATCTCAATATGCGTAATGTCCATGCTTGCGGCTATATTCCTTGTAACGGCAGTCCTTTACAACAGGTCTGCGGAAATTGCCGCCTCAGAGGTAAAGACTGACGCGAGGCTGATAGCATCGGCTGTGGAACAGGGCGGCAGTGACTACCTCGGAAGAACTGATTTCGGAAATAATATCCGTGTGACATGGATAGCTCCCGACGGAAAGGTAGTTTACGATTCGGACGAGGACCCCGATTTCCTTGAAAACCATTCGGACCGTGAGGAGATATCAAGGGCTCTTGAAAGCGGAGAGGGCAGCTCGTCAAGATATTCAAGCACTATAATGCAGAAGACCGTGAACCACGCCGTAAGGCTCAAAGACGGGTCTGTGATAAGAGTTTCCGGAGTACACAGCTCGCTGGCAGCTGAGCTTGTGAAGGTATTGAACCCGATGCTCGGAATACTCGCGGCAGTAGTGCTTTTCTCGGTGTTTGCGGCGTCGATGGTGTCAAGGAACATTGTAAAGCCGATAAACGACATAGACCTTGCCCACCCGAAGATAAAGAAGAATTACAAGGAGCTGGCTCCGCTTCTGGAAAAGCTCCGCACCCAGAACAATAAGGTGAGCCGTCAGATGGACGAACTGCAGAGCAGCCGTGAGCAGTTCAGTCTCATGACGGAAAGTATGACAGAGGGGCTTATCATAACCGACCCCAAGCTGATAGTGCTTGCCTGCAATTCAAGCGCACTGAAGCTCCTTGGCGCGGGCTCATTCACAAAGGGACAGAGCATATACGCCCTGAACAATTCCGATATCTTCCGCAGATGCTTGCTGAATGCACTGGGCGGCAGGCGTTCTGAATGCATACTCCGCACCGGCAACGGTCAGCGTGAGGTAATAGCCAGTCCCGCCAACAGTATAGATATGGTGTGCGGACTTGTGGTATTCATCATGGACGTTACCGAAAAACAGGAGCTTGAAACTATGCGCCGGGAGTTTACGTCAAATGTATCCCACGAGCTGAAAACACCGCTTACTACTATATACGGTATATCGGATATGCTTGCAAACGGTATGGTGCAGAGCGGCGACGTGGCTGAATTCGGAGAGAATATCCGCAGCGAAGCCGAAAGGCTCATAAACCTTATAAACGATATAGTTTCGCTTTCAAAGCTTGATGAGGACACGGCTCCCCGTGAGAATGAGAGCGTGGAGCTTTACAGTCTTGCGGAGGAGATACTTGAAAGACTGAAGCTCAGTGCCGAGGAAAAGGGTGTAACAGCTTCACTTTCCGGCGAAAGGGTATCCTTTACGGGCAGCAGGACCATACTGAGCGAGGTACTGTATAATCTCTGCGACAACGCCATAAAGTACAATGTCAGCGGCGGAAGCTTCAGTGTGAAGATATCCCATGTCCCGCAGAGAGCTATAATAACCGTAAGCGATACTGGTATGGGCATACCGAAACAGTACATAGGACGGATATTCGAGCGGTTCTACCGAGTTGACAAGAGTCGTTCGAGCAGGATAAAGGGCACCGGTCTCGGTCTTTCAATAGTGAAGCATGGTGTCATCTACCATAACGGTACGATAAGCGTCAGGAGCGAGGAAGGCAGAGGAACGGTGTTCACAGTGGAGCTTCCCATAGAAAAGAAGCAGCATAACGAGGAATAAGGAGTGTTTTGATGAGCAGGGGAATTGCTGCCGCAGAGCTTGAAGGGCTTGACAGCGACGGATATATGCTTATAGATATACGTGACAGCTCGGCTTTCGAGTACGGTCACATCGACGGAGCGGTAAATATATCGCAGGAGGAGCTGATGACAGCGGAGCTTCCCCGTGACAAAAAGCTGATAATCTGCTGCCGCAGCGGTATCATAAGCGGACAGTGCGCTGATGATCTGTGCGGAAACGGCTTTGACGCTTACGACCTCAAGGGCGGATATGTGGAATGGCTCCGCCTGAAAATGGAAAACAGAGAGGTGACGGAGGCTGTTGAGCTGAGCATACGCAAGAAATTCAAGAAGTCGATATGGTGTAAATTCACAAAAGCCATAAACGAGTATGAGCTCGTAAAGGAGGGTGACAGGATAGCTGTCTGTATCTCCGGCGGCAAGGACTCCATGCTCATGGCAAAGCTCTTTCAGGAGCTGAAGCGCCACGACAAGTTTCCCTTCGAGGTGGAGTTCCTTGTCATGGACCCCGGCTACAGTCCCGAAAACCGCAGAGTTATAGAGGAAAACGCCCGTTCCATGTCCATACCGGTACATATATTTGAATCGGATATATTCGATTCTGTATACAATATCGAGAAAAATCCCTGTTACATATGCGCCCGTATGAGGAGAGGATACCTCTACAGCCATGCAAAAGCGCTGGGCTGCAACAAGATAGCTCTCGGACATCACTTCGACGATGTTATAGAGACTATACTCATGGGTATGCTCTACGGCGGACAGGTCCAGACCATGATGCCTAAGCTTCACAGCACGAATTTCGAGGGCATGGAGCTGATACGTCCCCTTTATCTTGTCCGTGAAGCCGATATAAAGCACTGGCGTGACTACAATGATCTGCACTTTATACAGTGCGCCTGCAAATTTACTGATACCTGTACTACCTGTGCTCCCGACAGCCGTTCAGTCTCAAAGCGAATGGAAATAAAGAACCTGATCGCCGAGCTGAAAAAGGTCAATCCGCAGGTGGAGAAGAATATCTTCCGCAGCGTTGAGAACGTGAATGTGAATACGGTCGTCGCATATAAAGATAATGAGGGAGTTCATCGCTTCCTTGATACATACGACAGCAAAACGGACTTGAAATAAGTCCGTTTTTTTGTTGCATTTGCGCGGACAGCAAAAAAAGTATTGACAATTTGTGGGATTTATTATATAATACTATTTGATTAAACTTGGGGTTAAAGGTTTAATCAAATATGATATGGGAGGAAAATAGAATGAGAAATTTATTAAGGGCATTCTGTTTATGCTCGGCGATTATTGCTGCTTCATGCCTTAATGGCTGCGGTAAAGCCGACCCTGCTGAACAACAGAATGCCTCTGTTTTTCAGCAGACGACGATTTCTGATTACAACATAATCAGACCGCCGGATGATGGATGGACGATTGACGAACTGCTTGGCGTAACTTATCTTTACGGTAAGCCTCTTACATCTCCGCTGACTCTGAATTCACTTGGCGAAGATGTTGAGGGAAGGGACAAAGGAACAAATATTGCAGGTCATGTAATGATATCTGTATATCATGATGATGAATATATTGCAACTGCAATATATGATGCAACATCCGAAGATGAAGTGGATGGTGATACACCATTTTCATTTATTCAGTTTTTCAAAGATGACAAAGCCCCTGAAAGTTTGGTAGTAAATGGCAAGCGATTGGGAACGGATTATGGAGATGTGGCTGATCATCTTGGTAAGGTAGTAGAGGATGATGATGATAACATACACACTATCTATTATAAGACCAAGGATGACAGTTTTTCATTAGAAACCATCTATAGAGATGATAAGTTTGCTTCATTTGTTTTAAAGCGTTTATGTGAAAATAATCAATAACATAAATCGATTAAACCGGGGTAAAGTTTAATCAAATATTGGTATAGTGGGAAAGGGTTTTTAATATAATGGGGGTCAGTACTGTTAAAATCATCTGAATATAATACAAGAAAGCTTTTTATCCAAAAGCATTTCTAAACACTTCAGGAATACGATTTTTCAGCAGTTATATGAGTTAAGCCATATTTACCACATTATTAAAATATGCATCGGTGAGAAAAGCCGGCATAAAAGTATATTAATGATAATTGGAGGACGAAATGGAAAACAAAGTATCTATTTTAGACTGGATAAACGGCTGGCGCGAAGCTAAAGGTTTATCCGAAGAAGAGAAAGTTTCTGAGGAACA
>Ga0265298_10008428_pt1 | contig 12379 bp, 10 predicted proteins | sample AusTroGonzalo_MG_3_FD_193486 | JGI IMG/M metagenome (GOLD analysis project Ga0265298, IMG submission 193486) | Bovine rumen microbial communities from tropical cattle in Woodstock, Queensland, Australia - Gonzalo_01 | ecosystem: Host-associated > Mammals > Digestive system > Stomach > Rumen ... | reverse complement strand
CTATCGCATCATAGACGATATGATTCTGGGCCTGCAGAACTACATGGCCGAGAGGGGTATTGCACAGGTATCCGATTTGGTGGGCGAACTGCTGCCAAAGTTCTACCTACCCTCTGATCTGGACCGCGATACCATAGTCTATCCTATGATTGACCGCGACAGATGTATTGGCTGTGGACGCTGCTATACTTCCTGCATGGACGGCGGTCACCAAGCCATCAACTTCGACACCGAGACACGCCAACCCCGCATCGTCGGCACAAAGTGTGTAGGCTGCCACCTCTGCCGTCTTGTCTGTCCTACCGGAGCCATTGGCATGACTAAACGAATCCCCAAAAAACAGAAATGATATAATAATGATGAGACTTAAAAAACCATGGATGTTTGCTGCCATCCTGCTTGGCTGCTTGATAATTACCTCCTGCAGTTCTGGCTGCAAGGAGTGTAAAGCAGTTAGTGAGACCGATGATACGAGTCAGTTTGTGACCATCACCGATGTAGTGCCTGACGTGATTCTGGAAATCCGCTACTACGGTACCTACAACTTTGTGGGGACACGGATTGACGGGTATGAAGAACCAACGGCGCTACTCACCCGCGTGGCTGCCGATAGCCTGAAAGCCGTAAGCGATGACGTGAAAGCCTTGGGGTATAGGTTGAAAATTTATGATGCCTACCGTCCGCAGAAGGGTGTGGATCACTTTGTGCGTTGGGCAGAGGACATCAAAGATACTCTGATGAAGTCCTACTTCTATCCCGACCTTGACAAAAGCGTGCTCTTCCCGCAGGACTACATCTGCCTGAAGAGCGGTCATACGCGTGGCTCTACCCTAGACCTGACGCTCTTCGACATGACTACGGAGAAGGAAGTGGACATGGGAGGCACCTTCGACTGGTTCGGTCCCGAGAGTCATCCCGACTTCTGCGGCAATCCTGAGACAGGGGAGTACACAGGAAAGCCTACCCCTAACCCCTCCCTAAGGGAAGGGGATGCTTTAGTATCTACGGCTCTCCTCCCTTCAGGGGGAGCAGGGAGAGGGGCTATCACCCCTGAACAATTCCGGAACCGTATGATTCTGCGTCAGGCAATGATGCGTCATGGTTTCAAGCCTTTCAATACCGAGTGGTGGCATTTTACGCTGAAGGATGAGCCCTTCCCAGACACCTACTTTACCTTCCCTGTAAAGCAGCTCTGATCTGAATAGTATTCTCAGGCCAGTTCGATGGAATTGTCTGCGTTGATGCGAGTAATGGTGGCAAGGGCATGGTAAGGGATGTTGTGGTCGCGTAGAAACTGCCCGCCACCGGCAAACCCTTTTTCCACCAGAAAGCCCATGCCCACAATCTGGGCACCCGACTGACGACAAAGATGGATGATACTGCCCGAGGCATGCCCATCTGCCAAGAAGTCGTCCAGGAAGAGTATGCGGTCGTTTTCTGTCAAGAAATTACGATCAATACAAACCATTGTCTCACCATCTCTTGTAAATGACCACACCCATGATTTCCAGGATTCATCAACGGTCTTAGGTTGTTTCTTCTTGACAAACACCACTGGCAGGTTCATCAGATAGCCCGTCATAATAGCAGGCGCAATGCCCGAGGCTTCAATAGTTACAATCTTATTTATACCCTGGTCTTTGAAGATACGAGCAAACTCCTCGGCACAATGCATCATCAGTTGTGCGTCCATCTGATGATTAAGGAAACTACCTACCAGCACCACGCCACCTTCTGCCTTGGCACGTCCTTCCTTCAGGATTCTTTGTTTGAGTTCTTCCATCACGGTATTTGTTTGGTTTGACATTGCAAATGTACAGATTATCCCTTTAATATACAACAGTTGGGGTTCACAGAAGCCTTATAATATATAATAAAAGGTATAAGACAATTGAAGGGGAGCGTGTTGCTCCCCTTTACTTATATATGATATTAAACGGTTTCTGGTTTAAAACTGAATGAAAATGGGGCTAATTTGGTGATTTTTCTGTCCAATTTTTGATGAAAAACAGGAAAAAACACATTTTTTTTGAGAAAAACTGCATTTTTCTTCAACATGTACCGACCTTTGGTACAACCTGCGCTTAACTTTGCACTCGTAAACGTAAAACAAAAAAATTATGTGGATCATTTTTACAGTATTCTTTATGCTATTCCTTTTGTCAAACGAGGAAAAGCAGCGCAGTGAGAACAGTAGTGCAAACAACCAAGAGCAGAACAATTATTATAAGGAGAAAAATATGGCTGCATAAAAGCAAAAAATTTGACAAGGCGATGAAAGCCGACATCTAGACCTTCATGAACAATCACCCAATCGTTCATGAACAATTTGAAAACGTTCATGAACGATTCCACAATTGTTGGTGAAGAAAGGAGAAGAACTTGATGAACAAAAAAGGAATAAATCTGGAAATATCATTACAGATTTGCTCCGTTATTATAAACATTATTAACCAAATTAATTTATTTAGCCAATGGCTTTATTAAAGCTAAAAGTAAAGAAAGCAGGGTTGAAGAACCCTAAGACAAAGAAGATGGGCTTCATTGCCCGAGTTGTAACCAATGGTACTGCCGACTTTGAGGATATTGCCAAGGAGGCGGGCCGCAACACCACCATGCACAAGGCGGAGGTGAAACTGGCACTGGAACTGTGTATGGACGCCGTTGCCGAGATGCTGAAGCAGGGATACATTGTGGATCTGGGACCTGTTGGTAAGCTATATCCAAGTTGCAACAGTACATGGGTGGAGAGTATAGAAGAGCTGAGCCTGGCGGATGTAAAGCCCTCGCTCTACTATCATGCCAGCGACGAGGTTCAGGCTGCCGTTAACAGTGCCAAACTGGGTTGGATAAAAGGTAGTGACGAAGAGGACGCCGAAGAAACGCTTGCCCCCGGCACAGTCTCCCCCACCCCCTCCCAGGGAGGAGAGGACAATAACGGTGGTACCACTCCTGACCCTGGAACCGGTGGCAGTGGTGGCCAGAACTAAAGAGGTCCAGACCCACCCCAACCCCTCCCGTAATGGAGGGGCTTTTTTTTTCTATTTAATTGACGCATAGGATGATGGGGAGCTATCGCCAAGAATTTACTCTCATTTAGGAAAAAACAAACAGATTATTTTGTATTCCACTCTCGTTTTTTCGTAACTTTGAGGCTGCTATGCAGTCTCGAAGATAGGCTTCACCTCGGAAAAACTCAAATAATATTTGGTAATTCTCTCGGTTTGCACTATCTTTGCAGCACTTTTTGACACATTGTATATATATGAGTGCTAAAACACTAAACCGCCTGATGGAGCAGACTGTATCCGAGTTGTCCGAAAACAGCTCGCTGCGTGGGCTATTCCACAAGCACAAAGATGGCGAACCCCTACCCTCTGGAAACGTTTTATCAGAGATTGTTGATCTGTGCAGAGCCATCATCTTCCCTGGTTTTTATGGTAATTCCACCCTGAGCAGCCAGACACTGCCCTACCACATGGGTATGAACGTTGAGCGCCTGTACACTCTGCTCTCTCAGCAGATTCAGGCAGGACTGTGTTTCTGCAAGGATGAAGACGACGAATGCAACGGCGAGCGTAACTGCATGGCTGCCAAGGCTCAGGAGCTGGCTGCCGAGTTCATCAGCCGTCTGCCACAGCTAAGAAGCATACTGGCAACGGACGTTGAGGCCACCTACAACGGCGACCCCGCTGCCGAGTCATATGGCGAGATTATCAGCTGTTACCCCGTTATCAAAGCGGTGACCAACTATCGCATTGCCCACGAGCTGCTCATTCTGGGCGTGCCCCTCATTCCCCGTATCATCACGGAGATGGCGCACAGCGAGACGGGTATAGACATCCACCCGGGTGCTACCATAGGCTCGCACTTCACCATAGACCACGGAACGGGTGTGGTGATTGGTGCCACCTGCATCATAGGCAACAACGTGAAGCTGTATCAGGGTGTGACCCTGGGTGCCAAGAGCTTCCCGTTGGACGAGAACGGCAACCCCATAAAGGGTGTTCCCCGTCATCCTATCCTGGAGGACGACGTCATCGTGTATAGTAACGCTACCATTCTGGGACGCATCACGCTGGCCAAGGGAACCGTAGTGGGCGGTAACCTGTGGGTAACAGAGAGCACTCAGCCGGGAGAGCAGTTGGTTCAAGCAAAAAAGCGCAAGAGCCACGTGGTAAGACCCGAAGACTGGGGAGGGCTTTGAGAATTCAAGGATTCAAAATTCAAAAAGCAAAATTCAAAAAGCAAAATTCAAAAACAATAAAATATTTTCATGGAGTTTGAAATGATTGCAAAGACCTTTCAGGGTCTTGAAGAAGTCTTGGCAAAGGAACTGACTGACCTTGGTGCCAATAATATACAGATAGGCCGACGAATGGTCAGTTTTACCGGCGACAAGGAGATGCTGTACCGTGCCAACTTCCAGCTGCGCACCGCCATCCGCATACTGAAGCCCATCAAGCACTTCCGCGCTACCAGTGCCGACGAGGTGTATGATGCCATAAAGGCGATAGACTGGACGGAATATCTGGACAACGACACAACCTTCGCCGTTGACAGTGTGGTATTCAGCAACGAGTTCCGCCACAGCAAGTTCGTGGCCTATAAGGTAAAGGATGCCATTGTGGACCAGTTCCGCGAGAAGACCGGCAACCGTCCCAATATCCGTATCAACAACCCCGACCTGCAGCTACACATCCATGTAGCAGAATATGACTGCACCCTGTCGCTGGACAGCTCAGGCGAGAGTCTGCACCGCCGCGGTTACCGTCAGGAGAGCGTAGAGGCACCTCTGAACGAGGTATTGGCCGCCGGTATCATCATGCTGACGGGCTGGAACGGTGAGTGCGACCTGATAGACCCCATGTGCGGTAGCGGTACCATAGCCATAGAGGCTGCGCTCATAGCACGCGGCATTGCACCTGGTGTTTACAGAAAGGAATATGCCTTTGAGAAGTGGCCCGACTTTGACCAGGAACTCTTCGACAAGATCTACGAGGACGACAGCAAGGAGCACCCCTTCGAGCATCACATCTACGGCTACGACATCAACCGCAACGCCGTAGCCATTGCTACCACCAACGTCAAGGCCGCCGGCCTGAGCAAGGAGGTAAGCATCCAGCAGCAGGACTTTGCCAACTTCACACAGCCTCAGGAGAAGAGCGTCATCATCACCAACCCACCCTACGGCGAGCGTATCTCGGCTCCCGACCTGCTGGGTCTGTACAAGATGATTGGCGAGCGCCTGAAGCACCAGTTCGTGGACAATGAGGCCTGGGTGCTGAGCTACCGCGAGGAATGTTTCGACCAGATTGGCCTGAAGCCCTCTCTGCGTACACCTCTCTTCAACGGAAGTCTGGAATGCGAGTTGCGTAAGTACCAGATCTTCAGCGGCAAGTTCAATGATATGCGTGCCGAGGGCGGCGACATCAAGACGGCCAAGGAACGTCGCATGATGGCCGACCATAAGCGCTTCAAGCAGCACCGCGAGTTCAAGGACAAGCTGGAGGAGAATCCCAAGGAGCGTATGCGCAAACCCCGCAAGGATGACTGGGGCGAGGACCGTCGCGACTTCAAGAAAGGAAAGGGCGACCGTCGTGACTTCAAAAAGGACGGCGGAAAGAGCTTCGACCGCGGCGGCAAGAAACCCTTCGACCGCAACAAGGGCGGCAACAAAAAGTTCGGCAAAAGATACTTCGATAATGATGAAGACTAAATTGATATTGGCCACACTGCTAGTGGCTGCAACCCAGGCAATGGCACAGAAACTGTTTACACTGGAGGAGCTGAACTTCGGCGGCAAGAACTACAGCGTTTCCGTTCCGCAACGATGGAACTACAGCTGGCGCGAAGGGAAACTGATCTTCAAGGACGGTGACAAGACCTACGAGGTTAACCCCGCCAACGGCAAGACATCAGACTATCAGGCTACAGAGGAGAAGCAGGACCGCCCCAATCCCAGAGGTATTCTGGAATGGTGCAAGGCATCAAACGCTGCTGCCTTCCTGCGCGACAACAATCTGTGGGTCCGTTATGCCGACGGACATGATGTTCAGCTCTCTACCGACGGCTCACGCGAGATTGTCTACGGTCAGAGCGTTCACCGCGATGAGTTCGGCATCTATAAAGGTACCTTCTGGAGCAAGGATGGCAAGAAACTGGCCTTCTACCGCATGGACCAGAGTATGGTAGCCGACTATCCCCAGGTGAACACCTTCAAGCGTGAGGCTGAACTGGAACCCGACAAGTATCCGATGGCAGGCATGACTTCGCATCAGGTTACCATAGGCATATTCGACCTGGAAACAGAGAAGACCGTCTATCTGAACACGGGCGATCCCACCGACCGCTATTTCACCAATATCTCGTGGGCTCCGGACGGAAAGACGCTGTATCTGTTCGAGCTGAACCGCGACCAGAACCACACCACACTGGATGCCTACGATGCAGCTACGGGCAACAAGGTGAAGACACTCTACACAGAAACCAGCGACAAGTACGTAGAGCCCCGCCATCCCATTACTTTCCTGCCCTGGGACAACAGCAAGTTCATCTACTGGAGCTGGAAGGACGGCTATACACACCTCTACCTGATGGATACAGAGGGCAAAGACCTGGGTCAGCTGACCAAAGGCCCCTGGGAGGTGAAGGATATTGTGGGCTTCTGCCCCGCTACCAAGAGCGCCATCCTCATCACCAAGGAGGCCAACGACTTGCAGCGCAATATCTACAGCCTGAACATAAAGACCAAGAAGCGCACCCTGCTGGACAACGGCAAGGGCGTTCACCAGGCTAAGCTGTCTGAGGACGGCCTCTGGCTGGTTGACACTTGGCAGGAGCCCGATGTGCCCCGTGCCTGTGCCGTAACCAACACCAAGACGGGCAAGAGCACTCTGTTGCAGACAGCCCCCAACCCTTGGGAGGAGTGGTACCAGCCTATCTTCGAGCAGGGAACCGTAAAGGCTGCCGATGGCAAGACCGACCTGTACTGGCGCATCGTGAAGCCCGCCGACTTCGACCCCAACAAGAAATACCCCGCTGTACTGTACGTCTATGGCGGTCCTCATGCCCATTGCGTAGAAGCATCATGGCACTGGGGCAGCAGAAGCTGGGATACCTACATGGCACAGAAGGGCTACATTGTCTTCAGCATAGACAACAGAGGCAGCGAGGACCGCGGTCGTGACTTCGAACAGGCCACCTTCCGCCATCTGGGTCAAGTAGAGATGCAGGACCAGATGTGCGGCATTGAGTACCTGAAGAGCCTTCCCTATGTGGATGCCAACAGACTGGGCGTTCACGGCTGGAGCTTCGGTGGCTTCATGACAACATCCCTGATGACCACCTATCCTGATGTCTTCAAGGTGGGCGTTGCCGGTGGTCCCGTCATAGACTGGAAGTGGTACGAGGTAATGTACGGAGAGCGCTATATGGACACCCCCGAGCAGAATCCCGAGGGCTACGAACAGGCAAGTTGCATCAACAAGGCTAAGAACCTGAAGGGCAAACTGCAGATTATCATCGGTATGAACGATCCTGTTTGCGTACCGCAGCACTCTCTGCAGTTCCTGAATGCCTGTGCCGAGGCCGGTACACAGCCCGACTTCTACGCTTATCCCGGAGAGGGTCACAACATGGCAGGGCACAAGAGTGTGCATCTGCATGAGAGAATCACTCAGTATTTCGAAGATTATTTAAAGTAACGATATGGTAGTATTATTGTTAGGAAGTGGCGGTCGTGAGCACGCCCTGGCCTGGAAAATTGCTCAGAGCCAGAAATGTGAGAAACTTTTTATTGCCCCTGGTAATGCCGGAACAGCAACGGTGGGCGAGAACATAAATATAAAGGCAGATGACTTTGAAGCTATAAAGGTCTTTGTCTTAAGAAACCGAGTTCAGATGGTAGTAGTAGGTCCCGAAGATCCATTGGTAAAGGGCATCTATGACTATTTCAAAAACGATGCTGAACTGAAAAACATCCCCGTGATAGGTCCTAGCAAGGCCGGTGCCGTAATGGAAGGCAGCAAGGACTTTGCCAAGGGTTTCATGCAGCGTCATAACATCCCCACTGCAGCCTATCAGACCTTCGACGGCGAACACCTGCAGGAGGGAAAAGCATTCCTGAAGACCCTGCATCCCCCCTATGTACTGAAGGCCGACGGCCTCTGCGCCGGTAAGGGCGTACTGATTCTGCCCACACTAGAAGAGGCTGAGAAGGAGCTGGAGGATATGCTGGGCGGAATGTTCGGAAATGCCAGCAGCCGCGTAGTGATTGAGGAATTCATGAGCGGCATAGAGTGCTCTGTGTTTGTTCTGACCGATGGCAAGGACTACAAGATCCTGCCCGAGGCCAAGGACTACAAGCGCATCGGTGAAGGCGACACTGGTCTGAACACCGGCGGTATGGGAAGTGTAAGTCCCGTTCCCTTTGCCACAACAGAATGGATGAAGAAGGTAGAGGACCGCATCATACGTCCTACCGTAGAAGGTTTGGCAGCTGAGGGCATAGACTATAAGGGCTTTATCTTCTTCGGCCTCATCAACCGCACCAACACACCCACTGGTGAACCCGAACCTTACGTCATTGAGTACAACGTCCGCATGGGCGACCCCGAGACAGAGACTGTAATGCTACGTCTGAAGAGCGATATCGTTGACCTCTTCGAGGGTGTTGCCACAGGAACTTTGGCACAGCGCAATGTAGAGTTCGACAACCGCAGTGCTGTCTGCGTGATGCTGGTTAGCGGCGGTTATCCCGGAAGTTATCAGAAGGGCTATCCTATCAGCGGCATAGATCAGGTTGAGGGCAGCGTAGTCTTCCATGCAGGAACAGCCCTGAAAAATGGAGAGGTTGTTACCAACGGCGGTCGTGTGATAGCTGTCAGCAGCTACGGAGCAGACAAAGCCGAGGCCCTGAAGAAGAGCTTCACCGAAGCACAGAAGATTCAGTTCCAGGATAAATACTTCCGCAGAGATATAGGAGCAGATTTGTAAGCCCCTCTCCAACCCCTAACCCCTCCTCTCCCAAATGGGAGGCGGGGAAGTTCAATGGTACACAACCGATTCCAGAATAAAGTTGCAGAGAGCGTGGCAACAATGCCCGTCTGTGCTGTTTTGGCTACCATCCTATGGTGGTGGCCGCAACAGTCGTTTGCTCTAAGCAACATCTTGGGTTGGGCACTATGCGCCTTGACCACTTATATCTGCATGGAGACAAATGGCGTACAACACATCATCCGCATCCGCACTCGCATGATGGCCAGTGTATGGCTCATGCTGGCTACTAGCCTAGCTTTCATGCATCCGTGGGGAGCGCCTGCCATCTGCGCCGTCTGTCTGGTAATGAGTTACTACCTGCTGTTCCGTTGCTACCAGCTGTATGATTCCACCGTATGGATCTACCACAGCTTCCTGTTCCTGGGAGTAGGCAGTATCTTCTCATCTGCCATGCTGTTTATGGGCATCCTCTACTACCTTTACCTGATAGGATTCCTGCGCTCCCTTACATGGCGTGGATTCTGGGCAGGCATATTGGGAATGGCAACGCCCTATTGGTGCTGGGCCATATGGTGCTTCTTTACGAATAAGACAGACATGGTGATGGAAGTCCTGAGCCGCCATCTGGAATGGCAGCCGGTTTCATGGCAGGCATTAGTAGATCTGCCCCTTGCCAGTCAGGTGTCGATCGGCTTTGTATGCCTACTCAGCATAGTAGGAATGATTCATTATCTGCAAACCAAATACAATGATAAGATTCACGTCAGAATGATACTCTATATTTATACATTACAAACCTTTCTGCTTATTCTATACCTGCTACTACAGCCCTGCCAGTATCAGACCACCATGGCCCTGCTGGTAGCAAGCGCCAGCCCACTTATTGCCCATTATTTCTCACTTACGGGCAGCTGGCTTAGCAATATATTCTTTATTCTGTCTTTGCTGCTCTGCGGCGCAATGGCTTATTTCAACTTATGGATGACATCATTCAATATATAATGCCCCTGGGATACTGGGGCATGGGTATTGCAGCATTCATAGCCGGTAGCGTCTTCCCCTTCAGCAGCGAGACACTATTAGCGGGTCTGCTGATGGCGGGTCTGAAACCCTGGTCTTTGTTTGTAAGCGCCACCGTAGGAAATGTGCTGGGCAGTATGTTCAACTACTGGGTGGGTAGCCTGGGAAAGATAGAGTGGATAGAGAAATACCTGCACGTAAAACGCGAGAAGGTGGAGAAGACCCAGCAATGGCTTCAGGGACGCGGTGCCTGGATGGGATTCTTCTGTTTCCTGCCCATTTTGGGAAGTGCCTTGTCCGTAACACTGGGATACATGAGGGCGAACATCGGATTCTCATTCATAAGCATCCTGTTTGGCAAAGCCATACGTTATGGAATACTAATTATGGTGCTGAACATGGTTAAAGGATAATAATTTTGGCTGCAGAGGAAGAAAAGAGAAAGAAAAATAGTATTTTTGCACAGCGAAAACGAAAAAACAACTAAAATACACACCACTAAATGAAACAGTTCAGATTAGTAGACAACCTGATGGGTTGGATTACCTTTGCCATTGCGGCCTTCGTGTATTGCAGCACGATAGAGCCTACGGCAAGTTTCTGGGACTGCCCTGAGTTCATCACCACAGCTTACAAGCTGGAAGTCGGTCATCCCCCCGGGGCACCCTTTTTTATGCTTACCGCAAACTTGTTTACCCAGTTTGTAAGCGACCCCGCACTGGTAGCTCGCATGGTAAACACTATGAGTGCCCTGTTCAGTGCCGCCTGTATCATGTTCCTCTTCTGGAGCATCAGTCATCTGGGACGCAAGCTCGTAGGTGAAAATGGTCAACTGAAGAATATTGCCCAACTGATTACCGTAGAGGCCAGTGCCCTGACAGGTGCCTTGGTCTACACTTTCTCTGATACATTCTGGTTCAGTGCCGTAGAGGGCGAAGTGTATGCCTATAGTAGTCTCTTCACCGCTGTAGTGTTCTGGCTGATGCTGAAGTGGGAAGACCATGCTGATGAACCCGGCAGCGACCGCTGGCTCATCCTAATAGCTTACCTTACCGGCCTTAGCATTGGCGTTCACTTGCTGAACCTGCTCTGTGTACCTGCTTTGGTACTTGTATACTACTACAAGAAAGCCAAGAATGCCAACTTAAAGGGAGCTCTGCTCTCTGTTGTAGGTAGCGGTGTGCTGATAGCTGCTGTGTTGTATGGTATCGTACCCGGCATCGTTAAAGTAGGCGGATGGTTCGAACTGCTGTTCGTAAACCAGTTGAACTGTCCCTTCAACACCGGTCTCATCATATACATTATATTATTGGTAGGCATTGTACTCTGGAGTATATGGGAAACTAGATGCCAAAAGAGCCGCCTGCGCATGAACATCTCTTACCTGCTTAGTGTAGGTATGTTGGGTATCCCCTTCTACGGATACGGAATCACCAGCATCATGCTGGGCATTGTCGTTTTGGCAGCTCTGTTCGTATTGCTGCGTCTCAAGAAGGAAGGTAAGGATTTTATCACTGCCCGACTGATGAACACCAGTCTACTGTGTATGCTCATGATTATGATTGGCTACAGCTCATACGCCGTGATAGTAATCCGTAGTTCTGCCAACACACCTATGGACCAGAACTCTCCAGAGGACATCTTCACCCTAGGAACCTACCTGAGCCGTGACCAGTACGGAGACCGTCCCTTGTTCTACGGACAGGCATACACCAGCAAGGTTAAACTCAAAGTTGAGGGCAACTACTGCGTTCCCGTCAGCGAGCAGAAAGGTCCCGTCTATCAGCGTAAGGAGAAAGCCAGTCCCGAAGAGCCTGATCGCTATGAGATTCAACGTTACAACATGAAGTACGTTTACCAGCAGAACATGCTCTTCCCCCGTATGTATAGCGACCACCATGCTGCAGCCTATGAAAGTTGGATGGGCGGTGTAAAGGGTAACACCAAGAACTACGAATACTGTGGTGAGATGATACCCGTTAAGATGCCTACCATGATGGAGAACATACGTTTCTTCCTGAGCTATCAGGTTAACTTTATGTACTGGCGTTACTTCATGTGGAACTTTGCCGGACGTCAGAACGACATCCAAGGCAACGGAGAGTGGGAGCATGGTAACTGGCTGACAGGTATACCCTTCCTTGATAATATGCGTCTAGGCGACCAGAGTAAGTTGCCCAGTGACCTGCGTCTAAACAAGGGACACAATGTATTCTACTGCCTGCCCTTACTGTTGGGTCTGCTGGGTCTCTTCTGGCAGTTGTTCCGCAATACCAAGGAGAATAACAATGAAGGCGAAAAGCAATTCGGAATTGTCTTCTTCCTGTTCTTCATGACTGGTTTGGCCATTGTTATATAT
>Ga0265298_10008427_pt1 | contig 12379 bp, 9 predicted proteins | sample AusTroGonzalo_MG_3_FD_193486 | JGI IMG/M metagenome (GOLD analysis project Ga0265298, IMG submission 193486) | Bovine rumen microbial communities from tropical cattle in Woodstock, Queensland, Australia - Gonzalo_01 | ecosystem: Host-associated > Mammals > Digestive system > Stomach > Rumen ... | reverse complement strand
AAAGCTACCTTGTAGTCTGCCAGAGCGGACGCAGCGCCCAGCACCATCACGAGTGCCAGAACCAGAGCCAACAGTTTCTTCATAGTAAAAACCCTCCATTCCTTTTTTGGCTTTTCGCCATCTGCAGACAGTATAAAGAAAAACCTCTGTAGTGGAAATACAGAGGATTTTTATTTTGGTATGTTTTTTTCCGTTTATGCCATTATGGTAACGTTTCCGGTTCAAAAATCTTTTTGATATGGTTAATTATTTTTGCAAACCCTCCCGCCAAACCAGCCGTCCCCTTGAGGGAGTTCGGCATGTCTGGAGAATGGCCTTCCCCTTGAGAGAGCTCGGCATGTCTGGAGAATGGCCTTCCCCTTGAGGGGGTTCGGCGCGCCCGGAAAACTGTCCGGTGGACAGTTTTCAGCAGAGAACGGACGGCAGCCCAGGCAGATGCCCGAAGGGCGGATGAGGTGTAAAGCCTCGCATCATCCCCTGTTCTCTCTCCTGTAATCGCTCGGCGTCATGCCGGTCGTTTTCTTAAACAGGTAACTGAAGTAGTGGCTATCGTTATACCCGACCTCCTGGGCGATCTGCGAAGACCTCATCTCCGTCGCTTCCAGCAGTTCCTTCGCCTTGCCGATCCGCAGGCCCGTCAGGTACTGGGTGAAGGTCAGGCCTGTCTCTTGGGCGAAAACCGTGGAAAAATGGCTCTGGCTCAGATGCACTTCCCCGGCCACGTCCTGAAGCATCAGGTTCGGATTCGCGTAATGCTGGCTCAGATAGGCCCGCGCCTTGCTGATCGTCGGGTCGCCAAACCCGGCCCGGTTGCCGTTCCGGAAGGCGATCGCGGCCCGCAGCAGATCCGCCAGCCGGCGGAAACCCTCCTCTCCTTCCGTATGCAGCGCCTCGTCCACCAGCGCGTCATCCAGCACTTCCCGGGGATTACCTTTTCCTTCCTGTATAATTCGCCGGGCCGCCAGCAGTCCTGCCACCCGCAGATAGCCAAGCGCCAGTGCCGGATCCAGCGTACGCGTGTATTCCGTCAGGATCGGCTCCACTTCATCCTCGGAAGCATACTGAAGGCGCTCATACAGGGGACTCAGTTCCGTTTCCGAGAGGGGAATCTGCTGTCCCGAGCTTTCATTGACGCTTATGATTCTCCGTTCCGTTTTATCCTCCGGACTCTGCAGATGGCGCGCGTGCCGTGCACTCTTCATGGATTGACGGATCTCATGAAAGTCCGTCACCGTATCGCCGACGGAAATCAGCAGCCGTTCTTCCCCCGCCAGTTCCGGCAGATGCATCGCGGAATTGGCAAAGGAATAAGCCCGCTCTTCCGTATCCTCCGGATTATCGCCCAGCACAAGGGCCCGCGCCCCCTTCGGTGCGCCGCAGACATAGACGCCTCCGCCGCTCATCTCGGCCAGGGCGGTCATCGCATTCCGACAGGCGTTCCGCTCCTCCCCTTCCGCCGGAAATGAGATGTCGATCACGGCATAGCTTCCCGCCGCCAGGTTCACTCCCAGTTCCCGCATCTGACGCAGCAGTGCCTCATCGTCTTCCCGGTCGCCCTCGTCGGTAAACAGCGAGGCCAGCAGCTTATCCCGCAGAAACTGGTTCCCGGAAGATAAACGCTCCCGCAGCGCTGTCAGGTTCTCCCGGTCCCGGCGTTTTTCCTCGATCTGCCTGCTGACCCTTTCCAGCGCCGCCTCCAACTCCTTGGCGGTAACGGGTTTCAGCAGATATTCCTTCACCCCGAGGGAAATGGCCTTCTGGGCATAGGTAAAATCGTCGTATCCGGAAAGGATGATACGCTCCACCCAGGGCATCGTCCGCTGAACTTCCTCGCACAGCTTGATCCCGTCCATGAAAGGCATCCGGATGTCCGTCAGCAGGATATCCGCGTTCAGGTCCCGCAGCATCGGCAGCGCCATCTCGCCGTCGGGCGCCTCGCCCACCAGCTGGTATCCTTTTTCCTCCCAGGGAAAGGAATTGCGCAGGTTTTCCCGGATGGCGATTTCATCATCCACGAGAAAGACTTTCATCATTGTCGATTTCCTCCCTTGAGCGAATCGGAAGCGTAAACGATACTTCCGTTCCTTCCGGACCGGACTGGAAGATCAGGCCGGTTTGCTTCTTATAATATAGGCGAATCCGCATATCCACATTCCGCAGCCCGAAACCGGTATGTCCTGGTTCCAGCGCCGCCTGAGAGGTCGGCGTTTCCTCCCTCAGCATCTCTTCCACCTGCTGAAGCTGTTCAGGCGTCATGCCTTTTCCGGTGTCAGCCACAACAAAGGTCAGAATCCTGTTCTGCCGGGAAACCCGGACCGTGATCTTTCCGCCGCCGCGCTTGTTCTTGATCCCGTGATAAAGGGCGTTTTCCACCAGCGGCTGCAGCAGCAGCTTGAGCATATAGATTTCTTCCAGCCCGTCCGGCATCTCCACCTCATAGTCCAGAATATCCCGGTACCGGATCTTCTGGATGCTGAGGTATGCGGATACATGTTTCAGTTCCTGAGTCACGGGGATCCAGTCCGCGCCGGCTGAAAGGGAGATCCGGAAGAAATCGCTCAGGTTCCGTGTCAGCTGAACAACCTCGTCCCCCTTGCCGCTCTCAGCCTGCCAGACGATTGTGTCCAGCGTGTTGTACAGGAAATGCGGGTTGATCTGTGCCTGCAGGGTGCGCAGTTCAGCCTTGGAAAGATTGTCCTGCTTCTGCCGCACCTGGTCTATGAGCATTTCCAGCCGGTCAGCCATCTGGTTGATCTGCTCTCCCAATTCCTGCAGTTCTGTCACGTTCATCCCGCGGACCCGGTCCCCGAAGTTTCCTTCCGCAATTTTACGGACGGTTTCTTCCAGAGAATAGATCGCCGTGTGGATCGATTCCGTCAGTTTGCGTGTTTCACTGCCGGTTCGCAGCAGAGCGATCAGGAGCAGCACCACTTCCGCAACTACCGTGGCAATCAGGATCACCCGCAGCCTCGTACTGATTTCGGAAGCGTTCTTAATTTCCTCGGTCGTGAATGCGTCCAGCATGTCAGTTACCAACCGGCCGACATTACGGACTTCATCCACCATCCCCTCGATTTCCTGAATAGGCAGCCCGGCCATCATACCGTCCCGAACCTTGAGAACATACTGTTCCATCGTATCCATGGTTCTGCGGGCAATGGTCAGCTGCAGATGTCCGCTGCCCTCGGTTTCCGCCAGCAGCTCATCCAGCGTGCTGTCCGTGTTTCCGATCAGTTCTTCTGCGCCGCTCTCTTCGAAACTGCTGCGTCCGGCCGCCACGGAAAACAGGTTTTCCGCGATCGTAGTCTCCAGCGCCGGTTTCATTTCCGCTGCCGCATCCATTCGCCGGATCATGGCCTGTGTCCTGGAAGAATAAATCATCATCACCACCAGGCCGATTACCGCCGGAACCGTCAGCAGCACCGCAATGGAGATTACAGACCGCCGGATCTGCCCGGTAATGCTGGTCATGCCGCCCCGCCGCATCTCAGAAACCCTCCACCTTGGGATTGGTCAGATCGTCAAAATCGGTAAACGCACCTTCTTCCGGAGAGTAAGACTTGAGAACAGTTCTGCCCTCAGTCAATTCTTTAACCAGCCTCATCACGGAAATACCCAGATTCGGCGTGCATTGCACCACGCAGTTGATTCGCCCTGCCTTAAGCGCGTCGACTGCGTCCTTCTCCCCGTCAACCGTGATCACAACCAGGTCTTTCGGCACTCCTTCGGTACTTTCCAGTACATCCAGTGCGCCCAGCGTCATCGCGTCATTATGGGAATAGATCACATCAAACCCGTCACTGCCGTATTTCGTCAGCAGCTCCCGCATGCATTCCTCCCCCTTGCTCCGGAGGAAATCGCCGCTCATACTGTCGATCACCGTGAAGCGTGAATCTTTACTGATCACGTCCATAAACCCGCGCTGCCTGTCCCGCATAGGTGTGGAATCCAGCGTACCGCTGATCTCCACAATCCGCATTTGAGTTTTCCCCAGTGCGTCTGTTTTTCGGATCAGGTATTCGCCGGCTCTTTTGCCTTCTTCGTAAAAGTCCGCGCCGACGTAGGCGGTATACAGGCTGTCGTCCTGTGTGTTGATCATTCTGTCCATCAGGATCACGGGAATCCCGGCCTGCTTTGCCTCTGTCAGCACGTTGTCCCATCCGGTTTCGACAATCGGGGAAAACACGATCACGTCCACCTGATAGGCGATGAAGGAACGGATCGCGTCAATCTGCTTTTCCTGTTTCTGGTTGGCATTTTCCATCATCAGGCCGTAGCCGAATTCCTTCGCCGCCTGTTCTATGCTGGCGGTATTGGCAATTCGCCAGCTGCTTTCCGCGCCGAGCTGGGAAAAGCCGACCACAATTGAAGAATCATCTTTTTCCTTCTCCGGCTCCTGTTTTCCGGCGCAGCCCGTCAGTCCCAGCAAAAGCACAAGAGCAAGAATCAGTGCGATTCCCTTTCTCATAGCCATTCCTCCTCCCATCTCTGTCATTTACCCAACTGTTAGCCGAAGGGGTCTAAGGGGGCGATCGGAAAGCCCCCTTATCACATTCTGTCCTTTACCATCGTCAGCGCAATCCTCTTCTTCTTCTCATCCACGCTGACCACCCAGACCTTGACCACGTCGCCGACCTTAACCGCTTCGCTCGGATGGCGGATAAACCGGTCCGCCATCCGGGAGATATGCACCAGTCCGTCCTGATGCACCCCGATGTCCACAAACGCGCCAAAGTCGATCACATTGCGCACCGTCCCTGTCAGTTCCATGCCGGGTTTCAGGTCCTTCATGTCCAGTACGTCGGTCCGCAGCACGGGTTTCGGCAGCTCGTCCCGGGGATCCCGGCCCGGCTTCTTCAGTTCTTCAAGCATATCGCGCAGTGTCGGAAGTCCTACGCCGATCTCGCCCGTCAGCTTCTCTTCGCCGTAGTTCTTCGCGCGGATCACAATATCTGGAATTCCGCCGTTTTTCACCGTGCTCAGATCATAGTCCAGAATGTCCAGCAGCTTTTTCGCCGCTTCATAACTTTCCGGATGGACGCCCGTCGCGTCCAGCGGGTTTTTGCTGTCGGCCACCCGCAGGAAGCCGGCACATTGCTCAAAGGCCCTCGGCCCGAGTTTGGGGACCTTCTTCAGCGTCGCCCGGCTCGGGATTCCGTTCGCCTCCCGGTATGTCACGATGTTCTTCGCCAGGGCCGGTCCGATGCCGGCCACATGGCTCAGCAGCTCCGCCGAGGCAGTGGACACTTCCACGCCCACCTGGTTCACGCACTGCTCCACCACGCCGTCCAGCGCGTCCGTCAGTTCGTTCTGCTTCAGGTCGTGCTGATACTGCCCCACGCCGATCGCCTTCGGATCGATCTTGACCAGTTCCGCCAGCGGATCCTGCATCCGTCTCGCAATGGAAACAGCGCTGCGCTGCGTCACGTCAAAGTCCGGGAATTCCGCTGCCGCAAGCTTGCTCGCGGAATAGACCGATGCGCCCGCTTCGCTCACAATCATGTAAGCCACCCCGGGCATCTCCGGCAGCAGCGAGGCGATAAACTGTTCGCTTTCCCGGCTGGCGGTTCCGTTGCCGATCGCGATGGCCGTCACGCCGTATTTCTGTACAAATCCTTTGATCAGCCGCGCGGCGGCAGCCTTCCCGCCTTCGTTCCCCGGCAGGGTAAAATAGCCCACGCCGGTGTCCAGCACCTTTCCGTTTTCGTCGATTACCGCCAGCTTGCATCCGGTCCGGAAGCCCGGATCCACGCCCAGGGTCACCTTTCCCTTAATCGGCGGCTGCATCAGCAGCTGATGCAGGTTCTGGCTGAACACGCGGATCGCCTGCACGTTTGCCCTGTCCGTCAGCTCGTTTCGGACTTCCCGCTCCAGCGAGGGGAAAATCAGCCGTTCCCAGGCGTCCTCGCAGGCCATTGCCACCTGCTCCGATGCCGGGCAGGTTCCCCGCACATACTCTCGCTTCAGCGCCGCCACGGCCTTCTCTTCAGGTGCTTCCAGGATCACCTTCAGGAATTCTTCCCGTTCTCCCCGGTTCACCGCCAGGATCCGGTGGCTCGCCATATTCCGTACCGGCTCGGAGTATTCGTAGTACATGCTGTATACGCTGTCTTCTTCCTTGGCGGCTGCGGTGTGCAGTACAGCTTCCCGCATCAGCATCTCCCGCAGCTCCTTCCGCAGGGCCGCGTCGTCGCTGACCGTCTCGGCAATGATGTCCCTGGCACCGGCCAGGGCTGTCTCCGCGTCCGGCACTTCCTTCTCCGCGTCGATGTATTTCGCGGCTTCCTCCGCGGGAATGCCCCGCGGCTGCTGAAGCATCAGCCACATGGCCAGCGGTTCCAGGCCGCGCTCCTTTGCGATGGTGGCCCGGGTCCGGCGCTTCGGCCTGTACGGGCGGTACAGATCCTCCAGTTCGCTCAGGGTTTTCGCTCCTGCCAGCTGCTGAACCAGCTCGTCCGTCAGCACGCCCTGCTCGGTCAGGCTCTTTTCGATCTCTTCCCGGCGCTTGTCCAGGTTCCGCAGATATTCCAGCCGCTCAGCCAGTTCTCTCAGCACCTGGTCGTCCAGCGATCCGGTCATCTCTTTCCGGTATCTCGCGATAAAGGGGATTGTGTTTCCGGCATCCAGCAGTTCCACTGCCGCTTTCACCTGTGCCGGCCGCAGACTGAACTCCGCCGCCAGCTGTTCAATATGGTCCATTTGTTTTTTTCTTCCTCTCTGTCTTATTAACCTGCCATAGCTTTCCCCTTGAATGGGGCGGGGTGCCCGATAAATAGCCTTCCCCTTGAGGGGAAGGTGCCCGCTTGCGGGCGGATGAGGTGTTATCTGACTTCCACATTATTCCCTAATGCGGGCCGAAGGGGTTTAAGGGGCGATCGGAAAGCCCCCTTATCTTATCTGACTTCCACAGAGATTCTGTGTGGAAGGCAGATAATAAACCCTCCCATAACTCTTACTTCCAGGTTTTCCTTTGTGACTTCCCCCATCTGCACACAGTCCTGCCCCTCGCAGTTTGCCTCCGTCATGCAGACCGAACTTCCCGTAAGCGTCACCGTATTCTCTCCGCCGTCGGGCTGCACAATCCGGACCGTATGCTGTTCCGCGAAGGGAAGATCCAGCAGTGCTTTCCCGTCATGGGTGATATAAACCCGCAGGTCTTCTCCCGTTGTCGGTACTGTTGTTGCCTGCGGAACCGCCAGCGGTTTCCCGTCCAGTATCACCTGGAGCGTTCCGCCTGCCTCGGGAGCGGTGCCGAATGGTTTCCCGATCAAAATGAACAGCAAAACGGCGGCGACGAGCAGTGCGGCGGAAAGAATCCACAGCCATCGCCCGGCTGCTCTCCGCTTTTCATCCACTGCCCTGCGCCTCCGTCCTGTAGGGTTTACAGATCTTCATATTCCCCTGCGTACTCTTCTTCCGCGGGTTCTTCTGCGGGTTCCTCTTCCTCGGGCACTTCTTCGGAAGGTTCCTCCTCTGCGGGCTCCTCCTCCGGAACCTCTTCCACTTCGGATTCCGCTGTTTCCTCCTCTTCGGGAGCAGGTTCCGCCTCTTCACCCGCCTCTCCCGGGATCGGGATCGTCCCGTTCTCTATGCCCTGAATATACTCTTCCAGGCACAGATCGTGTTCCTTCATATACAGTGCATGGTTTTTTCCCACGTAACGGATATGCCACGCTTCCGGGTTAAAGCCGGTAATCTCCTGCTTCTCCTTTGTGTAGCGGATAATGAAGCCGTAGTCCCAGCAATGCTCCTTCAGCCACTTATACTGCTTCGTGCTCGAGAAGGTCTTCGCGCCGGGAACGTTCAGGTCAAACGCCAGTCCCAGATGGTGCTCGCTGCATCCCGCTTCCGCGACGCTCTTGAGCGCGGCCCGCCTGGCCTTTGAAGTGCTCCAGTCCTTGTTCTTTTTCCGGTAGCTGCTGATCTTGGCATTCAGCAGCTTAACCTGGTCATCCCAGGTCCGGTATCCGGCGCTCACCTGCCAGTTTTTGATCTTGTCTTCTTTCGCGGCTTCAAGCATAGTGTTCAGCGCCTCCACGGCCGTGCGGACGCCGCGGGTCTTCTTATACTTGATTTTGACCAGTTTCTTGTCAAGAATATCCCGCAGTTCCACCAGATCCGCCGGAACAAAGTATTCGTCCACCGGATGGTCGTTGTTCACCAGCATCGGCACAACGTCAGCCAGCACGTCAACCGGCTCACTGTTTTCTGGTGCCGCAACTGCGTCTTCCGCGTACAGCTTTGCCAGCGTGCTCTCGCCGGCCACGCCGTCCGTCTTCAGCCCGTTCCGCCGCTGGAATGAAATCACGGCGCGCTTTGTCCCGCCGCCGTACTGGCCGTCTACCTTGCTGCTCAGATAGCCAAGGTCCTTCAGGCGCTGCTGCATGCGGGTCACTTCATCGCCCTTGGCGCCCACCGTAAGGATGCCCATCGCCTGCAGTTCGGACGGCGTATGCGTCGCCGCAGGAGCAGGCTTTTCCGTTGCTTCCGCGGTCTCCTCGGCTATCGCCGCAAACAGCGGGCACAGCAGAATGATCATTGTCACCAGTGCAACCGTCGCACGGAAAAACTTTCTCCGCTTCATATCCATGCCTCCCGATTCTGATTGTTTACCTATTATATCTCACTTTTCCCCCGTCGGCAAATCTCCTTGTTGTTTTTATGAAAAAAAGCTATTAATATTAATATAGTTATTTTTCGCCCGAAAGCCGAAGGGTGTCTGAGGGGCGATCGGAAAGCCCCTCAGTAAACCGAAGGGGGTTAGGGGACGACCGGAAAGCCCCCTAAGAAAGGAGTCACTATGCCTGATGCGGCAGTCCATGCGTCCTTCGGGCGCGATGTATTCGCGTCTCTTTCTCCGGAAGTCCGGTCTGTAATCCATTCTGAACCCTGGACCTTCGGCCTTTTCGGTCCGGATCTCTGGTTTATGCACAAGCCTTGGCAGCGCCGCGAAGGCCGCGGAAGGCAGATGCATACCACCCGGTCCGGCGCCTTCCTTTCTGCCCTGCTGGAGCGCGCCAAAGGCTCATCCCACAGGGAAGAGCTGTTTTCCTGGCTTGCCGGCTCCCTGTGCCATTATGCGCTGGACAGCATTACCCATCCCTATATTATCTACGTCACAACCGAAGAATATCATTATCCCCGCTGCCACATGAGTTTCGAGCATGAACTGGATATGCGGCAGATCAGTCGCGACGGCGTCCGTGACACCAAGCATCCTGTCACGGAGCATTATTTCCCCCGCGTCAGCCTGCCGAAAGGGATAAAGGAAGATGTGGACACGGTTTTTGAGAAGGTTTACGGCTGGAAAAACGGATGGAAGCAGTTCAACCGTTCCGGGCACCGGTACCGTCTCGTTTACCGTCTTCTTGAAAACCCCTCCGGGCTCACAGCCCGCCTTGCCCGGAAAACAAAGCATCCGCTGCTCCGTTCCCTCGCTTATTCCGAATCGCATTTCCGCGATATGGATGTGGAGAACGCGGAACACCGGACCTGGAATCATTCCCATGATCATTCATTGACCTTCACCGACAGTTTCCCTGAAATGCGTGAAAAGGCGCGCCTTCTGGCGGTAAACCTGATTGAATCTTCCTACCGTTATCTCTGGCAGAATCAGGGGACGGCCGAGGAAATGGTCTCCCTGATCGGCAATAATTCCTATCTCAGCGGCCTGCCCGCGGATGATCCCCGCAACCTCAACGTCAAATCCCTTCTCCCCTCCGGTTCCGCAAAACTCTAAAAGATAAGGGTGGCCTCAGCCACCCTTTGAATCTTTTCTCTATACCATCATATCCTTTTTTTTCTTCATTATAAATTATTAATTATTCATTATTTATAGCATTCTTTTCCGCTTATCCTTCAGTTTCCCTTCTTTTCCCAGTGCAATCAGCCGCTCATACCGTTCCACGGCGGTCTCAAGCACCTTATCCCAGGGCACCGGGATCGTCTCCCGCGCGTTCTGCCCGATCTGCTTCAGCCGCTCCGGATCCTTCAGTCCCTCGCTGATCACCCTGGCCAGATCCTTCGGGCTGTTCTCGCACAGAAGGCCGTTCTCTCCGTCCCGGATCACTTCGGCTGCCGTGCTGGCGCGGACCATGACCGAAGGCGTCCCCATCACCGCCGCCTCCCGGACCACCATCGGTGCTGCGTCATACAGGGACGGGAACGCAAAGATCGATGCCCGGTCATACAGGGCATCCAGCAGGCTCGCATCCGTAATATGGCCGATCTGTTCCGCCCGGTCCTGAATGTTCAGCTCGTGGATTTTTTCGTTGATATCGTTCATATCCATCCCCTGCCCGGCCAGAAGCAACCGGAAGGGCGTTCCCTGCTTTTTCAGCTCCGCGCAGGCTTCCAGCACCGTCAGGATATTTTTCTTCCAGTCCATCTGTCCCACAAAAAGGATCAGCGGTTCCTCCCCCAGGTGCCAGCGCCGGTTCACTTCTTCCACGTCCGTTTTGGACGCGGTGCGGAACGTGGCGCCGTTGGGCATCACCTGAATGTCGCCCTCATATCCGTATGCCCGCAGCACGTCGGCCGTGTTTTTCCCCACGGCCCAGACCTCGTCGCATCGGTTGTAGAAGCTCACCACCAGCTTCACGCCCATCTTCGCGATGGATTCGGATTTGGTGGCCTTGAGAAAATCGTCATAGTATTTGGAATGAAAGGTTGCGACCAGCGGCAGTTTCCGCACCGCGGCCAGGCGCAGCGCTTCCGACCCGGCTGTGAAGGGGCTGTGTGCATGGATTACGTCCAGTTCGATCATCCGGATCCGCTTCCGGTAGTGCGCGTCCAGGATTGCCTCGCCCACCTTATACTGTTTCATCCCGGGAACGCTGTTGCCCACATAGTCCACCAGTTCAAAAGGAAAACCGCCCTGGAAACCCGTATCATACATCGGGGCCACCACTGTCACCTGGTGCCCCATCTTGCAAAGCGTCTCGGAATAAGCCTGTACAACGCGGCCGACCCCGTCCACAATCGGCAGAAACGTATCTGTAAACTCGCCGATCCTCAGCATTTCTCTGTCTCCCTCACGCCGGCCTCAGCCGGTATAATGATCATGTTATTATCGCATGATATCAGAAAAAAAGCAAATGCAACTCCGGGAATGTCCGTTGAACGATTTCCTGTAAGCTTTCTACGCAATAAAAACACAACGAAAACCGGTGAAAGCCGGGGGGATCATTGACATCACCCGGTCCGGGGTGTATGCTCCACCCAACCGGAACGTAATAGGCGCGAAGTTCCGCAAGCATATAAGGAGTATTTTTCATGAAAAACACCTTCGGCAGCAGCGTCTCCGTTACCCTTTTCGGCGAGAGTCATGGTGCGGAAATCGGTGCCGTGATTGACGGGCTGGCGCCCGGTCTCCCGGTGGACGAATCTTTCATCGCCGCGCAGCTGACCCTCCGCCGCCCCGCGGGGAAGATTTCCACCACCCGGCAGGAAGCAGACCCTTTCCGGATTGTCAGCGGCGTTTTTGAAGGAAAAACCACCGGCACTCCGCTTGCCCTCCTGATCCCCAACGCGGATACCCGGAGCGGGGATTATACCCGGGGCGCTTTCCGTCCTGGTCATGCGGACTATACCGCGTCTGTGAAATATCACGGCTTTGAGGATTACCGTGGCGGCGGGCATTTCAGCGGCCGTGTGACCGCGGCGCTGGTTGCCGTCGGTGCCGTTGTGATCCCCGCCCTGAAGCAAAAAGGCATCCTGATCGGCACCCATATCGCCCGCTGTGCCGGCGTCAACGATGCGCCCTTCGGCGATCTTTCCGCCGATCTTCCCCGGCTGAACAGCCTGCCCTTCGCGGTTTTGGATGAAGCGCAGGGGCAGAAGATGCGTCTCGCCGTGGAGGCTGCCGCCGCGGAAGGCGATAGTGTCGGCGGCATCCTCGAAACAGCGGTAACCGGCCTGCCGGCCGGCGTGGGCGAGCCCTGGTTTGACACCCTCGAGGGCGTCCTCTCCCATGCGCTTTTTTCCGTTCCCGCCGTCAAAGGGGTCGAGTTCGGCAGCGGCTTCACCCTCGTCGATCTGCGGGGAAGTGAAGCCAATGACCCGCTCCGGAATGGTCCGGAAGGAATCCGCACCCTGACCAATCACAACGGCGGCATCAACGGCGGCATCTCCAACGGCATGCCCCTGCTCTTCCGCTGCGCCGTGAAGCCGACCCCGTCCATCTCGAAGGAGCAGCTCTCCGTCAATGGTACAACCGGGGAGGATGAAACGCTGCAGATCCACGGCCGTCATGATCCGGCCATCGTCCACCGCGCCCGTGTCGTGGTCGATTCGGTCACCGCCCTGGCCCTCTGCGATCTGCTTTCCCAGCGTTTCGGCACAGACTGGCTCGGGGAGGCCGGCGTATGAAATACGGTTG
>Ga0265298_10008426_pt1 | contig 12379 bp, 4 predicted proteins | sample AusTroGonzalo_MG_3_FD_193486 | JGI IMG/M metagenome (GOLD analysis project Ga0265298, IMG submission 193486) | Bovine rumen microbial communities from tropical cattle in Woodstock, Queensland, Australia - Gonzalo_01 | ecosystem: Host-associated > Mammals > Digestive system > Stomach > Rumen ... | reverse complement strand
GGCGAAGCCAGTGGCTTGGGCATGAGTCAGGAGTTTGCCCAGAATTGGGTTATGGATGGCGGTATCTATAAATATACAGGCGCCTCAACAGCCACCAACCGCTCAGCTAAACTCTATAGCGATACCGAACTGAATATTGCCAAGAGTGGTACTGTGGTTACCATGAACGGTAGTATCGAAGGACAGGGTAATCTTGTCATTAACGGCAATGGACAGTTATTGGCCAATACTGCCAACCTTTTCAATTTTGACGGTAATCTGGTATTGAAAGGCGGTGAAGTCAAGCTGGCTAATAAGGACATCTCTGATAAAGGCATTGGTACAGCCTCAAAATTAGTTTTGCAAGGCGGTCAATTCACGACTATTGGCAAGAATGAGGCCAGCGTAACCTACAATTTCCCCATCGAAGCTGTGGCAGGCACCACATCGACTGTCGATTTTGACCTTTGGAATACAAACAAATGTAAGGTTAGCGGTACAGGCACTCTTATCTGGAATGTCCACTACCTGCGCGAATATATTGAAGGCAATTGGGATGACTTTTCTGGTCACCTAATCATCAATGGTACAGGCAAGGCCAATCAGAGCCAGTTTGCTGTGCGTAATGGCGTCGGTGTCAAGAATGCCACCATCGAATTGAAAGGTACGGCTTCCATTAATGGTGCCAAGAATCAGTCAACTTTCTATCTGGGTGGTTTGTCGGGCGATGCATCAACGGCTCTTTCTGGCTTCAATGTTAAGCAAAAGGGCGAAGGCACATGGATTGTCGGTGGTGCCAACACCCATGAGACCTTCCGTGGTGTCATCGACGACTACGACCAGGCACACAGCCATCCCGGCAAGACCAGTATTGAGAAGCAAGGTACGGGCGAGTGGCGACTGACAGGAAAGAACACCTATAGCGGTACAACCATTGTGACGGCAGGAACGCTGATTGTGAATGGACAGCACACAGGAACAGGTGCCGTTACCGTTCGCAAGGGTGCTGTACTGGCTGGTAAAGGAACATTGGCAGCAGCAGTGACGATGAGTGCAGGTGGCATTTTGCAGGTGGGCGATACGCTCAGCACAGACAAGGGGCTGACCTTCAGCGGTGGCTTGAAGCTGAATAGTGGTGCCATCCTCAGACTGAACAACGCTATGCAGGAAGCCACCTATAAGAACGGTGCCGAAATCAAGGTCTTCACTGGTACTGTGACTGGCCAGTTTGCCGAAATCCAACCAGCTACACCCGGTGAAGGACAGACCTGGGACACCACTGAACTCCATACCAAGGGCATACTTCGCGTGGTAGGCGATGATACTGGTATTCAAAATGGAAGATGGAAGATGGAGGATGGAAGAAGTTACGATTACGACTTGCAGGGACGTCCTACAAATCATTATCAGAAAGGCATCATCATTAAAAACGGTAAGAAAATCGTTCAGTGATGACTGCTCGTAAAAAAAACAGCTATATACTTCATGTGAAGCGTATAGCTGCTTTTTTTATGATGTCTATACTATTACTTATTTGTACGGCAGGTAGCAATTCTGTGTCGTGATGCCTGCAGCATTGTTCTGCAGCATACGGCTCAGCCACTTGTCGCCAAAACTACCACCATAGATACCTGACTGATTCTTGTGGATAGCCAGACGGCGGAGGTCAGAGAAGCGGGTGCCCTCGAAGGCAAACTCCATAGCATACTCGTCACACAGCAGGTCTTCCATCGCATTGATGTAGTCGTCCTTGGTGTAGGTGGTCAGGTTAAGACCGAACTTCTTGTTGATGTCTGCTAACTTCGCTGCGAGGACATAGCTATAGCGATAAGTAGAGTAGAGGTCCTCTACAGCACCGGCACCATGGGAGTGAATGCCGACAAACTGTTTGCTGACACCATTCTTGAAAATGTCTGAGTTAGCCTGCGCAATGAACGGCAGACGGGTGGTAAGCAGTTCATAGGACTCTGGTGTCAGGTAATACTTGTCGTCGATGTGCGACTGCGTCATGTCGAGCACCTTGTTACCCTCAGCATCAATAGAGTCGTTGCCATATTGATCCTTGAGATAGACCTCCAGATACCGATATGAAGGCAGACCGGCTGAACCTGTAGAATTGGTCCAAAGACCATTCTTCAATACTGCGAAGGCTGCATCGGGATACCCCATACGGTTAATAGCCTCTGCGAGATGGAGCCAAACGGTAGCGTTGCGATAGAGCAGGATATAAGCTGTCGATGGCTTGTAAGTGTAAACGTATGCAGAGTCAGCACCTTCACCCTGACAGATGAGCGAGGCACGTGCATCGCCCAAAGGCTCGTTCTTCACAATCCAGTAGCGAGGATTCGTCTTTGTTTCCTCTGTATAGTAGTAGTACTGTGAACGGCGTGCAGAGTCGCAGTAAGCCTGTGACGGAGTAATCTGTATGTTCTCCGACTTAGGACAATTGAAGACGCGCTCCATTGGGTCGTCAATAACAATAGAACTGGAATTCTCCGTACCATAGTAGTTATAGCCGTAAGCAGCTGGGATGTCGGTCGTTTTACCCATTGTGTAGTTGACAGCCATGGGAATATAGGAAATGACATCGCCAGGAGCGGAAGCATGCAAGAATGAGTTTTCCCAAATTGGCTGACCGTTGAAAAGGGTGCCGTTCTTGGCGTCGTTATAGTCTGCAGGCCACTCCGTAAAGCTCTTGAAGATCGGACTGTATTGACTATAGTTGGGGTTCATATTGTCAATGTAGTTGACGGAGATATTACCGCCGCTAAGTCCTTCGTATCGCAGGTACTGATAATAGCAGGTAGCAGCCTTCTCGTATTCACCCAGTTCAAGGTAAATATCACCCAACACAACGTTAAGTGGAATGAAGCACTTGCTGGGGCGGATGAATTTCTCCTCGCTACCCCAGTTAAGCATACCGATGGAACGAGATGTTTGACCGAAGGTGGGTACTGACAGTTGCTCTTCGCTGTAACGCGCCTTAAGGGCTTCCAGCATCTGAGCCTCACCAGTGAGGATAGCTTGATAGTCAGTCATAGAGGTGTTGGCGTTGATCTGACCAATGGTGGTGACGGGCTCTGTGATGTAAGGCACCCGACCATACTGGCGTGCAAGCTGCAGATAGGTCCACGCACGGAAGGAAGCCACAGCGGCATATTCGTTGCAGACAACATTGCGCGCACCAGTTGCCAGCGTAGTGTCACGATGGGCCAGATAGTAGTTACAGTTGTTGATGACCTTGTAATAAAGGTACACACTGTCATACTTGTTGGTGGCATCAGCCGAGAATGATGCCAGAGCCTGCAAATGGGTTGAAGCCTTGGCTGTTGGCTTCACCAAATCACCACGCATCTCGTTCTGGAAGTAATATTGGTCAGCCAGTTGCTGTACGGCCTGCATGATACCGTATGCATAGAACACGGAGTCCGTCTTCTGGTCGAGAGCAGGGTCAAACAACTGACGCGAACTATCTGACTCAAGCATATCGGAGCAGGACATCGAACCACAGATTACGCAGATTCCACAGATAATATATTTTAATTTGGTAATCATAATTTCTAATTTCTAATTACTAATTTCTAATTACAGATTTATCTTCACACCCATCGAGAATATGCGACCCTGAGCAATGTTGCCACAGTCTATGCCCTGATAGAGCTGATTATTACTGATAGAGAACTCGGGGTCATTACCTGTATATTTGGTAAGGGTCAGGAGATTGCTGCCTTCGGCCCATACAGAGATGCCTTGCAACCATGATTCCCATGACTCAGGAATGGGAATCTGATAGGTGAGACGGACATTTTTCAGGCGCAGATAGCTGCCATCTTCTATCCAGCGGTCAGAGAAGCGGTTGTTACCCATGGGGTCGCCATAGCTGACGCGTGGCAGGTCGGTCTTCTGTCCCTCATAGCGCCAGTGGGCAATCTCAGCTACTTGCTGGTTATAGAGCGTTGAGCCACTATTCAAGATGGAACGCTGGTAGTTGAAGACATCATTACCTAAACTGTAGTTGAAGTTCATGCCCAGCGTGAAGCGCTTCCAGTTGAGGTTCAGGAAGATGTTACCATAGATATCAGGATTCGGGTCTCCGATAACCACCTTGTCAGCCTCGTCAATTTTGTTATCGTTATTCATGTCAACGAAGTGAACATCACCAGCTTGGAAATACTGCTTGGCACCAGTCTCATCTACGATGTAGAGGTTTGCAGCCTGAGCCTCGGCAGTTGTAGAGAAGATACCCTTGGTCTTGTAGCCATAGAATACACCTACAGGGTTGCCGACAGCAGTGAGGATGTTGTTGTTACCATAGATGGAAGAGGTATAGTTACCATTAGCCAGAGCCTTCACCTCATTCTTATAGTGACCTAAAGTGGCGCCGACTTCTAAGTGCCAGTCTTTTGTAGAGACGGGCTTGCCGCTAACGCTGACTTCGAAACCAGTGTTCTGCAGTTCGCCATCGTTGGTCCAGTAGTTGTTGATACCGCCAATGGGATTCTCGAAGGTCTTGAGTGCCAACAGATCCTTTGTGTTATGAATGAAGTAGTTGGCACTGATGCCCAAACGGTTGTTGAGGAAGTTGGCCTGCAGACCGACATTGAACTTCGATGTCTTTTCCCATTTAATCTCCTCGTTACCCACATTGGTCAATTGCATGCCAATCTCTGTGTAGTTGTAGCGAACGGTGTTGAACGAGGTACGTGCAGCATAGTTGCTGATACCATCGTTACCGCTCATGTCAAAGCCTGCATTCAGACGCAGATAGTTGACGAAGCTATTCTTTGGGAACCATTTCTCGTTGCTCAGTACCCAACCTGCTTGTATGCTGGGGAATAGCGCCCATTTCACACCGAACATCTTCATGCCACCGTTGGCATTGCTGCCGAAACGGCTGTTTGACTCAGCCAGCAACGAAGCTGTAACAAAATATTTGTTCATGTAGTTGTAGTCGGCGGAAACGTACCACTGCATATTCTTCCACACGTCATCAACGCCATATACGCTTGAATAGTCACTACTGGTCGTGGTGAGTTTCGGATTCTTATCGTCTTCGCCCTTTGCTGAGTATTGAGTCGTCAGGTCACTGTTGTCGTATGAGAAGTAGGTATAACGGAAACCTCCCATAGCGGCAATGTTATGGGCACCTATTTTCTTGTTCCAGTCCAGATGCGTATTACTCAACACGTTCTGCTCCTTCGAGAAGATGGAGGCCGTCTTGGAATAGACAGTACCGAGGTTCTCAATAGCGAAAGAAGGCAGACCGATGTTAGGACGATAGTAAGCCTGTGAGTTACGGTTCAGATAGTAGCTGAAATGTGAAGTCAGCTTCAAGTTTTTAGTAATCTCATAGGTAGGCATGATGGACACATTGAAGAATGTGTTCTCATTGCGATTCTTACGTTCACCGCTACCATTGGCCAGTAATGCCAGCGGGTTGGCCTGCGAATAGTTGCCTTCTTTCAGCGTACTATAAAGGTCATCAGCATCTGCGAGTAATGATGTGAAGTTATTGATATTCTTGTTATACTGATAGGGGTTGAGCAGAGGGCTCTTAATCAGCGACAGGAATAACGGAGAGGTAATGACACCTGCGTTGAGGTCGGCAGAAATACCGTCGTCAAGGAGATTCGTATTCGAGCGTGAGAATGACATATCAAACTTCGTGGTCAGATTCCACAGCAACTTGATATCCGTATTGAAACGTACGTTGATACGGTCGAAACTGGTCTCCTTGGTGTTCTTCATCGTCTGGATGTAAGCCACCGACAGATTATACATACCGATGTCGTCACCACCTTGCACATTGATACTGTAATTATGGGTCAGTGCTGTGCGTAACACATAATCACTCCACTTGGTGTCGTTATGATACGTGTTGTAATAGTAGCCGTCCTTGGCATCATTCAGGAAATTGAACTGCAGGGCATCTGTAGAGGAACCAATGCGCTGTTGAACTTCGGGAATGGTACCCAACTGTTCGACAGCATAGTTACGATACTGTGCCGCATTCATCATCGTAGGGATGTGGGGTTTGAAGGTCCAACCTATACCAATATTGGCATCAATACGTGTTGCCATCGAGTGTCCACGCTTGGTTTCAATCAGAATCACACCATTGGCACCACGGGCACCATAGAGGGCTGTGGCATTCTTCAGTACCGTTACCTTGTCGATGTCTTCAGGTGAAATAGTGGATAGCATATTGAAGATGTCACCCAAATGCAACGAAGCTCTGTCACGCTGCATGTCAAGTTCTACGCCATCGAGGATGACGAGGGGTTGTGCATTGGCATTGATAGAGCTGATACCACGGATGAACATGGCAGCACCTTGTTCCAGATTGCCGGAATGCATATTCATACGGATGTCGCCGCCCAGTTTTGCTGTCATCTCCTCATCAATGGAGAGACCCTTGCCATTTGAGATGAAACTATTGCTTGCGGTTATCGTTGTGCCATCCTCATACATGGCTGAGAAGGCATCGCTCAGCATTTTGATGCGCACCTCTTGATTGGCATCGCCAGCGGTAATGCTTACCTGTTGTGACATGTATTTAGGTGCCTGCACGTAGAGAGCTGTAGCAAATGTAGGTACCTTGATGGTAAACTTACCATCGGCATCAGTCATGGCAGCATAGCGGTCGTCGTTGAGTGCCTTCAAACGTACACCCGCAAGAGGCGCCTTGGTGGCATCGTCGACAACGATACCTTGCACATTGATGGTCGGATTTTTATCGACAACCTTGGTACGCTTAGGAGCCTTAAAGGTCGTTGAAGACTCTTCGTCGTCGAAAGGTTCCTGAGCGAAAGCCACAGAACTTACTAAGAAAGCCATGGCACAGAGCGAGAGTCTAAGACTCTGACGCTGTAGGAAGATATTTATTGTACTTTTCATCGTTGTCATTATTCATTAGAGTTAGCCCACATGTCGTTATATTCCTTTGGAACAAGATATACGCCTGCCACACGCATCTGCTGCTCGTATTTCTTACGGTTAGAAGAAGATGTGTAAGACTTAGTATGCATCATCATTAGACTTGGATAAGCATCCAGTCCATAGTAGCAAGCAGGGAAGGTAAACTCACCGAGGTCGAAAACGTTGAGACGGCCAGGATCACCCAGATAGGTCATGGTGGCAGTGCTGGCTCCCTCATCAGTTGTCATCTCTATGGTAGATTTTGCACCCTGAGGCAGTACGGTGTACTGTTGCTTGTTAGCGGCATCTGTCCAACTGAGGTAGAAACGCAGGTAGTAAGGTTTCACGTCAGCCAAAGGCTCCTCTACTTGTCCAGGTACTGTCACTACATAGATATGATACGTTGCTGAGCGAACATTTCTTAATGCGAAGTTAAACTCAGGTTTACCAGTTGTTCCGTCAATATTAGCACTGTCCACAGCAACGTATGAGAAGAAGCGCGATGTCTTAGGAAGAATCCACTGACGAATCATCTCGGGAACCTTGCTGAAAAGACTGTCGCGACCTGCCAGACTATCCAAAGGTATATTATGGGTAGTGAGCTTCGTTACCTTCATGGTTGCCTCTGGATAGGTCGTACTAATCACTGGATTGTACGTCTCCCAAGGATAGAAGGTCATTGAGTCGATAGTGCGGGCAAGTCCGTTACTCATCTCACTGGTAGCAATGGTGTGATTGAGCACCTCCTGCATATTGGTAAGATCATTTCTACTGGTGGTATATGCGGTATCCGTAGCATTGAATGAACCGTTAGCAAAGAGCGGTTTATTGCGCTGGTAGCAGTTGGAGAATACGAGGTTGCTAACAATGTTGCGACATGTCAGCGAGTCCTGCAACTCACCATCAGACTCAGCGGCCTTTGCAGCCTTTGCAGTTGTTGCATTGGCAGAAGAGGCAACCACAGTCTTTTGAGAAAGATCCATATAGTCCAATTTTGGAATATAGTTGTATCGAGGATTGATGGCTGCGTAAGCTTCATTCCATGCCTTGTCGTTAGGAATAAGCATGCAGTAAGTACTATCCTCGTCTTCCAGATCGGCACGCATGATAGTACGAATGACGTTGTTACGCTTCTTCATCACAGAATCCAGATAGGTCTGTTTACCGTCACGCAACGGACCAATGACGGAAGCGTTGACATCAAGGTAGTATTCATCGTATTTCTGAATGTAACTTTTGATAGAATTACAATCTACGAGATTGTCAATGTTCTCGTACAGGTTCTGATGAAATTCTGACAGACCATTAATCTTGTGCATGACACCATTGGTGGAAGGCAAATTAATGGCATTATCAATATAGCTAAAGCCGTCAAAAGCATTTTTTGTAAAGGTATGATGCTTGGCATTCAGTGAGACAATCGTAGTGCTGTCAAGCGCTGCCGACACTGGATAGTTGTATTCGGTCATGTGCTGTTGCATGAACTGCTTTACAATCGTTGCACTGTCACTGGCCATCAAACGATTGTATTCGGCATCGCTGATAGCATTGTCAACGGGTGCCCAAACAGTGTAGAAGCGGGGGCTGTTCAGTACTACCGAGAAATTGCACTTCTTCGCCAGATTGGCAAACTTGGTCAGTTGCGAGTCACTGGAAATATTCTCCCACAACGTGCTGTTGGCACCTGGTAGGTCACCTGCCGATGGTGCCGAGTTGTAATCGTTGTAGTCTGTACATGATGCAACAACCAGCATGGCTGCTGTCATCATCATGATTCCTATATATTTAATTGCTTTCATAATCGATTATCAATTATCAATTTTCAATTATCAATTGATTAGTACCAGTCCTCTGTCATAGTCTGGCTGTTCACAATGTCCAGTGGCACCAGTTCAATGAAGTCAAACGACCAGCCGAGGTTGGCGTCATTCACAAGGTTCTTGATGCGCAACCAGTAGTCCTTACCCTGCTCGAAACGCTGAGTAGTGATGATACGGCGTAACATCATCGTACCGTAACCAGTTTCTGAACGACAGCTGGTAGAACCAATAATCTGGCTGGCTGCTGAGTAGATGTCGTTGTCATTATAGGTCAGCGGGTCTGTAACGGTATTATAGGTACCGCGTGAGAAAGATGCTGGCGCACGCATATAACCACGCACATGCATGCGCTGGTCGCTCTCTACACCGCAGTCGGATGTCTCATCGTCGGCACGGTTTATAATATCCTCATAGCCGATGGTGGCATCCTCATAAGGATTAGCACAAGCATCGAAAGGAATACCGATCGCCACCATGTCTGACTGTTTGGACGTATTGCCAAGATAGAACTGCATCAGTCCACCACGAGCCATAGGCGGATAGATGATACGCAACTCATAATCGCCAGTCGGTACATGAGGTAACTTGATGGCAAAGTCGTAAACGTCCCATCCCTGGAACTGGTCTGAGTTGTGGGCTCGCCAAGCTCCCATGACACAGAAACGCAACAGGGTACCAGGGTTGTAGCAGACAATGTTGTCGAAATAGTTGTTCTGGAAAGCAATACGGTTACCGTCACCACCACCATTCAGGGTGCTAACCTCAGCAGGTGTGGCAAAACGTAGGCCGTTATTGATGAGCTCATAAAGGAATGTGGAAGAATCAAGGCGCAGACGCTCATGGAGTGCATCCCTTGCATTCTGGTCGTACTTCAGGACACTCTTTATGCGGTGGATATAACCGTTAAGTGTCTCAATACTATTGTTGCGATCGATGGGCACACCTCTGAACACAAGCGTATGGTCACCGTCACCAGGCATGCCGAACATTCCGAGTTTCTTGGTCAGCGTATTGTTGGTCAGATAACGGTTTAACCAAAGTTCCTTAGTGGTCTTGGGGTTTGTTTCCCATACCTTCAAGAGGGTGTTAGGAAGCATCGTTTCAAAGTATTCCTGTGGCTCATAGCCAAAGCAGACGTTCCATGAAGCATTGGTCTGTGCATTCTTTTCATAGACGATACGGTCGATAGGCATACCGGCACGCAGAATATGATAAGCCACGAACATATTCACCACATTAAACGGATTGGTATAGTCGTCGCCAGTACTGATGGTAATGCCCTTCTCCTTAATGTAGTCATACCATGCGCCACAATTGCCGTACCACTCTGCACATTTGGCCTTCAAATCGTCGAAGTTGTTGATACCCGCAGCACGGAAAACATCATCGGTCTCGGCAAAGACCGTCCACTTGACCATACACTCCTTAGGATAATAGATGGAGTTACCATCACGGTCGTTGTGGTTGTTACCCAAGTCGTATGTCTTAGCTGTTCCGTCAGGATTGTTCTTGCGCTCAATCATGAGGGTGTCGGTTAATCCTGTTGCCTCAAGAGCTGCATAGAATATGCTGAGGTCCTTCTCACCCTCTACGCGCAACTGGTCATCAGTGGTTCGGTCGGAACGTGGAATCACATTCGAGCAGATATGCAGGATACCATTGATGGCCTCAATATCGCCATCGATGATGGCAGAGATGTCGTTGAGGCTGGTCAAACCGATATACGCTTCTTTGTAGGCATCCTCACCGAAAGAACCGACACGTATGCTACGACCAGTCTTCATGGTCGTCCATGTGGTGGCCGTTCCGTCAAGGTCGACCTGCATGTGCTTCTCGCCAGACAGGTGGAAGCGTGCAATATCGTCACACAGTGAGTCAGACATCAATTCTACCTTCGCCATGACATCCAGATTGTTCCAGTTAGGATCTTCCTTGATACCGTTGTGCTTCTGTTTTGCCTTAGAGATGAGGTATGATTCGTCGTTATAAAGACTATCAAGATAACTGTTCACACCATCGTTAACTGGTGCAAAACAAGTATATTCACCGTACGTACCCATATATTTGTCAAAGCCACCCTTCTCCAAAATATGGAAGAAGGCGCTCAATTCAGATCTGTCGCGTAGCATCTCTGCAATAGTCTTCTGGTCGGAAGAGAACAGGTTAGAACCATCGGGCTCCTCGGTACAGGAAAACATACCGTAGATGACGCAGATTCCACAGATGATATATTTAATTTTGGTAATCATAATTTCTAATTTCTAATTACAAATATTAATACTTCGAGGCAGATTTATATACAGGATTCTGTACGAGATTGGTGTTAATCTCCACCTCGTCCTGATTGATTGGCATATAGAGGTAGCGCTCGTCACGTATCTTTGCCTTCATCGTTGTAGGCACAGCATACTTACGTAATGCCAATTCGTAGAACGCATCACTGTTAGTAACAATCGTATAATCCTCATCAGAGAGCTTTTGCTTCAGATTGGCTTTGGTCGCTGTGTGACGGTAATTGTAGCGCATTAGGTCAAACCAACGTTTGCCTTCGAAGCACAATTCGCGTGCACGTTCAGCCAACACCAGTTCCTCCATCTTGTCTTTATAGACTGAATATTTCATGGCATAGGATGACTTGTTGGCATCCGACAATGAACGATTATTAACATACTGGCATATAGCGAAGGCCTGTTCGTTACGATTATCACCTTCGGCTTTTCCGCCTAAGTTATACAGTTGCACAAGGGCTTCTGCCTTCATCAGCATCACGTCGGTCAAACGATAGAATATCCAGTTTTGATAAACTGTGGAACGTGAATCGCGCTTGTTGTCAGCGGTGTTGTTGATTCCAGCCGACGCCGTTGCAACGAATTTACGTACACCGAACTGTTCTGTACTGGTACTGGCAGCATCATAGAGGAACTCATAGAGGCGCTGATCCACGCTGTTGGTCCATACACCATTACCCGTAGCGTCCACTTTACCGTATATGGAGGCTGCCTTCAGATAACCATAGCCGTTGCTACTGGTATTATTGTAGCGGAAGTACATCTGGTCAAGACCAGTATTGTTGGCATTGGAACTGCGGAATTGTAATTCGAAAATACTTTCATCAGCGTTTTGTCCAGTCTGACCAAAAATGTCGCTAAACATCTCGTTATACTCAGAGAGATAATAATCTTTCTTTTCCTCGTCACCACCCCAACGACGACGTGTTGGCTTCAGTTCGTAGGCTTCCTTCTTGGCCTTGATGACCTTGTCACAGTACTCAATACAGGCCTCATAGTCGCTGGCATCGCGATTGACAGAAGCACGCCAGAGATAGATATCAGCCAAAATGGCGTTGATACCATCCTGATTCAGATACCCCTTATCACGCCAATCACCGTATGTAGAACCTGAGATGGCATATTTTGAAGCCTCCTTCAGGTCTTCGATACACATAGTGAGCACAGCATCGGGATCTGACTGAGGTGCATTCAGGTCGTCACTGCTATTGAGATAGGCAGCTGGTGTTACAGGAATATCGTGGAATACCTTCGTCAGGTAGAAATAGCAGAATGCACGCAAAGCTAACACCTGAGCTTTATTGGCATCATAGTCACCACGCGTGTAATCTGGGTCTATGGCTATCACGCTCTCAGCTTTCTCCAAAACCAGGT
>Ga0265298_10008425_pt1 | contig 12381 bp, 13 predicted proteins | sample AusTroGonzalo_MG_3_FD_193486 | JGI IMG/M metagenome (GOLD analysis project Ga0265298, IMG submission 193486) | Bovine rumen microbial communities from tropical cattle in Woodstock, Queensland, Australia - Gonzalo_01 | ecosystem: Host-associated > Mammals > Digestive system > Stomach > Rumen ... | reverse complement strand
CGTCACATCCTGGGGCTGGAGCAGGTTCCAAGGGTTCGGCTGTTCGCCGATTAAAGTGGCACGCGAGCTGGGTTCAGAACGTCGTGAGACAGTTCGGTCTCTATCTGTTGTGGGCGCAGGAAGTTTGAAGAGGACTGACCTTAGTACGAGAGGACCGGGTCGGACCAACCTCTGGTATACCGGTTGTGGCGCCAGCTGCACCGCCGGGTAACCACGTTGGGTCAGGATAAGCGCTGAAAGCATCTAAGCGCGAAGCCGTCTCTGAGATGAGACTTCCCTTGAGGGTCGTGGGAGACTACCACGTTGATAGGCAGGAAGTGTAAGGGCTGCGAGGTCCTCAGCTGACCTGTACTAATCGCCCGAAAGACTTTTTCTGAGAAGAAGTATACGCTGAGAAAGAGATGTTGTGATAAGATTATCGAGTGATTTATTCTCTCAAGTAATATATTGCGGTGGCTATAGCGGTGAGGATCCACCTCTTCCCATTCCGAACAGAGAAGTTAAGCTCACCATCGCCGATGGTACTGACCCACCAGTTGGGAGAGTAGGTAGCTGCCGTTCTTCGACACCCCGGACAAGGAAACTTGCCCGGGGTGTTTTGTTTTTGTATATTTGCGGTTACTAACACTAAATTGACTATGGTACCTAAGTTATTCTTTTCACTGTTGATTGCCCTAGGGGCATCCTTGACCTCCTTTTCTCAGGTTGTTACCACTGCCGACGACATCTCCAAAGCAGAGCTTATAATGGGCAAGATGGTTGAAAATCAATCCCGTTCATCGTCGGATCTTATGGCTATTGGCGGCCTTTTGATGCTTGATACTCCTTATGTCGCAGGTACTCTGGACAATGGTGATAAAGAGCAGCTTACCATTTATACAACCAAGACTGATTGTATCCTCATGGTGGAGACCGTATTCAATATGGTTCAGTCCGTCCGTCAGGCCGGTGCCGGTGCGGATTTCAAACGTTTCTCAGAAAATGTCCGTATGAGTCGCTACCGTGACGGAATCGTGGAGCATTACAGTGACAGGATACATTATACCACCGAGTGGATCAGGCAGAAAGAAGCGCGCGGTCTTGTAAAGGATTTAACCATGGATATAGGCGGCATCACTTACTATCATCCCATCAGTTACATGAGCCGTCATATTTCGCAGTATCCTCAACTTGCTTCCGCTGCAACAGACCCGGAGGCCGCTCTCAATCTCAGCGTGATCAAGGCCGTCGAAAACGTTCTCAACTACGAATCTCTCTGCTATATCCCCAAAGCGGACATCTATTCAATCGAACCCATGATCAAAAGCGGGGACATCATATGCATAATTTCGGATACTCCCGGTCTGGACATTGCCCATGTGGGTATGGCATTCTGGCGTAGTGATGGCAAACTGGGCTTCCTGCATGCTTCGATGAAGGAAGGTAAGGTGGTTATTGATGAGGAGACGCTGGCCCAATACCCCAAAATCGGCATTAAAGTGATCAGGGTGCTTTAGAATTGTTCCCTGATATTGTATCTGTTGCGTTCTGAAGAGCTTCGGGATATCATTTCTCCGATAAATCCGGCAAGGAAAAACATGGCTCCAAGAACGACAGCCAGCAGTGCGAAATAGAACAGAGGCTGGTCTGTCACGGCACGGAATTTAATTCCTTGCGCCTGATGGACCAGTTTTGCTACTATGATCCAGAGCGCCATGACAAAGCCGGCGACGAACATCAGTATACCGGATGTGCCGAAGAAGTGCATGGGCTTTTTCCCAAAGGTGCTCAAAAACCAGAGGGACATCAAGTCAAGGAAGCCGTTGAAGAAGCGCTCAATGCCGAATTTGCTCTGTCCGTATTTGCGTTTCTGGTGATGTACGGGGTGTTCACCTATGCGTGCATAACCGGCATTTTTTGCCAGATAGGGAATATAGCGGTGCATTTCACCATATACCTCTATGCTTTTTATCACCTCGTTGCGGTATGCTTTGAGGCCGCAGTTCATGTCGTGCAGTTTGATGCCGGTAACCCGACGGGCGGTGGCGTTATAGAGCTTGGAGGGAAGATTCTTGGTGAGTTTGTTGTCAAGACGATGTTGTTTCCAACCGGAGACGACGTCATAGCCATCGTCCTTGATCATCTTATACATGGCAGGAAGCTCATCGGGAGAGTCCTGGAGGTCTGCGTCCATGGTGAATACGACATCGCCCTGCGCACGGTCAAAACCATGATAGAGGGCTGCGGATTTGCCGTAGTTGCGGCGGAAACGTATACCGCTTATATGTGTGTCGCTCTCGGCGAGACTTCGGATGACCGACCAGGAACGGTCGGTGCTCCCGTCGTCGACCATGATTATTTCGTAAGACCAGCCTTGGTCTGCAGCGACCCGCCCGATCCAGGCTGTGAGCTCGGGAAGTGATTCTTCCTCATTGAAAAGAGGAATTATGATGGATATGTCGGGTGCTGGCATGGTCGTGACTTATTGGTTTGCAAATGGATTGCGCGAGGGGTGGCGCGTAGAGATGATGGCTGACAGGATGATGCCGTAGAGGTAGCAGTATATGAACGTGGAGATGAGGGTGATTACGGGAAGGTTGTTCCTGAAATCCTCGATTACGGAGAGGGTGTTGGAATCCATCATGGATGCGTATGCAGCCATGGCCTTGTCATATTCTGCGATTAGGAGGTCCTGGTTGAGCGCGGTATAGATTGCTCCGGCTCCGGCGACGAGGATTGAAGAAAACAATGCAATCCTGCGGCCATAGGCAAACGTGTGTGACCTGGTTACGCCCTCGAAGTCGGTGGTAAGGTTTTGCATGAAACGGTCCATGAGATAGATGCAGCCTCCGAATTCAATGGCCCATAGGACGAAGCGTATGAGGCTGACGGCCAGGCCTCCGTCGAGGATGGCGCCGGTGATATTCTTTATGAGCATGCACGAAACGCTGAGAAGGGCTAATGCAAGACCTGACTTCATGGACAGGTTCCAGATAAGTGTACCGGTAATATTGTCTTTCATGACGGGTGTGTTGTTGGTTTAAGGTGTCACAAAGATAGAAAAAAATTCGTACCTTTGTACGCTTACAAGTAATATAACTAATGTAGTTAAAGACTTGGTATGTAATATACTTATTAGTTAACCGCTTTAAAAACAATTATCATGATCAACATTACGTTTCCCGACGGCAGCGTCAGGCAGTACGAAAAGGGTGTGACAGGCTATGACATAGCCATGAGCATCAGCCCCCGTCTCGCAGCAGAAGTACTGGCAGTATCAGTGAAGAAGCCGGGCGAGCCCGCAGCATCGAAGGGAACTACACTTGACCTCATGCGTCCCATAGAGGAGGACGTAGAGCTCAGACTCCTCAAGTGGGAGGACGAAGAAGGCAAACATGTTTTCTGGCACTCATCTTCACACCTTATGGCAGAAGCCCTGGAGGCCCTCTATCCCGGTGTCAAATTCGGTATCGGACCGGCTATCGAAAACGGTTTCTATTACGATGTGGACCTTGCCGGCGCTACTATCACTGACGCTGACTTCGCCAAGATTGAAAAGAAGATGCTGGAGCTGGCACACGGCAAGGAGGATTTCGTCCGCAAGGAAGTTTCCAAGGCCGATGCGCTCGCATATTTCACGGAAAAAGGTGACCAGTACAAGCAGGAACTTATCTCTGAGCTTGAAGACGGTACCATTACATATTATACCAACGGTCATTTCACCGACCTTTGTCGCGGACCGCATCTGAAGAATACGGACCTCATTAAGGCGGTAAAGATTACAGCCATTGCGGGTGCATACTGGAGAGGCGATCAGGAGCGTCAGCAGCTCACCCGAATCTACGGTATAACTTTCCCCAAGAAGTCCCTCCTCGACGAGTATCTTGTAGTACTAGAAGAGGCCAAGAAACGTGACCACCGCAAACTTGGCAAGGAGATGGAACTCTTCACCTTCTCTTCAAGGGTGGGCGCAGGCCTTCCCCTGTGGCTCCCCAGAGGTGCCGTCCTCCGCAATATCCTGGAGAACTTCCTCCGCAAGAAACAGGGCGAGATCGGATACCTCCCCGTCGTTACTCCCCATATCGGAGCAAAGGACCTTTATGTGACTTCCGGACATTATGCAAAATATGGCAAGGATTCCTTCCGTCCCATCACGACTCCCCAGGAGGGCGAAGAATTCATGCTCAAGCCTATGAACTGTCCTCACCACTGTGAGATCTACCGCAGCTCACCTCGTTCATACAAGGATCTCCCCCTGAGATTCGCGGAATTCGGTACCGTATACCGTTATGAGCAGAGCGGTGAGCTTCATGGACTCACGCGTGTACGCGGCTTTACACAGGACGACGCTCACCTTTTCTGCCGTCCCGACCAGCTTCAGGAGGAGTTCGAGAAGGTTATTGACCTGATCCTCTATGTTTTCAGGACCCTGCATTTCGACAAGTTCACCGCCCAGGTATCGCTTCGCGACCCCAATAACCACGAGAAGTACATCGGTACTGATGAGAATTGGGCCAGGGCCGAGCAGGGTATCATCGATGCCGCCAGGAACAAGGGCCTCCCTTATGTGGTGGAGACCGGCGAGGCCGCATTCTACGGCCCCAAACTCGACTTCATGGTGAAGGATGCCATCGGACGCAGCTGGCAGCTTGGTACAATCCAGGTCGACTACAATCTTCCAGAGCGTTTTGACCTCGAGTATATCGGCGCCGACGGAGCCAAGCACCGCCCTGTCATGATCCACCGCGCACCCTTCGGATCCATCGAGAGATTCGTGGCCGTTCTGCTTGAACATACGGCCGGTCATCTGCCTCTCTGGGTACAGCCTGAACAGGTGAAAGTGCTGCCAGTCAGCGAAAAATATACAGATTATGCAAAAAAAGTTTGCAATTTGCTGAATAATTCCGATATTCGCGCTTCCGTAGATGACAGAAATGAGACTCTCGGAAAGAGAATCCGCGAGGTTTCGCTTATGAGGGTTCCTGTACTTGTGATTGTCGGCGAGAAAGAGGTAGCAGACAACACGGTATCTGTCAGAAAGGACGCTGTAGATCAGGGTTCGATGTCCGTTGACGGCCTTATCGAGTTTATCAATAACGCTGTCAGGGAAGAACTGGCCTGACCTGCAATTATTAACGTATAAAAACTATAGGAGGATTACTTATCGCAACGCCTTTTAAACCTGCGCCCCGATTCGGCGGTCCCAGACCGGGACCGAGGCCCCAGGCCGGACGCAACAACGGCCCTCGTCAGAAAGACGAGAACGAACTCAGGATCAACGACGAGATCACAGCACCCGAGGTGCGTCTCGTTGGTGACAACATTCCCGATCAGGGAGTGTATCCCATCTCAAAAGCATTGGCCCTCGCCGATGAACTGGACCTTGATCTTGTGGAGATAAGCGCTAAGGCCGAGCCTCCTGTATGCAAGATACTTGACTATCAGAAATATCTCTATCAGCAGAAGAAGAAAGCCAAGGAGATGAAGTCCAACTCGACCAAGATAGTCATCAAGGAGATCCGTTTTGGCCCCAATACCGATGAACACGACTTCCAGTTCAAGCTCAAGCACGCCCAGGGCTTCCTCGAGGAAGGTTCAAAAGTGAAGGCCTCCATCTTCTTCCGCGGCCGTTCCATACAGTTCGCCGAGCAGGGAGAAAAACAGCTTCTCCGTTTTGCGGTTGAGCTCGAAGAGTACGGACGTGCCGAGAACATGCCTGTGCTCGAGGGTAAGAGGATGACGATGATGATCGCCCCTCTCAAAAAGAAGTAATCCGCCTGTCGGGTGAAAATATATTATTAACAGTTAAATTTTGTTTAACAATGGCAAAGCTTAAGACCAACTCCGGTGCCAAAAAGCGTTTCTCGCTTACCGGTTCGGGAAAAATCAAGAGGAAGCACGCTTACCACAGCCACATCCTCACCAAGAAGACCAAGAAGCAGAAGAGAAATCTCGACCATTTCGCCATCCTCAAGAGAGATGACGTAAAGAGAGTAAAAGAGCTTCTCGTCCTCTAAGTTTATTAATGTTCAACTGGAATGCAGTAAGAAGCATCGTCCGCTCCATGCGGAAGGTCACTGCCTCCAAAAAGTATTTAAAAAATGCCTAGATCAGTCAATTCAGTTGCCTCAAGGGCACGCCGCAAGAAGATTCTTAAGAGAACCCGCGGTAATTTCCTCTCAAGGAAGAATGTTTGGACGGTAGCAAAGAACACCTACGAAAAAGGTCTCACCTATGCTTACCGTGACCGTAAAGCCAAAAAACGCGAGTTCCGCGCTCTCTGGATCCAGCGTATCAATGCCGCTGCCCGTCAGTACGGTATCTCTTACTCCCAGTTCATGGGCAAGCTCGCAAAGCAGAACATCGGTCTCAACCGCAAGGTTCTCGCCGACCTCGCCATGAATAATCCCCAGGCCTTCGAAGCTATTGTGAATTCTGTAAAATAGCGACCTGCCATGAGCCTGAGGGACATCACTCAAAACCGTTTTATAAAGCTGGGATTCTGGTCCCTGCTATACACGGCATGGGTGATATGGCTTGGAAACTATTGGTGGATTCTCGGCCTCGTCGTGATATTCGACCTCTGTGTCACCCGCAAGGTGAAGTGGGCTTTCTGGAAGAAAGACTACAAGGAGGGAGAACCTCACAATTTCTGGCTGGACTGGCTTGACGCACTGATTTTTGCGGTTCTCGTCGTCACTCCCATCAATATCTTCGCTTTTCAGGCTTTCAAGATCCCCTCATCGTCGATGGAGAGTTCTCTCTATACAGGAGACCATCTCTTCGTCAGCAAGCTCACTTACGGTCCCAGGGTTCCCCAGACACCGCTGACTGTCCCTTTTACGCACAACGTCGTATTTGGCAAGGAGTCTTATTCGACTCTCATCCAAAACGGTTATCGCCGTCTCAAGGGATTCAGACAGGTACAAAGGGGTGATTATGTGGTCTTCGGTTTCCCTCACGGGGATACTGTCCTGACCAAAGCTCCTGCCGATGATTATTACACATGGGTAAGGACTTCCGGAAGGGAATATACTATCGAGAGGCTCGGCCCTATCAAGGTCAGGCCCACCGACAAGAAAGACCACTATGTCAAGAGATGCGTTGCCTTACCTGGTGACACGCTCACGGTCAAGGACGGCCTAGTGTACATCGACGGTGTACAACAGGAAGTCTATCCCGGAGTACAGCTCACCTACACCGTCATTACCGACGGCCGCAAGCTCTCTCCCAGAGTCGTAGAAGAGCTCGGACTCAATACAGGCGAACTCTGGTTCGACTCCCGCATCCCCGGGTATCCCCGGATGCCGCTTACGGCAGCGATGCTGGAGAAGGTCAAAAACCTCTCGACTGTCGTCGAAGTGATACCGGTTCTGGATATTTATCCTCCGGACATGCCGGATTCGTATCTTACGATATTCCCTTTCACTGACGACACCAGATGGACCAGGGATTATTTCGGCCCGCTGTGGATCCCCAAAAAAGGTGTGACTGTCGCTCTTACGGCTGCCAATCTGCCTATGTATGAGAGGATCATCAGGGACTACGAACACCACAGTCTTCATGTAGCACCGGACGGTGCGATAGTTATCGACGGCGAGCCTTCCGATAGCTATACGTTCGGACAGGACTACTACTTCATGATGGGTGACAACAGGCACAATTCCCTCGACTCAAGATACTGGGGATTCGTTCCTGAAGATCACATAGTCGGAAAACCCGCGGTGATCTGGTACTCATCTGACAGGAACAAGTCGTTCCCCAAAAACATAAGATGGCGCAGATTCTTTAAATTTGTCTGAAATCCTTGTAATTCAGAAATTTTTAAGCGATATTTGCAGCCCCTTGTAAATCGAATAATTATAAAAAGTTAATACAATGTCAAAGGTTTGTCAAGTAACTGGAAGGAAGAGAATGATCGGCAATAACGTCGCTCACTCTAAACTGCGCACCAAGCGCGACTTCGCCCTCAACCTTAAGACCAAGAGATTCTGGTCTGAGGCAGAACAGAGGTACATTACTCTCAAAGTGACCTGCAAGGGTATGAGAATCATTGAGAAGAACGGTCTCGAGGCCACTCTCAAGAAAGCTCAGGAAAAAGGATATGTTAACCTTGTTTAATTTATTGTAATATGGCAAAGAAAGCAAAAGGAAACAGGGTGCAGGTCATCCTGGAGTGCACCGAGCAGAAAGAGAGCGGTGTACCGGGAATGTCAAGATACATTACCACCAAGAACAAGAAGAATACACCTGACCGTCTTGAAAGGATGAAATTCAATCCCTACCTCAAGAAAGTCACTCTTCACCGTGAGATTAAATAACAATAAAGAGAATATACTATGGCAAAGAAAGCAGTCGCAACCTTCGATGCAAAGGCCGGTGCCAAGCACATGGTTAAATGCATCCGCATGGACAAGTCTCCCAAGACCGGCGCTTATGTTTTCACAGAGCAGCTTGTCGAGGAGGGAAAGGAGAAAGAATTCTTCGCTAAGAAATAATTCCCTTTACAGATAGCTATACAGAGAGCAGGCGGACCTTGATTTAGGTCGGCCTGCTCTTTTTTTCTGTGACGTTTTTGATTATATTTGCAGGTTACAAATACGATACGATGGGATTATTTGACAAAGGAGTAAAAAAGACCAATCAAAGCTTCTTCCAGAAGCTTTCAAGAGTCATTGTCGGCAAGTCGAAAGTCGACGATGATGTGCTTGATGCAATCGAAGAAGCGCTCATCTCGTCCGATATGGGAGTGGAGACCACATTGAAACTCATTGACAACCTTGAGGACCGTGTTGAGAAGGATAAATATATGTCCATGGAAGAACTGGCCGATATCTTGAGAGATGAGATCGGAGAGCTTCTTGATGTGTCGGGAGATGATGGTGTGGTCGTTCCTTTTGATTTCTCCAAGAAGCCATATGTCATGCTCGTTGTCGGGGTCAACGGCGTAGGCAAGACCACCACCATCGGCAAGCTTGCAAGCATGCTCAGGGCGCAGGGCAGGAAAGTCGTCGTCGGCGCAGCCGACACCTTCCGCGCTGCTGCCGTCGAGCAGCTCACTATATGGGCAGAGCGTGCCGGCGTGGATATTGTCAAGCAGGAGATGGGTTCGGACCCGGCCTCCGTGGCATACGACGCAGTGCGTTCCGCCACCGCGAAAGGTGCGGATGTCGTCCTTATAGACACCGCCGGCCGTCTCCACAACAGGGTTGACCTTATGAACGAGCTCACCAAGATACGCAACGTCATCCGTAAAGTTGTGCCTGATGGTCCTCATGAGGTGCTTCTTGTCCTTGACGGCTCCACCGGTCAGAATGCCTTTGTACAGGCGCGCGAGTTTTCGAAAGCGACGGATGTCACTGCCCTTGCCGTCACCAAACTTGACGGTTCCGCAAAAGGCGGCGTGGTTGTAGGCATCGTGGACCAGTTCCGCATTCCGATCAAGTTTATCGGCATCGGAGAGGGCGTGGATGACCTTAAAGTATTCGACAAGAAAGATTTTGTCGGATCGCTTTTCTCTGTTCAGGATATTGAAAGATAATAAGACAGATATATGAAAATTTCCTACAATTGGCTCAAGGATTACCTTGAGTGCGATCTTAACCCAGAGCAGCTAGCCGAGGCTGTAACATCCATCGGCCTTGAAGTCGGTTCAGTTACTACTCAGGAAGAGATCCCCGGCGGACTCGCCGGAGTCGTCGTGGCCGAAGTCCTCGAATGCGCTGAGCATCCTGACTCCGACCATCTCCATATCACCAAGGTCAATGACGGCACAGGCGAGCCTGTCACTGTCGTTTGCGGTGCTCCCAACGTGGCTGCAGGACAGAAAGTCCTCTTCGCACGCATCGGCACCGTCCTCCCCGGCGACTTCAAGATCAAGAAATCCAAGATCCGCGGAGTCGAGTCCTTCGGTATGATCTGCGCTGAAGATGAACTCGGTATCGGCAACGACCACGCCGGTATCATGGTTCTCCCCGCCGACGCTGTAGTAGGTACCCCTGCCAAGGAATACCTCCACCTTGCCGAGGATGCCCTCATCGAGATCGACCTCACTGCCAACCGCATCGATGGCGCATCCCACATCGGCGTGGCCCGCGACCTCTATGCATATCTGAAATCCCGCGGCATTCCCTGCCGCCTGAACATCCCGGACGTCTCGGCATTCAAGGAGACCGACGGCGAATCAATCCCCATCGAAGTCCAGGACAACTCCGGCGCCCCCAGATACACAGGTATCACCATCAAAGGCGTCAAGGTGGCTCCTTCACCAGAATGGCTTCAGAAAAAACTCCTCTCCATCGGACTCCGTCCCATCAACAACATCGTCGACATCTCCAACTTCGTCCTCTTTGAGATAGGCCAGCCGCTCCATACCTTCGATGCGGGCAAAATCTCCGGCGGCAAGGTCATTGTCCGCCGCGCCCGTCAGGACGAGCCTCTCAAGACCCTTGACGGTGTTGAACGCAAACTCGATGCGACTGACATGGTCATTGCCAATGCAGACGGTCCCATGTGTCTCGCAGGCGTATTCGGCGGTGAAGACTCCGGCGTGACCGACTCCACCGTCGATGTATTCATTGAGAGCGCATATTTCGACCCTGTCTCCATCCGCAGGACTTCCAAGAGGCACCAGCTCCAGACAGATGCGTCCTTCCGTTATGAGCGTGGAGCAGATCCCGAAGCTGTCGTGTATGCAGGACGCAGGGCGGCACTCCTCATTCTTGAGCTTGCCGGAGGCCGTGTCGTCGGCAAGGTCCGCGAAATCTATCCGGAGAAGATCGAACGTCGCCGCATCAGCCTCGACTACGACCGTATCGAACGCTTCATCGGCAAGAAGATAGGCCACGATACCATTGTCCGCATCCTTGAGGCACTCAACTATGAGTTCGTCGAAAGGCGCGAAGGCGGTGCCATCGTTGCCGCACCTACATACATGGTTGACGTCACACGCGAATGCGACGTGGTCGAGGAAATCCTCCGTATCTACGGCTATAACAATATCGAACTCCCCTCCAACCTTCGCATGTCAGTCAACGCCACCCCCTCACCCGAACCCGAAGCCATACGCAACAATATATCCAACTTCCTTGCTGCCAACGGCTTTGTCGAGACGATGAACAACTCACTTACCAAGGAAGATTACTACACAGCCCTCACTACGTTCCCCGTCGAACGCTGCGTGCATATCGTCAATCCGCTCAGCTCCGACCTCAATGTGATGAGGCAGACCCTTATCCTCGGCGGTCTCGAAGTTATCGCCTACAATGTCAACAGGCAGATCTCTTCAATGAAGAACTTCGAGTACGGTTCCGTCTATCAGCGCCTTCCCGGTACTGACGGCACGACCCTCGCCTCCTATGAGGAGCATCAGTGCTTCACCCTCCTCATTACTGGAACGCCTGACAAAGTATGGCGCACACCCGTTGCCAAAAGCGACTTCTTCCAGCTTAAAGGCTATGTCGAGCTTCTGATGAAACGCTACCGCATCGACCCGTCAATGCTTAACACCAATGCGGCCCCTTCCGACATTTTCTCCGAAGGAATCGTCTACACTCTCCCCGGACGCGACACGATAGTAGCCACCGTGGGCACCATATCACCCAGACTTGCCAAGAAATTCGGCATCAAACAGCCCGTCTTCGCGGCTGAGATTGTCTGGCCCGTATTCTTCGATCTCGTGAAGAAAGACAAGGTGGCTTTCAAGGAGCTTCCCAAGTTCCCCGAAGTGCGCCGCGACCTGGCCATCCTCCTTGATGAGAATGTCAGCTACGGAGACCTCCAGCGCAGTGCATTCCGCGCAGGCAAGAAACTCATCCGTCAGGTGTCTCTCTTTGATGTATACAGGGGCGACAAGATTCCCGAGGGCAAGAAGCAGTATGCTATCAATTTCGTGCTTCAGGATCCGGAAAAGACCCTTACCGACAACGATGTCGAGAACGTAATGAAAAAAGTGCTCTCTACATTCCAGAACGAATACGGAGCTGTCCTCAGATAATGCGTCTTATACGTCATATCGCACTTTTCGCTCTCGCACTTGCCGCTATGGCATCGTGCGGCAAGGGTGAGCATATCATATCCAGAGGCGACATGGCGCGCATCTATGCCGACATGTACATGACAGACCAGTGGATTCTGGAAAATCCTGACTACCGCCGTCTGGCCGATACGACTCTTGTTTACAACCCTGTCTTCGAAAAGTACGGTTATGATACGGACGACTTTATCGCCAGTGTCAGGTATTATATGCGTGATCCTGAACGATTCTCGAAGATACTCAAGCAGACGTCGCGCATCCTTGATGCCGAGGCCCGGAAAGTAGCAAAACTTCAGGAAGCCATTGACAAGGCATCCGGCATGAGACATCCTGACATGTGGGATGACATTGACTTCACCGTACCGGTA
>Ga0265298_10008424_pt1 | contig 12381 bp, 12 predicted proteins | sample AusTroGonzalo_MG_3_FD_193486 | JGI IMG/M metagenome (GOLD analysis project Ga0265298, IMG submission 193486) | Bovine rumen microbial communities from tropical cattle in Woodstock, Queensland, Australia - Gonzalo_01 | ecosystem: Host-associated > Mammals > Digestive system > Stomach > Rumen ... | reverse complement strand
AACCCGCCGTACAGAGCGGCCGTCCGCTGCTGATTATTGCGGAAGATGTTGACAGCGAAGCTCTTACCACTCTTGTTGTGAACCGCCTCCGCGCACAACTCAAGATCTGCGCTGTCAAGGCTCCGGGCTTCGGCGACCGCAGAAAAGAGATGCTTGAGGACATCGCCATCCTCACCGGCGGCACCGTTATCAGCGAGGAGAAGGGCATCAAGCTCGAGAACGCCACTATCGACATGCTCGGCACGGCGGAGAGCGTGACCATCAGCAAGGACAACACCACCATCGTCAATGGCGCAGGTGACAAGGAGGCTATCGCGGCACGCGTCAATCAGATAAAGGCACAAATCAGCGCGACCAAATCCACCTACGACAAGGAGAAACTTCAGGAGCGTCTTGCCAAACTGGCAGGCGGCGTAGCACAACTCAATGTCGGCGCAGCTTCCGAGGTCGAGATGAAGGAGAAGAAGGATCGCGTGGACGACGCTTTGAGCGCAACCCGCGCGGCAATTGAGGAAGGCATCGTGCCTGGCGGCGGTGTGGCTTACATCCGCGCACAGGAGGCTCTCGCAGGGCTGAAAGGCGAGAACGAGGACGAGCAGACCGGTATTGACATCGTTTATCGCGCTATCGAAGAGCCTCTGCGTCAGATAGTTGACAATGCAGGCAAGGAAGGTGCGGTGGTTGTTGACAAGGTGCGCTCGGGCAAGGGCGACTACGGCTACAACGCACGCAAGGACACCTACGAGCAGCTTATGGCTGCGGGCGTGGTTGATCCGGCCAAGGTTGCACGCGTCGCTCTGGAGAACGCTGCCAGCATCGCGGGCATGTTCCTCACCACAGAGTGCGTCATCACCGACATCAAGGAGGAGACTCCCGCACCCGCAATGCCCGCTGGCGGCATGGGTGGCATGATGTAATTGCCTCCCGCTGTAGAAAAAAAGAAAACTCCGGTAATCCGGAGTTTTCTTTTTGAATGAAGGCTTGCCAGAGCCGGAGATCTGTCCGCTCTATACAGCGTGACAGTTCAATCGGCCGTGATAGTGCCCGAGATGTTGTAGCCCTGCAGACTCATACGCTCGTCAAACAGCAACAACTGGGCAGCCAGAGCAATGTCTGTCTCCACGGAAGCGAAAGGAAACATGTCGAGAATCGAAATCGACTTGGCGGCGATGTCTGTCTGCTTGCCGTTTACCACTGCTTTAATCGAATAGCCTGCAGCCGCATACAGATCGGTCTTCACCGTAACGCTTGTGCCAGGTTTCTTTTCGGCTGTCACTTTGAAACTGTACTTCGCGGGCAGAGTCTTGAATTCAACCACCTTCTTTGTCTCTTTCTGGGTGATGAGTTCTTTCTGCTCTTTGCCGTCGGCGTCCAGCCATGTGAGCGTGAAATCAATCAGCGCCATCGTCTCCACCGAAGTGTCGAACTCATAGACGGCGCTCGCGTGGTTGGTGGTTAGGTCTTCGGCCTCTTTCTCGTCCTTTGTCACTTTCTTGCATCCGGCAACAACTGTTATCAGTGCCAACAATCCTGCCATCAGCAGGCTAAAAAACTGAATCTTTTTCATGGTATTATTGTTTTTTGTTGTTTGAGCATACTAACAATCCGCGGTGTTTGACCTGGCTGTATATTATAAGGTAGGATAGAGCCTTAATATTAAATTAAACAGCAATCCTGCTCTGTTTCCAAACCGTGGTGCAAAGGTAATATGTTTTTTTGAAATCTGCAACATTATTATTCAATTTATTTTGTATTACATTATTATAAAGTGGATATGGAAATGGATATAGAAAAATATATTCTGCTTCATATTATATCGTGATTTTTGTGTGTCATAATGACCAGAAAAAACGGCACCGATCAGCCACTTTGCCATTTTCTGTTAGAAATAAAAAAGGTAAAAAATTTGCAGATTTCAGAAAAAAGTAGTACTTTTGCTGCATAATTTGAAATGTATGTAACTATGAAGAAATTTTTCTTGTTCGTCGCAGCCTTGACTGCGGTGTCTTTCAATGCCTATGCTATCATAGAGGCAACCACTCTGCCTGACGAGATAAAGGCAGTGCTTCACAGCGGAGAATCGGTTCTGCTGGCACCGCCTGAAATAGGCTCCGAGGTCTGGCTGAACGACTCGCTTCTGTATAAACAACTCAAAGAACCCCGCCTGAAAGATGGTGAGGCGAACTATGATTCTATTTGGGCGACTATAAATGAACAATACTATTTTGTCCTCCATCGTCTGGCGGCTGATTCTGTGATGGATGTGCCGTTGATTGACATTACATGGACTGACGAAAACAAGGTAAAAGTAAAAACACATACGGCTAATGAGAATTTCCCCGAGATAAATAACTTGGAGAGTATGTGTGAGGCGATGAAGAGTTATCATACCGACTTGTGGCGTACACGTCAGCGTCCGTATAACTATTTTAATGATTGGTATAAAGGCAAAAAATACAAAAGAAGTGATGCCAATGCAACTTCTTACCCTTCCGGTCACGGCTATTTCAGAGGCTTGTTCGGCAAGTGCATGGAAGTTATTGACCCCGAAAACGACGAGGCTGTCCAGAAAATTTTGGACGAGTGGGAACACTGCCGTCTGCAATTGGGCGCGCACTGGAATACTGACCTCATTGCCGGCAGGCAGTTGGGCGCGATAGCCTTTGACAGTGCCATGACCGTTGATGCTTTCCGCAATCAAGTGCTTGCTGCCAAAAAAGAACTCAAGGCATACCGTGTGGCGAATAACATCCCTACCACCACGCAGCCCGAAGCCACTGATATAGATGGGGATATTGAGACCTATATCGCAAGTTTGCAGGGTACCACTACTGACTTTACTATCCACCGCATATTATATAAGGACGGCTATTTCAATACTCTCTGCCTGCCATTCAGTCTGACAACCTCCGAGATTGCGACAGGACCTCTCGCAGGTTGCGAGCTGTTTGAGTTTGAGAGTGCTGTGAAAAACGGTGACGCGCTTGAACTCAATATTCACCCTGTTACTGCCATCACTGCCGGCAATCCTTATCTCATCCGCTGGACAAGCGGAGACAACATTCTCTACATGACCTTCAAGAATGTTCATATTACCGCCGCCGAAGGACAGACTGTCGGCTCCGGTGTTAAGTTTGTCGGCACGTTGGGACAGGCTGAACTGACCGGAGGCAACGAGAACCAGCTCTTCCTCGGCACCAATAACACGCTTTATTGGCCCGATAGTGATAATTCGCTGAAAGGCTTCCGCGCTTATTTCCTTGTCAGTGGCGATGTGGCACCCACTCATGCACCCGCGAGACTGGTCATCCGTCCCAACACTCCGACAGACATTGATGTCGTTGAAAGCAACAGCCAAGTCATCAAACGGCTTGAGAACGGGCGGCTCGTCATTATCCGCAACGGCGTGATGTATAATGTACAAGGGCAGGTCATTCAATAACAATCAGAGACCACAACAATGACAAAGAATCTGTATCTTGTTCCGCAGACAGAGACTATGCCGTGGTGCAACACCGGCGTATTATGTGTCAGCGACACTATTGAAATCATAAGCATAGGCGGCACAACCACCCCCGCCAATGGGCGATAAGATGCGCCTTGCTTTATGCAATCAACAAAAAAATAAGATTTCTTTCTATGGCTGTTCGGCAAGAATGTTTCGTCAGCCATACATAATCTGCGAAAGAAGGCATTTTGGTAGCGGTCAATCTTATGTGATTCATGTGTAATTTTGCAGTAGTATCGTCTACCAATCAGTTGTCGGGCATCTTCTCCGCATAGTGTCCCTCTTCCCCATACTCGGGTAATAAAGGGATGAAAGTGGCATTAATTCCGCCAACAGATTCAATGGACACTAAAGACAACGAATAGAGAGTAGATATTCATCGCTCAATTCTGCCGAACCAACCTTGTTTTGACTGGAGTATTCTTCGTATTTTTGTTATGGTTTCATTTTCGTTTGTGTATATGCTTTTTTTTTTGTACTTTTGCAGGCGAATATGATAATGGTTTTATAGCGGGATTGAAAAGGCCAGAAATGGCTCCCCATTGAAAAAAAACAAAAGACTATGTTTGACAGTTTAAGCGAAAGATTAGAGCGCAGTTTCAAGATTCTTAAAGGCGAAGGGCGCATCACCGAAATCAACGTGGCGGAGACCGTGAAGGACATCCGCAAGGCGTTGCTTGAGGCGGATGTTAATTACAAGACAGCCAAGCAGTTCACCGACCGCGTGAAGGAGAAGGCTCTCGGTCAGCAGGTGCTTACCAGTGTCCGCCCGGGGCAGCTGATGGTGAAGATAACACACGACGAACTGGCGGAACTGATGGGCGGTCAGGCGGCTGACATCAACCTGAAAGGCAGTCCGGCGGTTATCCTCATGGCGGGTCTGCAAGGTTCCGGTAAGACCACCCACGCAGCCAAACTCGCATATTTTCTGCAGCAGAAGAAGGGCAAGAAGGTGATGCTCGCCGCGTGCGACGTTTACCGCCCTGCAGCCATCGAGCAGTTGCGTGTACTCGGTGAGCAGGTCGGCGCAAAGGTGTATGACGCGGAGGACGAGAAAGACCCGGTGAAGAAGGCGAAAGACGCTGTAAAAGAGGCGCGTACTTACGGCTATGACGTGCTGATTGTGGATACTGCCGGCCGTCTGGCTATTGACGAACAGATGATGCGCGAGATAGCCGCCATCAAGGAGGCTGTGCAGCCGCAGGAGACGCTCTTCGTGGTTGATGCTATGACCGGTCAGGACGCAGTGAACACCGCCAAGGAGTTCAACGACCGGCTCGACTTCGACGGCGTTATCCTCACCAAACTCGACGGCGACGCCCGCGGCGGTGCGGCATTGTCAATCCGCAGCGTGGTGGACAAGCCCATTAAGTTCATTGGCACAGGCGAGAAGCCCGAAGCTCTTGACATCTTCCATCCGGCCCGCATGGCTGACCGCATACTGGGCATGGGTGACGTGGTGAGCCTCGTGGAGCGTGCGCAGGAGCAGTACGACGAGGCTGAGGCGCGCCGCATCTCGAAGAAGATTGCCAAGAACCAGTTCGACTTCAACGACTTCCTCAGTCAGTTGGGCCAGATAAAGAAAATGGGTTCGATGAAGGACCTCATGGGCATGATTCCGGGCATGGACAAGGCTCTTAAAGGTGTGGAAATCAGCGATGACGCCTTCAAGCCTGTGGAGGCAATCATCAATTCCATGACCCCTGCCGAGCGGAGCAACCCCGCGCTGCTCAACGGCAGCCGAAAGGACCGTATCGCCCGCGGCTCCGGCACCACTATAGTGGAAGTGAACCGCTTCCTCAAGCAGTTCGACCAGATGAGCAAGATGATGAAGAAAGTTCAGCAGATGCACCGCAGATAACAATGCGACTGCTTGACGGAAAGACCATTGCTGCCAAAGTGCGCGCTGAAGTGCGCGCTGAAGTCATGCGGCTGCAGGAGGCGGGACACAGGGTTCCGCATCTTGTTATCATCCTTGTCGGCGACGACCCCGCAAGCGAAGTCTATGTCGGCAACAAACTGCGCGCCGCCGGCGAGACAGGCATGACCGCCGGATGTGTGAAGTTCGGCAGCGGCGTTACCACGGAACGGCTTGTGCAGGAAGTGGAGCGGCTGAATGCTGACAGCACGGTGGACGGCATTGTGGTGCAGTTGCCTCTGCCCGTACATATTGATGCAAAGCGCGTTACATCGGCAGTATGCCCTCTGAAGGATGTGGACAGCACAGTGGAAAAACGCTCGGTGGAGGAGTTGCTGCACAGGTCGGGCGTGGATAGGGAAGGCCGCGAAGTGGTTGTCACAGAGCGGAATATCCCGCGCTCGCTGACCGGCGACATGGTGCCTGATGGAGCAATAGTGATAGACATGGGCTTCACCCGCATTGACGACCCTGCGGCGGAAAAAGGCTACCGCATTGTCGGTGACGCGGACATGGAGAGCGTGAGCCGCAAGGCGGCATGGCTGTCGCCTGTGCCGGGTGGGGTAGGGCCTATGCTGATAGCCGTGCTGCTGCAGAATGTGCTGGAGAGCCGCATAAGGACAGCGCGTGATACGGTAGTGACACCGTAGTGTGTTGGTAGCAAACACCGCGATAAGATATGGATATACTGGAGAAAATAGAAGGTCTGGAGGCGAAGTTCCACGAGGTGTCGCTTTTCATCACCGACCCCGCAGTGATAGCCGACCAGGCGCGGTTTGTGCGTCTGAACCGCGAGTATCACGAGCTGGAACGTGTGCTGGAGGCGGCAAGACGCTATCAGTCTGTGCGCAGGAACCTCGAGGACGCGAAGCAGCTTCTGCGCACCGAGCAGGACGCGGAGCTGAAGGAGATGGCGCGTGCGGAGATTGACGAACTGGAGCCGCAGCTGCCGAAGATGGAGGAGGAAATCAAACTGCTGCTTCTGCCGCAAGACCCCGAGGACGGCAAGAACGTGGTGATGGAGATTCGCGGCGGCACGGGCGGCGACGAGGCTTCCCTGTTTGCGGGCGACCTCTTCCGCATGTACACCAAGTACTTTGAGATGCGCGGATTCAAGTACAGCGTGTCCTCCTTCTCCGAAGGCGCGGTGGGCGGCTACAAGGAGATTATCTTCAATGTCACAGGCCAGCAGGTCTATGGCACGCTGAAATACGAGAGCGGTGTTCACCGCGTGCAGCGCGTGCCTGTCACTGAGACGCAGGGGCGCGTACACACATCCGCTGCCACGGTGGCAGTGCTGCCAGAGGCGGACGAGTTTGAAGTACACATCAATGAGGGCGAGATTAAGTGGGAGACTTTCCGCAGCGGCGGTGCAGGCGGTCAGAATGTGAACAAGGTGGAGTCCGGCGTGCGCCTGCGCTACAACTGGCGCAACCCCGTTACCGGCGAGGTGCAGGAGATTCTCATCGAGTGTACCGAGACGCGCGACCAGCCCAAGAACAAGGAGCGCGCCCTCGCGCGCCTGCGCACGCAGATATACGACAAGGAGCATCAGAAGTACATCGACGACATCGCCGCGCGCCGCAAGACCATGGTCAGCACTGGCGACCGCAGCGCGAAAATACGCACATACAACTATCCGCAGGGCCGCATCACCGACCACCGAATAGGCTACACCGTCTATAATCTGGCGGCGTTCATGGACGGCGACATACAGGGCGTGATTGACGCGCTTACCGTTGCCGAGAACGCAGAACGCCTGAAAGAAAGCGAATTATAAGTGTCATGTATTTGTTCTACACGCCTGACATAGAGGAGAAGCACGTGCTCTCGGAGGAGGAGTCCGGGCATTGTGTCCGAGTGCTGCGCTATAACACCGGCGACGAGATTCTGCTCACCGACGGCCGCGGCACCACCTACACCGCGCGCATCACCAACCCGCACCCGCGGCACTGCGAGTTCGAGGTGCTGACTGCTGAAAAACAGCAGCGCAGCCACTCTTTTCATCTCCATATTGCCATCGCCCCGACCAAGAATGTTGAGCGGCTGGAGTGGATGGTGGAGAAGTGTACGGAGATTGGCGCGGACGAGATAACGCCGCTGCTGTGCCGTTTCTCGGAGCGCAAGCAACTGCGCACGGACAGGCTGGAGAAAATTGTCCTCAGTGCAGCCAAGCAGAGCCTTACACCTTATCTGCCGGTGCTGAACCCGCTGACAGATTTCGGCACTCTTGTACACGGTGCGAAAGAGTCAATACGCTGTATAGCACATTGTTACAAGGACGACAAACACCTCCTCCGTGATGTCATACGCCGTGGTGAGGACGTGCTGGTGCTTATTGGTCCCGAGGGCGATTTCTCGGAAGAGGAGGTGCGGACGGCTTTGGATTGCGGCTTTGTGCCGGTCAGTCTGGGTAACTCGCGCCTCAGGACGGAGACGGCGGGAGTGGTGGCGTGTCACACTGCCATTTTGCTGAACGAGTGATAGATAACGATGCTGGAAAGGCTTATTGAAATAGACCAATCATGGCTGCTTGCTATCAACGGCTGGCACTCTGCATGGGCTGACACGCTGATGTGGGTGATAAGCGGCAAAGTGACATGGCTGCCGCTTTATGCGCTGCTTATCGCACTGGTTGTCTGGCGTTTCGGGTGGAAACGGACGTTGGTGGTGATTGCCGCTTTCGGTGTGGCGGTTGGTCTGGCCGACTATGTGTCATCTGGAATCATCAAGCACCTTGTCTGCCGTCCGAGACCCACTCACGAACCTGCGTTGGAGGGCATGATTCACGTCGTAAACGACTATCGCGGAGGGCGTTACGGTTTTGTCAGTAGTCATGCGGCGAACACGATGTCATGCGCCCTGCTGTTCTGCCTTGTGTACATGCGCAGGCTTAAGGAACTGAATATCGGTAATATGATGTGGCGGAAAGCGGCTGTATGGTGCGGACTGATGCTGTGGGTGGCTGCCAACTGCTACAGTCGCATGTATCTCGGCGTGCATTATCCGGGCGACATTCTGGGCGGACTGGCGGTTGGTGCAATGGCGGCAATGGTTGTCAATGCGGTGCTTTGTCGGGTTGAGGCTCGCGTATGGTGGCGCCGACACGGGCATCGGGATGGTGCTGCGGCATCGGCCCCACGGCAGGCTGATGCATGCGCGGAGAGCGGTCAGCCTGCTTGTCCATGAAGCGGTTGAACTGCTCCTCGGTGAGGATACCTTTCAACTCTTCGGTCATCAGCAGAAGCCGCTCGAGATCCTCGCGCCGGGTGTTGCTCTTATGGCGCAGACGGGCGTATTTGAGGTGCATGCGGTAGAGGGTGTCGCGTTGGACGGTGTCGGTGATATTGAGTTCGCGCATCAGCATGGAGGTCTGTTTCTCTGCCACCTCTTCAGGAGTGCGTTGTGGCGGCTGAGCGGTGACAAACTGAAATGCGCCGAGAACAAGTGACAATAACAACAGGTGCTTTTTCATATATAGAAGTGATTTGATGTCAGCGGAATATAACATAAAAACTATAGCAAAAACCGTGCCAGACAGGCATTTGTGCAGATGAAACATGAATGGTTTATAGCGCAGCGTCTGTATTTTGACGAGTCAGGGCGCAGACGCTCGTCGCGTCCCGCGGTGCGCACCGCCCTTGCCGGCATCATCATCGGCGTAACGGTCATGCTGCTAACGGTCTGTGTCGTAGTCGGCTTCAAAACCACTGTCACGGAGAAAGTCGCTTGTGTCGGCGCACATATCCAGGTCACGAGTTTCGAGAACAACAACACCTTCGAGATGACCCCCATCATCGTGAGCGACAGCCTTTTGCAGCGGCTTCGGCATATTCCGCATGTGGCATCCGTGAACACTTTCCTGACCAAGCCCGGTATCATCAAGACAGACGACAGTTTTCAGGGCATCGTGCTTAAAGCCACCGACAACCCTGCGCTTTTTGCCGGACAGGTCTGCGTCGGACGCATGCCTGAAAAGGACAACGAGGTCATTATGTCGGCTCAGCAGTGCCGCACGCTGCGTTTGGATACGGGCGGGGTAGTCATGTGCTACTTTGTGGGCGACGATGTGAGGGTGCGCAAGATGCGCATCTGCGGCATGTATTCCACGGGCTTCAGCGAGGCTGACCAGTTACTGGTTTGGTGTACTCCCTGTGTCATACGCCGTCTCAACGGCTGGACGGACAGCCAGGTCTCCGGCATTGAGGTGCGCATTGACAACATGCGCCGCCTGGAGCAGGTGGCTGACTGTGTGTGGTTTGCCACTGCCAACCGCCTTGACGAGGACGGCAACGGGCTTTACTCGCAGACTCTTGAGCAGCTTAATCCGCAGATTTTTGCGTGGCTTGACCTGCTTGACATGAACGTGATAATGATTATCATCCTCATGCTCTTTGTCTCCGGCTTCAACATCATCTCGGGGCTTATCATTCTGATATTGGACAGCATACAGCTCATCGGCGTGCTGAAGGCTCTCGGCGCGGACAACAGCTTTGTGCGCCGCATCTTCATCACCGAGTCGTCCATGCTTGTCGGCAAAGGCATGTTGTGGGGCAATGTCATCGGGCTTGGCATTGCGGCTTTGCAGTATTTCACGCACCTTATCCCGCTTGATCCGGTCACTTACTACGTGGATTTCGTTCCCGTCGCCTTTCCGTGGGGCTGGCTCTTGCTGCTTAATGCAGGTGTCGCAGCGGTCTCTGTGCTGGTTATGATTGCGCCTTCCGTTGTCGCGGCACATATTTCGCCCGCTCGTGTGATGCGCTACGACTGATAAAACGCTTGTTATGGAACTCCTTACAAAGACCGACATCCCTGTTCCTGAGTGGCAGATAGGCTATAACGACCATATTCTGTTGCTCGGCTCCTGTTTCTCCGACAATATGGCGCGCAAACTCAAGGAATATTATTTCCGTGTAACGGCCAATCCTTCAGGCACTTTGTACAATCCTTTCTCCATTGCGCACCATGTATCGTCCCCTGAGTTCCGGCAGGCTGATGTTGTCATGCTCACTTTCGGCACCGCATGGGTGTACTCTGATCTCCGTATCCTTTCCGACGGTCAGCCGACGGTCAGCCGACAGTCAACCGACAGTCAGCCGTGCCATGACGCTGCTTTGCGCCGACGGATGTTGGATGCTGTGGTTGACAACTGCATGAAGAGGCCGGCACAGGATTTTGTCCGTTTCCGCCTTACTGTCAGTGAGATAGTCAGCTTGTGGACTCCCGTCCTGGAGCAGAACCCCAATAAACGCTTTGTCTTCACCGTTTCGCCTATCCGTCATCTTAAGGACGGACTGCACGGCAACCAGCTCTCGAAAGCCGTACTCTTGCAGGCTGTGGACGAACTTGTTACAAGGCACGCGGAGCATGCCTTCTACTTCCCCTCTTACGAAATCATGCTTGACGAACTCCGTGACTATCGCTTTTATGCGGCGGACATGATGCACCCCTCTGACACGGCCGTGGACTACATCTGGGAGCGTTTCGCCGGCACGTTCCTGACGGGGGAGGATGTGAGGACAACCATGCAGATCCTGCACAAACTGTGGCTTGACCTGCACCACCGTCCCCTGCATCCGGACAGCCGCGAATGGGCGGACTTCCGCGCAAAAACTGAGGAGCGGTGCCGACTGCTGCAACAACAATATCCGTGGATTAAAGAACAACTGATATGACCATTCTTTACGAAGACAACCACTTGATAGCCGTCAGCAAGACCTGCAACGAGATTGTGCAGGGCGACAAGACCGGTGACAAGCCGCTGCTTGACACTGTAAAAGAGTACATCAAACAGAAGTACGGCAAGCCCGGCGAAGTCTTTCTTGGTTTGCCTCACCGCCTTGACCGCCCCACAAGCGGCGTGGTGCTGTTTGCCCGCACGTCGAAGGCTCTCACGCGGCTCAATGACATGTTCAAGTCGCATGAGCAGATACACAAGACTTACTGGGCGATAGTGCAGGGTGTGCCGCCTATGGAGGAGGCGCGCCTTGAAAACTACATGCAGAAGAACGAGAAGCAGAACAAGAGTTATATCGTCTCGCCGGAGGCTGCAAAGAAAAACAAGGAGGCCAAGCTGGCGGTGCTTGAGTACAGGACTCTGAAGCGTGGCGACCGTTACTCTTTGCTTGAAATACAGCTGCTTACAGGTCGTCATCACCAGATTCGCTGTCAACTGGCGGCTTTGGGATGTCCTGTGAAGGGCGACCTGAAATACGGCGCGCGCCGCAGCAATCCGGACGGCGGAATCTGCCTGCATGCACGGAGTCTCCAGCTGGTGCATCCTGTGTCACGCGAATTACTCTGCATCACGGCATCGGTGCCGGAGGACAAACTATGGAAGGAACTCTGTGCCGGCATAAAAACGGACAATACCGCCGGATAATGTTCTGAAATGATGCCCTATTATATAAGACGAAAAAGTAAAAATCTGTGACAGAAGAAGTGCATCTTTTTATTAGATTTGTGGATGCCAATTTTATCTTCTTCCTAGTTAAATTATATTTATTTCATTGAACATCATTGAACAACTAACTATCTCCATACATATTCAACATCGCCGGAACGTTCCTTGTATATGTTCTGCTCCTTTATGGTATAGGCTACCGTACCTGTTTCCCCATTATAAACGATGTTGTCGGCTATGGTATAAACGATGTCCGCACCTGAATAGGAGCTTTCCTTATACACCTTATTGCCCCGAATCGTGTATATAAGTGCATCCGTACCGCCATGATATACCCTTCCGCCCCGTATCGAACAGACCAACGTACTATCCGTTTCATCTCTATAAATACCTATTGATCGTGAAAAAGGATATGGCGGCTCAGGGAATTTCAGTGTATATTCAAGATGGTAGGAAGATCCTTCGTAAATTTTATCATCCCGTATTATGTAAAGCAGACGGTATGAAGTGTTCTCATAAACACGGTTCCCACGTATTGTGTAAAAACTA